>Ga0307930_1001405_pt1 | contig 19017 bp, 16 predicted proteins | sample OrgLakmetageno46_FD_203161 | JGI IMG/M metagenome (GOLD analysis project Ga0307930, IMG submission 203161) | Saline water microbial communities from Organic Lake, Antarctica - #46 | ecosystem: Environmental > Aquatic > Non-marine Saline and Alkaline > Saline | place: Antarctica: Organic Lake...
CCCAGCAGCATGCCCAGCGCAAAGCGTTTCGCTCCAGGCAGCGGCTGAATAAAAACGACGCACGCTCGAAAAAGATGATCAGCTTTGTGAAATCTAAAAACTGAAAAACCAGGACGTTGTTGAACGCTGAAATGGTATAAAACAGAGCCTGATACACACCCTCGGCCCAGCCAAACTCCAGCACGAAGAACACGCTCAACACCGCCCGTGATTACTGCCCGCGTTTGCGCCACAGACGACGATCCGCAGTCGCCGCAGCAGATTCAACTGACCTTCACGAATGCCGGGGTACAGCTGGCCAAGAGCAACGCTGATGCGGCGTACTTGGTTGTGGGCCCGGTGTCCGTACCGGCCTCTAATAAAGCTGGACATTCATTTGTGATGCGCCCGGATTTTTTGGTTTCATCTTCTACCGCTTACCCTCTAACGCGGTTGTCTATCCACTGCTCCAATGCGCCGGCCTCCATAGGTTTACCAAAATAGTAACCCTGGATAGTGTCGATGCCCTGTTCCACCAGAAACAGGAACTGCTCCTCGGTTTCCACGCCTTCGGCCAGCACCCTGAAGCCAAGGCTGTGGCCCAAAGCCAAAACGGTTCGGATAATGGCCACGTCGTAGGCGTCGTCTGGCAGGTCGTCTATAAACACCTTGTCAATCTTGAGGCAGGTTACCGGCAGGTGCTTGATGTGGGCCAGGGATGAGTAGCCGGTGCCAAAATCGTCGATGGCCAACAAAAATCCCATGTTCCGCAACGCCTGTAACAGCCCGATGATGCTGTCATTCCGCTCCAGAGCACCTTCGGTAATCTCAAGTTCCAGCGTACTTGCCGGTAGTTGATGTTTGGCTAACAGGTCGCGGATATAATCAGCAAAACCTGGCACCAGTTGCTGCGGCGCAATGTTTACTGCTACCTGAGGAACCGGGTGGCCCTGATCGCGCCAGCGGGCCATTTGCGCTATGGCTTTTTCGAGTACCCAGTCGCCCAGCAACCCGATTAGCCCCAGCTCTTCGGCCAGTGGAATAAACGTGGCGGGCGACATGAAGCCGTTCACCGGGTGCTGCCAGCGCACCAGCGCTTCCACTCCAAGCAGCGCTGCGGTCTTGCAATCTACCTGGGGCTGATAACTCAGCGTCAGTTCGTCGTTCTGAATGGCCCGGCGAAGCTCGCTGGCCACCTCAAATTTGCGTTGCAGGCGCTCGGCCAACAACGGGGTAAACAGCTCAATGCTGGAGGGCCCGCGTTCCTTGGCAAGATACAACGCGGTTTCCGCGGCTTGCATCAGCCCCTGAGCGTCGGCGGCATCGTCGGGGTAGAAACTTATGCCCACGCAAGCGGAGGGAATCAGGTCGTGGCCTTCCAGCTTCAGCGGTTTGGCCAGCGCATTGAACAGCGTCTGCACAATAACCGCAATGCGATCACGGTTTGTGACTTGCACCAGCACCAGCACAAACTCATCGGCGCCCCAGCGGTACAACAGACCGTTTTTTGGGCAAGCGTCGGCCAGGCGCTGGGCGACCGCTCGCAGAAAGCCATCACCGGTGTGATGGCCCCGGGCGTCGTTGAGCAGTTTGAATCGGTCAATGTCCAGAAACACAACAGCAACTCCAGGCACGGCCTGAGCTCTTTCCGCGATCACTTGGTTGACTCTGTTCAGACAGTACTGACGGTTGGGCAAGCCCGTAAGCGAGTCGTGGTTCTGAGCAAAAAACAGATTGTCTTCGGCTTCTTTGGCTTTGGATACGTCGGAAAAAACCGCCACATAGTTGCGGACACTGCCGTCGTCGTTACGAATTATGGAAATACTGCCGAGCTGAGGATAAACCTCGCCATTTTTGCGGCGGTTCCAGATTTCACCTTTCCAGCGGTCGTTTTCGCACAGGGAGCGCCACAACTCATCGTAAAAATGAGCCGTGTGAATCCCCGATTGCAGAATCGAAGGGTTATGCCCCATCGCTTCTTGCGAGGTATAACCGGTAATTTCACAGAACGAGCGGTTAACGGACTGGATCCGTCCATCGGCGTCGGCAATAACCACGGCTTCAGACGTCTGGTCCAGAAAGGTTTGGCTGGTAACCGGTTGCTGATCATTGCCGTCTTGCTCCAGCGCTCGCTGGGCTTGTTCGACGCCGTCATCGTTCAGCACATGGGTGAGTGGGGCCCCCTGAAGGTTTTCTGCGGTGTGGCCCAGCGGGGCTTTCACAATTGACGGAACACAACTCACCGTATTGTCGCCCCGCAAACGCGCGGTCATATCATTGGACAGCTCCGCCAGTCTGCGAAAATCCTGTTCTGGTTGCGGCAGTGACTGCTCATTGGGCTGTAAATCCGGCAATTTGATGGAAATTGTTCTGCCGATAAACTCGTACAGCTCCCGCTCCCGCAGGGTGACATTTTTCGGGGTGTTGTGATAACACGTCAGCATGCCCCAGAGCTTGCCATTCTGAGTCAGTGAAATGGTCAGAGCAGCTGCTACCCCCATATTGTCCAAATATTTCAGGTGAGCCGGCGGCAGCGAACGGTATGCCGAATAGGTCATATCCAGAGGCCGGTCGGTGCCAATATCCGGGGCGGCATGCACGGGCACCGTGGCGCACTTTCTGTCAGCGGTCACCCACGTCAGGTTCTGGCTACTAAGCGCCAGGGTCTGGGCTGGAATGTCCGACGCCAGAAAACGGTTTCCCAGATAGCTGCTCATGTGCGTTGAACGGCTTTCTGCGATCACTTCGCCATCTCGGTTGTGATCGAGCCGACACATCATTACTCGATCGTAACCGGTCACCTGACGCATCAGTTCTGCCACTTTATGGGCGTAACTGTGTAGGTCCTGATTGCGGTTAAGCTGCCAAAGAAGGTCCCGGGTGGGTATAAAAACTTGGTCAAAAAGCACGCTCTGGTCTTCGGCCTGAACCTGCAGTTCCAGTTCTACCAGCCAGTGCCGGCTGTCATAAGAAACCGCTGCGTTGCAGTTCAATACGCTGTTGCCCCGGCGCATGTGCAGATTCAACACGACTGAAGAACGCCAGTCGCCGAGGCCATTCAGACTGCGTATCTGTTCGATATCGGCGGTGTTGGCGAACTCGTCAAAATTGAGCCCGAGCACGGCGGTGTAAGGTAAATGCAGCAATTCATCAACGTTTTCGCTGCAGTACTGGATGAAGAACTGGCTATTCAGTGCCAGTAGCACACCCTGGGGTTGAATGGATTCGGTTTTCCGTAACCGCTTTTTTTGTGAGCCGGCGGGTTTTTGCGGTGGCATGTCCATCCAGAAAGTGTGAAATTAAAGAGACAGGGTGCAGGCGCAAACGCTAGCCTGCTGCTGATTCAAGTTATTGACTATAACAGCGGACCTACAGATTTGTGTCACAGAATTATTGAATAATAAGCCTAACGTTGGCGCAAAACAGCAGCAAGCCTGGGCGTTCCTGTCGGCACCTGGGCTTTGGTTTTCAATATCACGGCAGGTTTTCGCGCCAGCGCTTGACTTTCACCTGGGTTTTTACGGCTTCCAGAATTTCCTGAATCATTTCGATCAGCGCCTGGTTGGCCTGGTGCCCCTTGTGCCCTGATTCGCCGTTTGGCAACGCGGCTGCCACCAAGTCGTCAATGAACGCGTGATTGGCGCTTGAGGCCAGGTCTTCCAGAATCTGATGAACAATGTTGGCGACAATATCCCCCACCGAGTCTTCCAGGGTGTGGGCGATGGTTTCACCCACCACCGGCAACAGCTTCAAGCGCGACAGTTCGATGTTTTGCTGCAGAGCGTGGTCAACCCGAGCTTCCAGATAGTTGCGCAGGGCGCCGCGGTTTGGCACGTAGCTTTCTGCGGCGGCTTTTGCAACCCGGGCAGACAGCCAGTGACTGATCATTTGCCGCCGCGGATGCAGCACCTGCTGTTGGATGTGGCTCACCAACGGCGAACCCCGCCCGGCTTCGGACTGGATGCCACTGATGACTTTTAACACGATACGGTCTGAAATCTCTTCCATCAACGCCTCGTAATAGAAGTTGATGAACTGATAAACCCGATACTGGGTAATGTCGATGATGCCGTAACGGTGTAACCGGTGCACAATCGAAATGACTCGCAGCACGCGTAAAATACGGAAGCCGCCGATGGGTATGCAGCCCACCAAGTCGTACCAGTGAATGAACGGGTAGAAGTACCAGCGGCCGTATTCGCGGGTTTTCGCAGCGTGGCCCCAGCGGACAAAAAATTCCGTCAGAAAGACGGCTACAAACACTAAGTCGTAAAAAATAAAGTGTTCGTGAATGGGCTGATAAGCCGCTTGCAGTGCCGGTAAGGTCTCTTTCAAGGTATTCTGAACGGCGACAAAGCTGTAAATGGAATCCCAGATGATGAAGGCCATATTCACCATCAGCAGGCCCAGCATCAGAAAATCCAGCAGAAACCAGATAAACTCACGGCTGGATCTGAGCTTTTGACGGTTTATATTCAACATTTTATATTCAACATGATGAAAGAAGTCCGGCTGGTAACGTGTGAGCGTTTTAAAGAGGTCTGCCCGCAAAGGTTAGCGCATTTTAGGTGGCTGAACGACTTGTCAGCGGTGGCTAAGCGACACTGCAACGCGTTATAAAAATTTCAGGCGCGCCAGATTGCACAGGCTGCTGGCGGTTTAGGAACAGAATTCACTCCATGGCATCACGAACAATTCTGGCCAACCTGCGGCGTACCGTGCTTGTTATGCTCGCACTGGTTGGCGTGTCAATGCCGGCTCTGGGCCAGCAGGTGCGCGCACAGGTGCAGGGCAATTATCCGCAATTGCAGGACAACGCAGAAGCGTTCATTGGTGATGTAGAAGGGCGCAGCGCCCGCAATTTGCGGCGTTATGCTTCTACCGCGGTAAGTCAGGTCAGCGAAGCGCTGCGGGCACTGGGTTACTACAACCCAAAGATCAGCTGGACGCTAGAGCCGGGCGATGCCGATGCCGACGCTGACAATCAGCCGCGCCTGCTGCTAATCATTGTGCCCGGTGAACCGGTGCGGGTAAAAACACGGCAAGTCGATATCAGCGGGCCGGGAGCAGAAGACTCTAAATTGAGTGGCAACCTGCCGGCCAAGCCGGCGTTGGGCGACGTGCTCAATCATGGCGCTTACGACGCCCTGCGCAATACGTTGCCTATCCGCGCCCGCCGCCGCGGTTATTTTGACGGCAAGCTGACTGCCCATGCGCTGACCGTAAACCCACAAACCCTCGAAGCTGACATTGCGCTAGCGTACGACAGCGGTGAACGCTATCGCCTGGGCGAGGTTACCTTTACCGAAGGCCACTGGTTTGAGTTAGAACTTCTGGATAAATTTGTCAGTTTTGAGCCGGGCACCCTCTATCACGCCGATGAAATCGCCACGCTAAGCGGTAACTTGTCCGCAAGCGGTTATTTTTCCGGGATTAATATTGATGCCGTTCCAGAGCGTGCGGAAGACGGCGTCATTCCGGTGCAGGTTGAGCTCACCCGTCGGCAGCGTCGCTCGTTGGCTACCGGCGTGGGATTTTCGACCGACGTAGGGCCGCGTTTTCGCGGTAACTGGCGCGAGCATTGGGTAAACCCGCAGGGCCACAGCCGCAGTGCTGACGCCGAGCTCGCGCAGCTTCGGCAGAGCATCAGCGCCGGGTATAAAATCCCGCTGAATCCGCTAATGACTGACCGCCTGCGCTTCAGTGGCGGTTTGCAACGTGAGGACATCGAAGACGTTGAATCGGAACTGGCCACCTTGGGTGTGCAGTGGCAACATCGATTTGAAACCGATTGGCTGCAAATTTTGTCGCTGCGCTGGGAAGGCGAAAAATACACGATCGGTGACGACGACGAAACCGGTACCAGTAGCCTGCTGCTGCCCGGTGCCAGTTATTCCAGGCTGGTGCAAGACTCGGCGCTGGACCCATCGAAGGGTCATAACCTGCGCATCGACGTCAGCGGTGCTCATCGGGCCTTGCTGTCTGCGGTCGACATTTTACACGTCAAGGCCTCGGTCAAGGGCCTGACCACCCTGGCGTACAAGCATCGTTTTCTGGCGCGTTTCCAGATCGGTGGGCTAGGCACCAACAGCTTTACGGACGTGCCACCGTCGTTGCGATTTTTTGCCGGTGGGGACCAGAGCGTGCGCGGCTATGGCTATGAGACTCTGTCGCCCTTGAATGACAGTGGTGCCACCGAAGGCGGGCGCTACCTGCTTGCTGGCAGTGTTGAATACCAGTACGAGTTTATCAACAATTGGCGTGCTGCGCTGTTTGTTGACCACGGCAATGCCGTTAATGATTTGCTTGATCCGCTGGCCACCGGAACCGGCGTTGGTGTGCGCTGGATAAGCCCGGTAGGGCCGCTGCGGCTGGATCTTGCCAAGGGCCTGAACCCGGAATTCGGCGGTGACTGGCGCCTACACTTTTCCATGGGGCCGGAGTTGTGAGTACCGAACAGAACCAAAAGCATCAACCGCCGTCAGCCAGGTCTGCAGCCACGGGTAAACCGCGGCGCCGGCGTTGGTGGTTCTGGGCGCTAGTGGTTACTGCCGTTGTACTGCTGCTGCCGCTTTTGCTGTTGACGTTTGTGCTGCTGGCGTTGCGCTCGGAAGCCGGCACGGCCTGGGTTATTGAACAGGTGCCCGAGCTGGAAGTACAGGCCGGACAGGGCTCTTTGCTGGGCCGCTGGCAGGCCACATCGTTAAGCTGGCGCGGTGACGGCGTCGATGTGCAAGTGCAGGCGCCGGATGTGCAGTGGTCGCCGCAGTGTTTGCTGCAAAAGCAACTGTGTGTGGACCATCTACGGGTGCACGCCATAGAGCTGAATCTGCAGCCGTCTGCCAACGAAGACGATAGTCCGAAACCGGACATCCAGCTACTCGACATTGACTTACCGCTGGGCATTCGCGCCGATCAGATTCGCCTGGGCGAATTTTTTGTCAACGGCAGCAAAATCTGGGACGCGGTAGAGCTGGATGCCGACGGCGTCGGTGAAGGCTGGCTGATAGACCGGGCTTTTTATCAACGTGACGACATTCAGTTAACCGCATCCGGGCAGGTTCAAACCCGCGGCGACTGGCCGGTTGACTTGGGCCTCAGGGCCTTATTGCCGCCGCCCTCGGGGGAACGCTGGAAAATAGATCTGGCTTTGGCGGGCAGCGTGCGCAACCTGCGCGTCAGCGGCAGCAGTCAGGGCTACCTTGATGCAACGCTTGAGGGCAGCGTTGCACCCCTGCAGGCAGACCTGCCTGCAAGCCTGAACATTCGTTCCGATTTGTTTCTGGCAGCCTCCTCTTTACCACCAACGCTTACGCTGAACAGCCTGAACCTGGCGTTGCAGGGTTCTTTAGCCGACGGTTTTGAAACCAGCGCCCAGGCCACTTTGCCCGGCACCACCGGCCCGGTTGAGCTGACACTGGCTGGAACAGTGACCACCCAGGGCGCCGACAATATTGAGCTGACACTGGCCGCAGACAACGCCGGGCGCGACGGAGCCCTGGCGTTGACCGGCAGCGCAGCCTGGCGGCCCGAGTTGGCCGCCGATGCCAATCTGACCATGAACGCCTTCCCCTGGTACACCTTGCTGCCGGATATGCAGGAACCTCCGGTTAACATTGATACCTTGCAGCTGCGGGCTAACTGGCAAGACCAGCGTTATACCGCCACCTTGGCGGCTACCGCCGCCGGCCCTGCCGGAGACACCCGTTTGGAGTCGGAACTTGAAGGCGATCTACGGCAGCTGACGGTTTCCCGCTTGCAGGTGCAAACCGGCGCCGGCAATTTGGTGGGTAATGCCAGCGTTGGCCTGGCGCAGCCGCTATCGTGGCAGGCTACATTGGAGATGCAGAAATTCAACCCGGGCTATTGGGTGCCACAGTTGCAGGCCAGTCTGGATGGCAGCATCCGTTCCAGTGGCCAATGGCCAGAATCGGCCAGCGTGCCAGAGATGTCGGCAGAGGTAGATCTTGCCGGTCTGTGGCGTGCGCAAACCACCTCTATCAAGGCCAAAGCCAGTGGCGCCGACGGGCTCTGGCAGGTGCCTCAATTAAATGTGGCTATTGGCAACAACACTTTGGCTGGCAAAGGGCAGTGGGGCCAGCAGTTACACGCCGAGCTTGACCTGAATTTGCCCGAGCCAGAAGCGATTCTGGAAAGCTTGCGCGGGCAGGCCAGCGCCCGGTTAACGGTAACAGGCACGGTGCAGCAGCCCCAGGCGGATATCCGTATGTCAGCAACGGCTTTGGCCTGGGCAGATCAGCTGCAACTTGCGGGCGTGGATTTTAGCGCCAACCTTGATGCGGCGGGGGCAATCCGCAGTCGGCTTCAAGCCCGAGGCATTGAAGCCGGTGGCCAGACCGTTGAGCAGCTGGACGCAGCGCTGGATGGCACGCGCCAGAATCACGAGCTGGTTGTGGATATGATTCACCGCGAGGTTGACGTTCACTTGGCGCTGGTGGGTGCGGCGGGTGAGCAGTGGCAACAATGGCAAGGCGAGCTCAGCCGCGGTGAGGTACTGGTCACCGGGCAGGACCAACGCTGGCAGCTGCGCCAGCCCGCAGGCTTGTTTTTCAAGGCCGCGACAGGCAACGCCGAGCCGCAACTGACCTTTGCCGAACATTGCTGGCAGTGGCAGCAAAGCTTTTTGTGCGCCGGTAATCAGACCCTGCTGCCGGCGGCAGACATTGAATACCGCATCAGTAACTTGCCGTCGAAGGCGCTGGCGCCATTGTTGCCGGAAAATCTGCGCTGGCAGGCCAATATCAATGGCCGCATCGATTTTTCCATGGGCGCCGAAGGCCCCAACGGCGCGATAGAGCTGGATGCTGGCGCGGGTGACTTCGACATTTTGCTGGACGGCGACTGGGGAACCTTGCGCCACAGCGCGTTGTCTACCCGCTTGACGTTGCAGCCGTCTGAGGCGCAGTTAATGTTGGCGTTGGCCGGGCCAAAATTGGGATCATTGAAGGCAGACCTGAGTGTTGATCCGACCGCGTCTGAGCGCACCCTTAGCGGCGACTTCCAGCTCAGCGGTATGGACATTGCGCTGTTGGGTATTTTCACTGGGCTGGAACAAGTAGCCGGCCAGATTAACGGCCGGGGCGAGCTGTCTGGTCCGCTTATGCGGCCCGCGGTAAATGGCGAATTAACCTTGTCTGACGGCCGGGTAATTGACCCACGCCTGCCCCTGGCCATGGAGCAGATCAACGTTACCGTTGAAATGTTGGGCGACAACGCCAACCTGAAGGGTGTGATTCGAGCCAATGAACGCAGCGAGCTGGTGCTTCAGGGCGAGTTTGACTGGCAAAGCGACTTGCCCAGCGGCAGCGTGTCTTTGCGCGGCGAGCGCCTGCCCATCAGCATTGAGCCCTACGCTGAGCTCGAAGTAGCGCCGGACTTGACCATCGCCTTTTCCGGCGGTGAATTGAAGGTCAGTGGTCGTGTTGACGTGCCCCGTGGCGCTATCGAAATCCGTGGATTGCCGCCGCGGGCGGTCTTGGTATCTGACGACGAAGTGATTGTGGGGGTTGAAAAACCCGAGCCGGTGATTCGCTCGTTAATGATGGACGTGGTGGTGCGCGTAGGCAGCCCTGATGACACGGTCACGTTTGCGGCGTTCGGCGCTACGGGGGATCTCAGCGGCACCTTGCGGATTGGCAACACTGTGGATACCCGCGGCACTTTGCGGCTTAATAAAGGCCGCTTTGAGGCTTATGGTCAGGATCTGACCCTGCGCAAAGCCCGGTTGCTGTTTGTAGGCAACCTGAGCCAGCCCTACCTGGAACTGGAAGCGGTGCGCACGGTGGGGTCGGTCGTCGCAGGGCTGCGGTTGAAGGGACCGGTGCAGTCGCCGGAGACTGAGGTGTTTTCCAGCCCGGAGATGCCGCAAACCGATGCGCTGTCGTATCTGATTCTGGGCCGTGCCCCGCAAAGCCAGCAGGATGACGGCCAAATGAGTCGCGCAGCGCTGTCGTTGGGTTTGAACCAGGCCAACAAGATTGCCGGCGCGTTGGGCGCCGAGTTTGGCATTCGTGATTTGACCCTTGAAGCCGAGGGCAGCGGAGACCAGACCGCGGTGGTGGCCAGCGGTTATCTGACCGATGAACTCAGTATTCGTTACGGCGTGGGCATTTTTGTGCCGGTAACTACGGTGGCCCTGCGGTACGATTTGGGGCGCTATTTCTATCTCGAGGCCGCCAGCGGCCTGGCGGCCTCGCTGGACATTTTCTATACCCGGGATTTTTAAAGCACGGCTAAAAAACCGTTAACGCCCAGTGGCGTGCCTACTGCGGGAATGTAACGCGCACCCGGAAGCTCGATTTCAACACCAACCCGGCGCTCTGCTGCGCTGGCAATGTGGGTTACAGAGGGACTTTTGCCGCTGTTCTTTTGTGTCATTGTTACACTCTTCAGTCAGTCTTCAGTCAGTCTTCAGTCAGTCTTCAGCGCTGCGAGCGCGACCTGAAACGGCAGAATTGCCACAGTAGATCAGGTGTTTGACGTTGGTAACCGCGCAAGTGGGGGGAATGCCATAAACAAGGTTTACACTGGATAAAACACTGTATATAGTCGAACTACTGTACAAACAAACAGGGTATGTTATGACACAGCGGATCCCGAATATGAAGCTCACCGCCAGGCAGTCCCAAGTGCTGGATATTGTCCGCCGCTACCTGGATGACACCGGGTATCCGCCCACCCGCGCCGAAATTGCAGCTGAGCTGGGTTTCCGCTCCGCCAATGCGGCGGAAGAGCATTTGCGGGCTTTGGCGCGCAAGGGCGCCATTGTAATGGTGCCTGGCGCCAGCCGCGGTATCCGCCTGCCAGAAAGCGAGCAGGGCCCGGGTTTGCCGGTAATTGGCCAGGTAGCAGCCGGCAGCCCGATTCTGGCTCAGGAGCACGTGGAAGATCACTGCACGTTAAAGCCCGGCTTTTTTTCGCCGGCGGCGGATTATCTGCTGCGCGTACGTGGTATGAGCATGAAGAATATCGGCATTTTAGACGGTGACTTGCTGGCGGTGCACGGCACTCAGGACGTTCACAACGGCCAGATTGTGGTGGCCAGGGTAGGTGATGAAGTGACCGTGAAGCGTTTTCGTAAAGAAGGTAACAAAGTGCATCTGACGGCGGAAAACGACGACTTCGCGCCGATTGAAGTGGATCTGACCGAGCAGGATCTGTTCATTGAGGGATTGGGCGTTGGCGTTATCCGCCGCTCAGACTTGCACTGATCCGTAGCGACAGAAAACCGACACAAACAAGGGCGGGAATCATGGGACAACTGAGCTTTAACGGCAGTCTTGCATATCAGCAACAGATCACAGTGCGAGCGGCGGAGCAGGCTCAGCCTGTACGAGCTCAGCCCCTGCCAGACCCGGTGTCTGCGGGTAACGTCACTGAAATCATCTTGCCTCAGGGCTAGGTGGAAAATTTTCAGCTGTTACTGCCAATGCTGACCCAGTTGAACGAGAACTCCGCCGCATTCTACGACTCAATTCTATGAATGAGTCGCTAGTTTAGGCGGATGGCTTTAGGTCTTGCTTTTAATGCTGGCTATTTATACAGTTTTTTCATGAAAATCATTCGCTCCGACCGCCTAAGTATCAAGTCCGACAGTGCCGCTCAGCGCGAAGCGCTGGCGGATACGTTGGGCTTGTATCGCCGGTTGGTCAGAGACCTGATGAGCCTGGCGTTTACCCGCTGGCCTCAGATTGGATCGCTTCAGGGTGATGCGGTTGTGCAGGCCATCGAAGGCCTTATGCACCCCACCAGCCGGCGCCCAGAGGTTCGGTACACGTATTTTCATCGGCGTTATTACAAGTTTCCCAGCTACCTGCGCCGAGTGGCCATCATGGACGCGGTTGGTCAAGTCCGATCGTTTCAGACTCGGTATCGGGACTGGCAGGACAGTGACCGGCGCAAACAGCCGCCGGCCTTAACCTGCTCAACGTCCACCTTTCCGAGTTTGTACAAAGGGCAGTGCGTTCGTTTCAGCGACGATCTGAAAGCGGCGTTCATCAAGGTCTGGCATTGCAACGACTGGCTCTGGATGAGTTTCAAACTGTCGGGCGAGCTTCGGTACCGCGGCAAAGGGAAATCCTTGTCACCGCTGCTCGTGTTCAAGGGTAAGCGCTGGAGCTTGTCTCTGCCGGAAGAATTTACACCAAAAAGTAAAGTCTCAAAGAAGCCACCGACACGAGTATTGTCGTTGGACGTGGGAATTAACACGGCGGCCACCTGGGCCGTGGTGGATGCTCAAGGCACTGTGCACGCTCGGGGATTTATCCAGCGTAGCGACAAAGACTGTGAGCACCATCTGATGCAGCGCATTCGATCGACCGCCAGCAAACACACCCGACACGGCAGTCGGTTGCCAGTGGGTTTTTGTACGCGGGATCACCGGCGCCTGAAGCAACTGGCGGATAACGAAGCGCACCAGATCAGCCGGCAGCTGGTCAATCTGGCGCTGAAACACAACTGCCAGGCGATTGTGGTTGAGCAACTGAAAGGCTGGCGGCCGACCGCAGGGCGTAAACGCAGCCCGATGAAAGCGCGTTTCCACCGCTGGTTCCATCGCATGCTGGTCAACCGGGTTCACTCGAAAGCCGTCGAAAACGGACTGAGGTGCGTGGCGGTGTATGCCCGGGGAACCTCCAGTCAAGCGTTCGACGGATCGGGACCGGTCCGGCGTGATGCCAAGAACTACAGCCTGTGTACGTTTTCTTCAGGGAAACGCTATCACGCAGACCTTAATGCGGCCTACAATATTGCCGCCCGAGGTTTCGTTTATTACCAAGGAGGCGGTCGTAAGTCCGCTTCCCGTGCGACTCAGCAAAAGCCTGATCGCACACCGAGAATCCCGGTGACGCTCTCCACGCTTTGGAACTCCCAAGCCGCGTGAGAGTGATCGGATTCCGCGCCTCAATTCTTTGAATGAGTCGCCGGAGGATTCAATCAGGAAAAGCGCTGGCTGGCATGGATTGACCCACCTCAAGAGCTGGTCAGCAAATGGCAAAAAATGCACGGCATCGTCGCCGGTGAGCTGCTGGTTTTGCGTTCCAGCGCCGAACATCCGGTGCGCAAATTAGCGGAGCGGGCGCTCAGGGTGGGCACATGTCATGCGGTAGTGTTGTGGACCGAAAAGCTGAACAACGTGTGTTTCGAGGCACTTCAGGCGGCCTCTGCCGCGGGCAACAGCCACGGCGTTATTTTGCGCCAGCGTCGGTAAAGAGCGCTGCGTCAACGTCAGTAAACTCTTACTTCAGCGCTGATAGAACTCTGCTCTGGCGCTAATGCAGCGTTGGGCTGTAAGGCGCATCAAACCACTCTACGTCGCTGTCGCTAACGCTGTTATTGCTATCCCAGTCTTGGGCGCTAGTGCCCGCGGCGTCGATGCCTGCCGCAATCATGGCTTTGGCCACTTGCATCTGGCGGTCATCCATCGTGTCTTTGGCTTCTTCAGAAAAACTGATGCGCACCAGTGGCGCACCGTCGTCGTCAACGCGGCGCAACGCGTAGTCGCCATTGCTGAGTTGAATAATTTCAAAAAACGGGGGTGACATAATCTGAACCTTTGTGTTCGCCAACGGGAAAATGTGCACGGAGACGTTTTACCACTCGCTGTGTCTTGCTTCCACATCGGCTGAAAATTGCTTTATTGCGCTCATGCTGGCTTGAACCGATGTCAGCGAACGATCTGCGCCAGCGGCCACAGTGATGGCAATAATGTTGTCGTTGCTGACGGTTTTTTTTGCTGCAGGTGGCCGGTTCTGCGCGTCGCCAAGTTGTTCCAGGTGGTTCCACCAGCTGTCCGCGTTGGCCTGCAATGCCAGCAGTTGCTGAACTTCTGGCGCATCGGCTCCGATCAGCTTGCCCAGTTGGTCAATGCTCTGGGGTTGTCCTTTACGTTGCTGATAGCACATTGCCAGGGTATACAGCAGCAGCGTTCGCGATCGCAGCATCAGCTCAATGGCTCCTTGTTTGCAGGCTTCCTGCTGTAAGGGCTGGTTGCTGTTAACCGCAAGTCGTAACAATGTCTGCGCCAGTGCCAATTTGCCGGCAAGATGGGAATGCCATGCTGCTGCCATATACCCTCGCGACTGCGGCTGTTGCCGTTAATGTTAGCGCAATGGACGCTGTAAAATTTGTGGGCATCGGAATTCGATGAAACAAAAACCAGCGTCAAAGTGTAACAGTTTCAAAGCCGCGGTGCCCGCTGTCTACGTCAGTTTTGAGAAGTTCGCCGGAACAATCAACAGCCGCTTAAAAAATTATAGCGGTGTCTTAAAACGTTCGTTCAAATCAACCATCAAATACCTGAGACGTTCGCTGGAGTTCGGCCTTGGCGATTTGCCACGGCGGCCGTACATCGTACTGTTGTGCGTGGCTAAGGTGTAACATCATCAATTGCAAGAACACTGGGTTTCGCACCCGGTTGTAGATCACCGAACAGGAGCAATGAGCAATGGCCGCAGACCATCCTGCAATGGTACACCTGAACCGGCTTCTTGAACGTCTGCAGCAGGCTCTGAAAGACCAGAGCTGGGAGCTGATTAGTCGCCTGAACCCAGAAATGAAACCCGCTATAGAGCCGTTGCTTGAAGCGTTGGAGCAAGGGCAGCTGCCGGCTGAAACCGTGCGCGGTCAACTACAGCGGGTGCAGGCGTTTGTCGACGCCGCTGACAGCTCTGCTCGCCGGGCCAAAGCTGCAGCACAGCACCAATTGACAGAAATTAACCGCAACAGCAGTGCTGCCAAAGCCTACCATAAGGTGTCCTCGTCCCGGCCCTGAGCCGGGTGAGACAATAGCCAGTCAACCAGATTGCGTGCAGCGACAGGTCGCTGGCGCGTGCGATCGGGATTTTGTAGAGTTTGGCGTCACAAAATTGACTCCGAGCCGGTTAAGGTCTTAAATATCGCGCAAAACCTTCAAGAGACTGCCTGGAATGTTGAAACCCAACACGGTGCTGGTGTTCAGTGACGCCGCCGACCGCTGCCGCGATATCACAACCATTCTTGAGTTTCTCGGCGAGGAGAGCTGGTTGGCTGGCGGTGAAGCCTGCGATGTGCTGTCAGCGGCCGACGACGCAGACGCGCGGGCGATTTCTGTGGTCATTGTGCAAGGCGACGATGCCGGCGCCGAAGAGACAATCAAGGCGTTGTGTAAATGGTCGGCCTGCATCCCTGTGCTGTGCATTGGCAACCCTGACTTTTCCGGTTTGAATAACGCGCAGCGCGGGCAAATCATCGCGCGCCTGGAGTGGCCATTTGGCTACACCAAATTCATCGATTCGTTGTACCGCGCCCAGGTCTTCCACGACCAGTTTAGCCGAGCCCACGAACGCGGCCAGAGGCGGGGTGTGCAGCTGTTTCGCTCACTGGTGGGCACCAGCCGCAAAGTGCAGCAGGTGCGCCAGTTGATGGAGCAAGTGGCAGACAAAGAGGTCAGCGTGTTGGTGACGGGCGAATCCGGTACCGGCAAAGAAGTGGTGGCACGCAATCTGCACCACCATTCCAGCCGTCGCGATAAACCCTTTGTGCCGGTAAACTGCGGCGCCATTCCTGCCGAACTGCTGGAAAGTGAGCTGTTTGGCCATGAAAAAGGCGCGTTTACCGGTGCAATAACCACTCGTGTGGGTCGCTTTGAGCTGGCCGAGGGCGGCACCCTGTTTCTGGACGAAATAGGCGATATGCCGTTGAGTATGCAGGTGAAGATTCTGCGAGTGTTGCAAGAGCGTACGTTCGAGCGGGTCGGAAGCAACCACACTAAATCTGCCAATGTGCGTATTATCGCCGCTACCCACAAGCATCTGGAAAACATGATTCAAAGTGGGACCTTCCGCGAAGATCTGTATTACTGATTGAATGTGTTTCCCATTGAGATGCCAGCGCTGCGTGAGCGGGTTGAAGACATTCCGCTGTTGATCAACGAACTGGTGGCGCGCATGGAAAAAGAAAAGCGCGGATCGCTGCGTCTGAACTCCGCCGCTATTCTGAATTTGTGTCGTCACGACTGGCCTGGCAACGTGCGTGAGCTGGCCAACCTGGTAGAACGCCTGGCCATCATGAACCCGTTTGGGGTGATTGGCGTGCAAGAACTGCCGAAAAAATTCCGTCACGTTGACGACCATGACGAAGATCACGCCGATCTTGATGAGCCTGGCCTGTCATCTCGCGCATCTGGCCTGGTTGGGTTTGATGCGCCTGCGTTATTGCCGGAGAACGGGCTCGATCTGAAAGACTATTTGGGTAATTTGGAGCGTGAGCTGATTCAGCAGGCGCTTGACGAAGCCGGCGGTGTAGTGGCCCGGGCTGCGGAAAAATTGCGTATTCGCCGCACCACTCTGGTGGAAAAAGTCCGCAAGTACGGTCTTCGTGAAGAGGCGGGCGAAGCCTGAGAGCGCGGCGCCCCGAACGGTCGATCAGCCGGCTGAAAGCACCGGTGCAACAGTCTTAAAACGGCGTCAACGGTTTGTAGCCGCTGGCGCTTTTGTTGTTTTAAAGTGACGGAAACCCGTCATCTTCCTTTTTCTGAAAATCCTTTCCTATTGAAAAATATTAAAAATATTGAGTTGGCACGAAGATGGCTTGTTACATCAAGAGGATCTAACGAATCGTCAGTGAGCGATCTGCGCAGCGGCAATATCGATCACCTTGGGTAAGGGATAGGGTTATGGATCACGCACAATTTGCAATCGGGCAGACCAATGCACCGGCTAACGCCGCCGCCGATGTAAATGGCAAGGTAACGGCGCTATTTCCTCAGCAAAGTGCTGACGCGGTAGACTCCGCTTTGGACATGTTCAACCGCATGTCGCGTCAGATTACCGATTCTTATCGCACTCTGGAATCTCGTGTTAATCAGCTGTCCGGTGAGCTATCGGAAGAGAGCTTGCAGCGCCAGCACGAGCTGGAGAAAAAAGAACAGTTAGCAGACCAGCTCACCACGCTGTTGAAGGCTTTACCAGCCGGCGTGGTGGTGCTCGACAGCCAGGGTGTAGTGACCCAAACCAACCCTGCGGCCAGCGGCCTTTTGGCTGAGCCGTTGGATGGCGAGCACTGGATTGATGTGATTCAGCGCTGCTTTGCGCCACGCCAGGACGACGGTCACGAAATTTCACTGAAAGACGGCCGCCGGGTCAGTATTGAAATTCGCACCATGGAAAATCAGCCCGGCCAGTTAATTTTGCTGACGGATATGACCGAAACCCGCCAGCTGCAGTCGCAACTCGCCCATGCCCAGCGCTTGTCCGCGATGGGCAAAATGGTCGCTTCATTGGCCCATCAGATTCGCACGCCGCTGTCGGCAGCGATTCTGTACGGCGGTCACCTGACGACAGCCGATCTGGATGAAGAAATGCGCCAGCGCTGTGCCAATCGACTGATGTCGCGCCTGTCGCATTTGGAACAGCAGGTGCGCGACATGCTGATTTTTGCCCGCGGCGAAACCCGTGTGGCAGAAGAACTGTCGGTAACCACTCTGGCGGTTGCACTGAAGTCTGCAGTAGACGCCATTGCTGAACGCAGTGGCGCTCAGTTAATTCTGGACACGCGGGGGGCTGAGGGTCGCTTGTTGTGTAACTGTGACGCCCTGGTGGGTGCCTGTACCAATTTGGTCAACAACAGCTTTGAAGCAGGGGCAACCAGCGTTCACCTGAACCTTTGTGGTTGTGATCATGAGTTGGCCATTGAGGTAAGCGATAACGGACCGGGATTTGACTCGGCTACGGCGCCGCGCTTGCAAGAAGCTTTTTACACCACAAAATCCCACGGTACCGGCCTTGGCCTGGCGGTTGTACAAGCGGTAGTGAACGCACATCAAGGCCGTTTTGCGATGACCTCAAACGGCCAGGGCGGGGCTCAGGCCACGATTTACCTGCCGTTGTTGAGCCGCACGAGTTAACAGCAGCACTGGATTACATCTGGCGAGCCGCACCGGCACGCACTATCGAATACGCAGTGGAGAACAGCACCATGACCAAGCCCCGGATCCTGATTGTTGAGGATGACCGTGACCTGCGCGATGCCTTGGTAACAACCCTGGAGCTGGCCAAATTTCGTGTTCACGAGGCGGCAGACGGCCACGAGGCCTTGCGGCAGTTGTCCCAGGTGCCCGTCGACATGGTGATTAGCGACGTTCATATGCCGGGATTGTCTGGTCACGAATTGCTGACTCAGGTACAGCGTCTGTACCCGGGACTGCCGATGCTGCTGATGACGGCCTACGGCCAGGTTAGCCACGCGGTGTCGGCGATGCAGGCCGGTGCCATTGATTACCTGGTAAAGCCGTTTGAAGGGCATACCTTGGTCGACGCGGTGAGCAAAATTACCGACGGCAAGCGCCTGGCCAACGGCGATCAGCCGGTGGCGGAAGACCCGGTCAGCAAGCGCATGTTTCAGCTGGCAGTCAAGGTAGCCAACAGCGACTCAACGGTGATGATCTCAGGTGAAAGTGGCACTGGCAAGGAGGTGCTTGCGCGCTATATTCACCAGCATTCTCCTCGTGCCAACAAGCCGTTTATTGCCATCAACTGCGCGGCCATCCCCGAAAATATGCTCGAAGCCATACTCTTTGGCCATGAAAAAGGCGCCTTCACCGGTGCCATCGCGTCATCACCAGGCAAGTTCGAACAAGCCAACGGTGGCACGATCTTGCTGGATGAAGTGTCGGAAATGGACCCAGGCTTGCAGTCCAAGTTGCTGCGACGCACCGCCGATGTGTCAACCAGCGGCGTCCAGATCATGAAGTTCGGCGAGTACGTGCACACCCTTTATGTACCGACCAGTTTGAACCTGTGCAAAATCCGCCCGCTGCGCGGCACGTCGCTGTTCGTTCTGGATGCAAAACTGGTGTTCAAACTGGTGGACAACTTTTTCGGTGGCCAGGGCCGCCACGCCAAAATTGAGGGCCACGAATTTACCCCTACCGAAAGCCGCATTGTGCAGATGATGCTGAATCAGGTATTCCACGACATGCAGGAAGCCTGGCAGACGGTGTTGAAAGTGAACTTCGAGTATCTGAGCTCGGAGGTGAACCCG
>Ga0307930_1001413_pt1 | contig 18977 bp, 19 predicted proteins | sample OrgLakmetageno46_FD_203161 | JGI IMG/M metagenome (GOLD analysis project Ga0307930, IMG submission 203161) | Saline water microbial communities from Organic Lake, Antarctica - #46 | ecosystem: Environmental > Aquatic > Non-marine Saline and Alkaline > Saline | place: Antarctica: Organic Lake...
GTGGTGGTGGTGGTGGTGCTACCAGGCCCACTATGGCTATCTTTGTTTACCCCACGCCCACCGCCGCCTGTAGCGCCTAGGCGGGAGTTGGCCTCACCGGCAGCAGCAGAGGATGAAGGTGGTGGTGCCCGCTGCAAGCAGGAGGCCGTATAGTGGCCCCCACCCAAAGCTCCCATGTGATTGGCCACGCCGTACAAGTCATATAGCACAGGCGGGAGCACAGCTGCTGCTCCTTCTTCTCCCGCCTCGGCTGTTCCGACTGCTTTATCTTCGCGCAATCTTGCTTCCTCTGGCATTGACTGCTTTTGCGATGGTGAAGTGTCGCTCGCGGCACTGTGATCGCCGCCGTCGCTAAAGCAGCGATTCCTGTTCGGCGACGGTGGCGGCGTCACGAAGGGAGCCAAGTTCAGGCCTTTTATCGGAAAACGCACGGGTGCATTGAGTTTTTCCCGGCTTCGAACGGTGTACGCGAAACGCTTGAGGTGCAGCACCAGATACGGTGGTAACGTGTGCATGGTTAACGTCTTCAAGCAAGTTTGCTTCTTGTTGCAGGTAGAGCAGTTCACACCAGTGAGTTCTTCGGTGGCGCAAAACTCCGAAAGGCATGCTTCAAGCGACACCGCGCTTCCTCCTCCACTGCGCCCTCTTCTCCCCTGTTGCCCAGGCACCTCTCGTTCAGGAATGGGCAACGAAAGGTCGAGGAAAGGGTCGAAGCAAGTACTGGCGGCACCGCACACCGTGCACTGCACCTTGCTTTGAAGCTGCCCGCCGAACACGTCCTCTACGGTAAATGCTGGGCGGGCAGCACGAGAATTCGAATCTGAATTGCTTCCATTAGCGATGTTTACGTTGTTGCCGTTACCTGCTGGATCGTTAGAAGAAGCTGGGGAGCCATCTGCTGGGTCGTGAAGTTCGGGAGAAGAAGAAGAACAAGGAAGAGTGGCTGTTGTTGTTGCTGTTGTTGCTGTTGTTGCCATGGGCACACGAGGAGCTCGCTTCAAATCTTCCGACAAACCGTCCAACAAGAAGCGCAGGAATTCTTGGCAGTCTTGCTGTTGGTAGCCCGCCAGCCACGGCGCTTGTCTCGCCACCACTGCTTTCAGTTCTCGCGGGGCCACGTGGCCGTAAGCTTCTTCCTTTGCCATTTCGGACACCAAGCGCCCAAAGGCTGCGGCCACTACGCCATCCCCCGCACGGCCTGGATCGCAGCGGCTACTACTGCTACTGCGGAGTGCCCCTCTTCGCGGGGTAACTGGTGGAGGTGGGTGCTGATTGATGACTGCAGTGGCGGTGGCTGACCCGGGAGCAAAGTACGCCAACAAAGGTTTGGTCGCGAGGAGGCACTGCAACGCGGCGTTCATGAAGCAGGTGTTGCCGAGGTTAGACAAGCCCACAAGCCCTTCACTTGAAGGAGCCGCAGAGGTGGTATCTGTACTCGTCATGGTGGCAGTGGTAATGCTGTTGCTGCTGGTATTCCCATTGCTATTTCTATTGCTGTTATTGTTGTAATTATTGCTGATGTTGGCAGCATTAGTGCTTGCAGTAGCACTACTGTGAAGATGCATAGGAGCCACAGTATTGTGGTGGTGATGGTGGTGGTTGTTGTTGTTTGCTTGCGCCTCATGCCTTCTTCTTCTCAGTTCTACGATGCGCTCCATGCTCGCGGACAAAGGAGCTTCTGCTGGAAACTCGGCGCCCTTCCTAGCTGTGGTACCGAACATCCCTCCAGCACTATCGCTGCTGCTGCTGCTGCTGCTGCTACTTCCATTACCCCCCATATTACTGCCGTTTGTGCAATTTCCATTATGGCTATGCATGTCGCCACTTCTGGCACCAAAGCCATCGCTATAACTCTTTGAAAACAGCATCTTGCGACCGTCGCTGTTCTGTGCTACTGCATCGGAAATACGGGCGGTTGGTCCTAAGCCTGGCAAGAAGCTTCCCAAGGCTGGGTTCGATTTGCTGCCGTGTGAGTCATTGTTGGGCTGGCGCGGGGACCTTTCTTTTCGAGTCCCACTACTACTGCCCGGGTCGTAGCTGCGGTGGTTCCGCGATTTCAGAGGTTGCCTCGGCGAATCAGCGGACAGAGGCTGAGCAAGCAAGTTTTCTCCAAGCATTGAGTAGTCGGCTTCGCCAACGCCGCTACTCGGGCAATCTCCTGCAGCGTGGCGCTGCCGAACAAGAGCACGCAAATCCCGCACACCTGCCATAGCCACACCATTGCCTTGCCCTGACAACTTACTTCCTGCTGGAGACGCCACCTCGCCATCAATAGCCACTTCATTCAAATCGAGCGGCAAATTCTCTTGAGAAGTATTGGAAAGCACATTACTGCCCCCGTTGCCGCCATCAGCCTCTTTACTGAACTGAAGTGTCTCTGCAAATGCTGTAGGCAAGAAAGCATCAATAGGCTGCCGTTGAGATTGTCGAGGATCCAACAGCTGCTGTTGTCGCCGCCGCGCGTTACTACTGCGATTGCCGTTTAGTGTGCTAGGTTGCTGTGGTTCGTATTCGAAACGCTCTGGTTCAAGCGCAAAGTTGTCTCCTAAGATTTCACCTGAATTACTGGGCGCCGTCTGGCTGAAAAGATGGCTGCGTTGCTCTTCGGCTGATGGCGGCCGCGTGCTGCGTGGCATCGTTTGCACATACTCTGGCGAACTATTGCTGACATCGGGAAGCCCACGCCGATGCTCGCTTTGGAGGAGGCTGCTCGATGGTGGCACCGGCGATTCAGCGTAGGGTGAACCCTTAATAAGCCTACACAGAATCAGCGCACGTTTCAAATGATTTACGCGTCGTTCTTACATAAAAGAAATGCAAAGACAGCGTTGTCCAGAAATACCCTCATGCTTGCAACGTCCAGCGAGAAAATTACCTGCTTTGAGTAGTACTTGCCGTCATCATAGTAACGTAGTCACAGGATGAAACAAGCAACGCGCGTGTGAACGATGAAGTTGATGCCCTACATTAGAGGCTAGCTAGACAATGCACCGGCCAAATCCGACCATGGCAACATCACGGCTTCACTATTCTTTTCTCTTTACTCCGCTTTCATCATTACTTCGCTACTTCGACTTCGACCCTTCTACCTTGCTATCTGTAGTATTAGTCGATAAGTCTGGTCGGTTAGCCGGTTGTACTGTACATTACGGTACAGCGGTACAGCGGTACTGTACTAAAGATTTTGTGTTGTGCTGGCATTTATTTTATCGGTGATTCGTGAGGTCGTGAGCATTTAGGCGGCTGCCATTTTGCCCTAAAGACGAGCCAGCGACTTTACGCATTCGACAGTATTTCGGATATTTTCACCTTTTATCAATACACTTTGTGAGCTGACTCAATCAAGATGTCGGTCGTTGAAACCTCATCGTTTTCACCGAGGGTCGAGCCTCGGCCCAAATATCCTTCGTTGCCCTCCGTCCTAAAGACTATGGTGCGAAAGTAAGAGTATTGAGACTTTTCGAAAGAACGTTTCAGTACTTATGATGCGTGAAGGTACTAGGAAGCAATATTGATTTGACTTGATTCTTTTTGGCATCTTAGGTGTGGTTATACGCGCGAGATGTCATGCTGGGTGTCACGCTTTGCTTGGCATTTTTTCGTCCATACCAAGCTCTCGATCAAGCTCTCGGGCTCTCCGATCGGCAATTTTACGCTCTAACCATATCCATTGCGCACTCCGGGTCTTGGCTATTCTTCAACGGCGGGGTGTACCTGCTCGAAGTACAAGGTATACGATACAATTTATGAAGATACAACGTGACCAGGCACTGAAGCAACAGGGCGCTAACATTTGATTGACATGCACATGCACAGAATGAGCGAAATTTCTTCCGCTTTTGCTTCGCAAAGTAATAATCCGTTATACCTTTCTATTCATTAATGTAGGTCTGATCAACCAATTCAAAATGACGCGCAAGAGCGCGGAAGTCCCTGCTCCTGCCCTAATTACCGCGCTGTACAAAGAAGCCTTCGTGAACCACTTCATCACCAGCCCCATCGCGGCGTTTGGCCTGTACTCCGTGGCCGCTTTCTGTGGCACGCCCTCGGCCGCGGCGCCACTCCCGCCGCTTCCTTCCCTGTTGATTCTTTTCGCAGCAGCCCACGGGTTCAACGACGTGTTTTTCTACGCCACGCACCGGATGCTGCACAGCAAGCTTCTGTACAAGCGGTTCCACAAGCAGCACCACACTTTTCGGGGTAGCGTGGGGGCCGCGGCTGAGTACGCCCACCCTGTAGAGGTGCTGGTCTCCAACCAGCTGCCAACGATGGGCCTAGTGCTAGCCCTGGGCCTTCACCCGCTGGTGCAAGCGGCATGGCTGACGCTGCGGCTGTTGCAGACTTATGAGGTGCACAGTGGGTACGCGTTCAATGGTGCCTGGGCGGGTAAAGTGGGGATTGCTGCTTGCGGCGCAGCGTTCCACGACCACCACCATTCGGTATGTGCTGCATGCACCTTGGCATTATTTTCGCTCACTGCTACCTTTTTCGTTCCTCGTTGACACTCCCACGTTGGCAAATGGATTTTTTTCCCTTTCTCCATTTCTTCAAACTCTTGTTGGCCACCGCTCTGTATGATTACGCCGTACAATTCTTCTCACGAATTCAGGTCAACATGGGTTGTTTCGGGGCGGAGCACATGGATTGGCTGTTTGGGACCATGGACCATTGGGTCCGCGATGGAGGCGAGCATGGCTACCTCGAAAAGCGGGGCATATCCACGGCGGCAGCGGAGAGCAAAGAAGAATGACGAGTCTCGCGCTCAAAGCGAGCAAACCCAATAGTTTCAAGAATTAGCCGAGTGTATGTACACGCACGCACAAGAGAAAAAAATGCATTGAGAGGTAGAGGGAGAAGAGGAACGCGTACGGATTTACTGCGAAAGGACCTGCGAACTAAATGCACAATACCAGCGGACCGCCAGATGTACATTTGAATCTAAGCAGCTCGGCGGCTCTCGGCTCTGCCCTATTCGCCTTCCTTACTAGGCGGATACTAAGTCCACACTTCACCTGCGCAATAAGATCAGAACCACTTCGCTTTTATCACCACCACCTCAACCTCAACTAAGTAGAAATAGCGACCCGGAAAACCATAACACCTGCACAGGGGCTCACATCGGGCTGCACTTCCCACCCTCCTCTTGTAAATATAAATCCAGAAATAAGGACAAGTAGATTTCCGAATTATCCAGCTCGCGCTACGAACCGGATTGAAGTAGAGTTTTTTCTGTGAAATATTGCAATTGTGGGTTGGGTTGTGGGCATTGTGCATTAGAATCAGGAATAATAATGAATTCGGTACTTCCGGTACTTTGGATTGTAGCCAAAACTGCTCATCTAGGTTATATACAATTCACCCCTCTCCAACTGCTGGGAAATTCCTATTTTCCACATCAGAGCCATTATATCCACCTGAAGTTTATCAAAAGTCTAGTTTCAAAATGAACCAGGGGACTCTTTAAGTGTCTTGGAGAGGCAGTTTGTTTTTCGCCATCCCGAATTCTTGTTTCAGGTACTCCATGAAGTGCACTCGAGCCTCATCTATTGTGACGTCATCCAAGGACGCCCCATAAATTTCCATCTGAAGCACCAGTTCATGATCGGGCATGTGTGGCACCTGTTTATGTTCACCAATATTCATCAAAAGCACACATTTTGGTCATCGAACGTGAACTAAAAATAGCCTTCAGGAAAAACGATTGTAGTCAAATAGCTTAACACGACTCCAAAAGAAGTGCATGCAAAGGAAGAAAAAAGCTTACTTTCGCCATGAGCAAAGCCCCATTCAACCGCTCCAACACGTCCCAGTGGTCGTTGCGGCTTGCCAAGGTGTAAGGGGTGGTGCCCGGATCGTTGGTGGTCCATGACACGATGTCGCGCAGGTGGCTCCCTAGCGTCGGGCGCCGCCGCCGCCCCTTGGGGTCGTGAATGCGCGCGAGCAGTGGCACGTGGCCAAACATGAAGTTGATCACTTCAAGCCTCCCCTGTAAAACACAACAACACGGATGTGCCGTGAAGGTGAACGTAAAAGGGCAAGAACAATAGGCAAAATATTTTAAAGTCGGAGGGCTAAAAAATTCGTAAACTCTCACCTTCTCCGCAGCAAAATGAAAGGCGGAATACCCGCGCGCATCCTGGAGGCTGACAGAAGAACCTAAGGCTATGAGAAGCTTCACACTTCGGATGCTGCCATAGGAAGCTGCGATCATCAGTGGCGTTAATCCTCTGCTGTCCTGAGGACTCACAAGACCACCTACGGTAAGCAAACAACAAAATGGGCACGTTACCGCATTTAAATTATTTCTGTCATCGGTATTTTGAAGAAGATGAATAGAGAAATCATAGGCAATGGCTCGCACCTAAGTCGAACAGCTTTTGAATGCAATGGGTTTTGTCGCCAAGCGCAGCGTAATGCATGGCCGTAAAGCCGTTGAAGGTGGTATCCTCAAGTTTAAGGCCAACGGCAACGAGGCGCTCGAGCATGCAGTCGGCTGAGACTTCACTGGACTGGCCCGCAAATGCAGCCATGTGAAGTGCTAATGGGTGGAAAAGTCGAAGAGATAGTGTGAAGAGTAAGATAAATATACAAAGATATCGAGAGAAAGAGAGCAAGCAGGTTGCGCGAACTAGACTGCGTGAGGTAGGCGGAAATACAGAATAAATTAATTGCCGAAATGAACGCATCACCGATTACTACTATGGAACTTACCAGTTCGCCCATCGTTAGCCGGGACCACTGGAACGCCACCCTGAAACAGCCACAACACGGTGCGAATGTGGCCCGACTGGGCGGCAATGAGCACTGCGCCGCAGCCTTCGTTGTCTACAGCTCGCTCATCCGCACCGAGCGCTATAAGGCGCGTGATAGCACGAGGCGAACCATTTGCCGCTGCGTACAGCAAAGGCGTTCGACCTTTGTGGTCTCTAGCATCTACGTTAGCACCGCAATCGTTGACTAGGTATTCGTACAGCGGTGACGGAACCCCTGTCACCGAGGAATGCAGCAGAGTGCGGCCGTCATGCGGATGCTGGGCGTTGGCGTCGTACTGCACTTCCCCGGTCATCTCGTCGGGCTCGTCGAGAATCTTTTCCAACGCTTGGACGTCGCCACGATAAGCAGCATCATGCGCTAAGTTCCAAATAGTGCCTACACCGTCCTTGCGGTCCCGGTCTGTTGCGAAGGCGAAGACACCGTGGTTTTGCCTTGCTTGGTTTAAATCGTTTTTTGCAGCCAACACACTGTCCGCCATCGTTGCTAAACGTGGAATTCACGTAAGCTAAAGAAGGAATGCCTTACTGCCGACAGTACTTCACAAATTTTTGCTCTGGGCAATGTGTAATGCGTAGGAATTTAAATTTTAAAAATTATATAATTCAGCTGCTTTGATGTATTACTTAGAGCAGTGCTCAGTCACTTCTTCATTGATTTCTCTCCGTTGTTCAGTCTAATATGAAGGATTCTTTATCCTATCACATCCCCTACGAGGCAAGAGGACCCTTTCAACATCATCCATAGTCCATCTCTACTCCCAGCTCCCAGCTCCCAGCTCCCAGCTCCCACTCCCAGCAGTCTGACATGTCTGACTGACACTTTTTACGTTTTTCGCGCCTCCCCCGAGGGGAGGATTGGTGTTAGTATCTGTACAGGGGAAGGGTGCCATTTAGGCGGCATCATAGGAATCCCCTGGTCCGGCTCGGAAGCCGGATTCGGGGTTCATGTAGCTGTCATACGCAGTTTCTTCGTCGTGTAAAAGCGCCTACAAGCAAGCTAGCAAGCTAGCTCTAGCTAGGGTGCCTTGCGCCTGCCTGCGACACCCGAACGTCGGATTCAGTTCCGATTCCGATGACGATGACCGACGACGACGACCGACCGCAATATGACCGCATGACGCATGACGTGATGACGTGACCGCACACAAACACGAGTGATGATGCCATGATGCCATGATGCCAGGATTACTCCACGAAAGAGTTTTTTTAGGATGTATGTTGTGGCGTGTATCACTGGTGGAGCGTAGACAATGTGCCTTGAATAAGCAGCTATATTCTTCTTTCAACAGCCTAGCAATTACCCGCTACACTTTTTCTGAATATGAATGAAAACCTGCTGAGTGCGTTCGATGATGAACACACACCACATGGCAATGACGACACCTTGGTTCTGACCCTCGATCGCCGTATCAGCCGGCACAGCTCAAATCTCGACGTACCCAATGAGGCTTGGGACATGTGCTTCGTTCTTCGTTTGAATGGTGAATTCTCTTATAGTTGCTTTGCAACCTACCTATAACTTTGAAGCTTTGTTTCGGTCGCCGCATGATGCTGAATTCCTGCCCCTCTCTTCGCAGATGCTATCGAGGGCGATGTAGCGGAACGGCTCGAAATTGGCCACATCATGTCTGTCAGCGAAATTTCTCATGATGTAAAAGCATCTGAAGCTCTTACCCTCCAGCGCTGCATGAACAAAGTCGGGCTAGAGACAAGAGAGTAAGAATTTGGCTATGGAATACCCACGCCTTTTGATTTGTTAATTATGCACTTCAAAACTTCAAATATCAACATGATCACGTATGTACCATTGAATGTCTCTTCACCTTTCTATAGGTATCTTTCCGTCCAAAACGACGAAATTTACGTACTGGTTCGTTTACCCGAATGTATTTTAGAGTATGAAGCCGAAAATAATGAAATGGAGTTGGAATGCCGCCCAGAGATGCTCGAGGTCTACAGCCGTGAAATGAAGACACGCTTTCCAGGAGCTAGCGTCGAGAATTTCAATATACCCAATTTCGACTTGCTGAAAGCAGAGAATCAAGCAACTTTGAATTTGTTGCCCCCATATGAGCACATTTGTCTGCCTTTCAAAAGAGACCCACGATTTACCGATCTATACGTTCGGCACCACAAATCGGCAGGCAAGTACACTGATGACAATGCAAGAGGAGACACCTACTTTACGACGACGCAGCGCCTCAAAATTTTGTACGATCTCTTACAAAGACCTGAATCAGACGGTGGATGTGGTATTGATGATGCAGTCTCGCATGCTGCCGGCTGGAGTATATTTCCATTGCACACTGAACAAGAGCGAGACTCGCTAAACAAGTGTTGGTTGCAGCGTAAGGAAATTTGGCTCGGGTGGGTGCAGCCGCTTGATCGTTCGTTTGGTCTGCAATATAGCCTCAAAGATTACTTCGGTGAAAAAGTATCCCTGTATTTTGCTTTTCTCGGTTCGCATTGCCGTTGGCTCTTTGTTCTCGGACTGTTGGGGCTCGTTGTACAGATTATCATCATGGCCAAAAACAATCCTTCGCATCCAATAGTGGCCGCATTCGCTGTTACAGTTGCCATTTGGTGTGCACTCTTTACTCAATTTTGGAAAAGGCGTGAAGCCTGGTTAAATCTAATATGGGGTATGAGCACTTTTGAAGGTCACGAGAGCATCCGTCTCGAATTCAAGCAGAAGAACCCCAAGAAGAAACACGACGTAGTGACAGGCAAACTTGATTACAAGTACCTTGGAATGAAAGAGAGGTGCGGACGTCGTTTTGTTTCTGCAGGCACTACAGGATTATTGCTGCTTATTATCATGGCTATCATGATGGCCGTGTATTGGCTGAAGTTTAGAATGTTGAATTCAAGCAGCACTTTCGTGAGAGAATATGCGACTACAATCTTTAGCATTATCCTGGCTGTAAGTATATCCACTATCAATGTGTCTTTCACAACGGTAGCTGAGCAAATATGCGAGTACGAAAATCATCGAACTGAGACTTCGTATTGGAACAGCAAAGTGGTGCGTAATGTTTAGTGTTTGCCTACTCTTCTCAAGATTTTACCTCGTTTTGAACGTTTGTATCTTTTGGCGACCAGTCAAAAGTGTTTCTGGTCCAAATGATCAGTTCCTTTGGTGGCTTATCGTATACCGCCTTTTACGAGCATTACTTCGAAGGAAATTGTGGTATCGGTGTCAGCTGCATGACAGCAATTTCAAGGCTCGTTGCCGTGATTCTTATAGAGAGGGTTTTCTTCACAATTATCTTCGACAATGTAAGAAGTTGTTTACACAAGCATACGTTTGTCTGAGTAATTTTTGTCAATCATCTTTTTTGAAGTCTAATTACACGATTGGTGTGCGAATCAGGTTTTACCCCAGATTAATGCAGCAATAAGGTTCCGGCGTGAAACCGCTGGAATAGATCCTTCCAAATTCAGTCCGGCTGAGACGCAATTTATCCTCGATCCTTATGACATAAAACGTGAGATTTTAGACCGATACATGGACCAAGTGATAATGTTCGGCTACATGTGTCTCTTCGCCTGTGCCTTTCCAGTTGCACCCTTTTTAGGATACGTTTCAAATATCCTCCAAATTCAGCAATTTGGCTCGTCGCTGCTATTCCGGAAGCAGCGTAATATTCCTGTCAGCGCACAACACATAGGCTCTTTTCAGGTATGCTTCGAAATTGTTGCAACTCTGGCAATCCTCACAAATACTGGGCTCATTTTTTTTACGGATCGGAAGAATTACTTCGGCGACGACATTTCTCAAAAATTGATCAATAGGCTTTTCCTTGGTGCAATCGCTACAATCTACGTATTGGTCAGCATCATAAAACAATGGATTCCAGCTATCCCTGAGAGAGTTAAAATTCAGTTAAGACGACAGGAGTTCATCAAAAGCAGACTTTTCAATGAAGGTATCTCGAAAGGTGACAACGGCAGAGAAATGACAGGAGACATTTCTCGGTCTCCAGCGCTTTATAGCTGAGAAGGACGCTTCATCGATGGAAGAAAAGGGCTCCTGCTATCTTTTGCGAATAGAACGACGTTCCAGAGATACATTTGAGTTGTGCTCGTGATACATGTGCATCTTTTTAGCGCACAAGCCTCAAAGAGCCGAATGAGGGGTCCCTGGATGCGATTCTGTTTCTGTACCCCTTACTTCCTTAGGCCTTTGATCCTCTGCTGTATATCTGTGCTTTGTGCCAAGTGATATTTAATATAGGGGTGGCAGTGGAACGCTAATGAAGGAGTGAGTGGAAGTTTTTTGCTTCAATTCACTCCAAGAGGTGGCTGACTTTGAAGGGAATAGAGGATAGAGGGCCCGCGTTGGAATAGAGTTACTTATCTTCCAATTTATACATATAAAAATAAGTATGCGCCCCTGATAAACTGATTAACTCCTCTTCCCTAGCTCCTTCGCTTTCTATTAGCCATATAGCTCTTGCCCTGAAGTCTATGCCAAAGGCAAACAAAGAGAAGAATTTTAATTAAAAAGGCATTGTAGCCTATGCCGATTCAAGTGCGGCACACTGGCATAGGCGTCTTTGGAGCTGGCCAAGTTTCCCATCTTCCTCGCGCTGCCTCTAACCAGTGTGCATAACACACCCCAGACGAGCTTAAATCAATTTAGCGCAATTTGCCGTTAAATTTGTTTAATCGAGCCTAAATTGGCACTAAGTTAGCACTAAATTTAAGCCCCTAAATTAGCACTAAATTTAAGCCGCTAAATTAGCACTAAATTAGCACTAAAGTAGCGCTAAATTCAAGCCCCTAAATGGGCATTAAATCAGCACTAAATTTAGGCTTCGAAATAGGCACTAAATTAGCACGAATGTTAGCCGAGAAGAGTTTTTGCTTGTGTGAACTCCTTGGAGGAGGAGGGGGGGGGGCTTAAATTTAACGTGAAATTTAACGTTAAATTTAGCACTAAATTTAAGCCCCGAAAATAGCACTAAATTAGCTTTAAATTTAAGCCCCTAAATAAGCACTAAATTAGTACATAATTAGCACCAAATTTTAGCCCTTAAATTAGAATCAAATTATTTTATTTTTAAGCCCTCGGGGCTTTCTGGGCCGGCTGCGTCTTGGTGGAGGAATTTAGTGCCAATTTAGTGGGCTTAAATTGGCTAAATTTAACGTTAAATTTAACGCTAAATTTAACGTTGAATTTAAGCCCCCGGGGCTTTCTGGATCGGCCGCGTCTTGGTGGTGGAATTTAGTGCCAATTTAGTGGGCTTAAAGCCGATTTAGTGGGCTTAAATTGGCTAAAAATTTGAGCCCCCGGGGCTTTCTGGATCGGCCGCGTCTTGGTGGTGGAATTTAGCGCTGGCTATTTAGAGCACTAAATGGATTTAAGCTCCACTGGGGTGTGCTCTCCCAGTGTGATCATCACACTCTTTGATGAGGGGCTAATTTCACTTTCCTCGTAGGCTTCAGTTGCTGAGTGCGTCAAAAGGTACTGTGCTAGCAAGTGGCACTGCAGGGGGAGAAGAGCAGCTGTGTTGCGGGTTGCGGGGCGACGTCTACAGGGTGATCCGCAATACGGCGAGGATTCTGCTCACGCGCGGACCAATCAGCGATCTTTACGGATGCCCAAGAACCGAACAGACGACGGAAGACTGCTGATGAACTGATGGCGCAACCATCGCGGAAGCGCACTGCTCACTCGCTAAGAAAGAGACAGAGAAAGCATTTTTTCTTCTAATCTTTTCGGGATGGGTGTGGGGTGAGGCTCATTGGCTCAAATGAGCCACTTCAGCTTCAGCTATCGCTATCGCTCCCCCCAAATACCCAAGCGTATTAGGTAGCTTGATAGGTAGGGAGATGAATAGGTTTGCCCCTGCATGTGGGTCTAACTCAGTGTGCTTCCTGTACCATCGAAGTCCCCCAGCTATCTGTTACTTGCTGCATTTTTGAGACAGGCCCCGAAGGGCCGATATTAGAAGACTAACAGGTAGAGAAGAAAAGCAAAGCAGCGCAAACTAAACCTAAGAAGCTAATCAGGCGCACATGCCCGAGTGGCCATGGAAGTGATGGTAGCGGTCCTAAGTGGCACGCTCCTCCATGCTCTGAGAGTGCATTTTTGACATCTGACATCTGACAATTGACAATTCCGTACCGGAATTTGACTAAAACTATATCAGAGCAACTCTGGGACTCTGGGAAGCTTATTTTAGCTCTCTCTGCTTCTCTTCGTGGCATCGTGGCTCGTGTGGCATTGCTCGTCTTGGTATCAGCACCGCGAATCGACAGTGGCACTGGGCAAAACGTGTTATAAAGCTCCAAACTGCAGCGGCGCGCGCGCCGCCGCGCCACGATCAACGTAGTTGATTTCAGTGACGTGACAACGTGTCAGAACATGGTTGATGTCAGTGACAACGTGTCAGAACAAGCACGCAAGGGTTTTTTGTCGTTGTGATGTGACGGACTGACGGAGTGACGGACAAAAATCCTTGGTAGGCACTTTTTGATCTGGTCGGTAAAACATCAAACTACGTTGATGGGCAAAACGTGTTATAAAGCTCCAAATTTCAGGCAGCTTTAATTCTAAGTGACTTCTAAGGTGAGAATTCTTAGACTGAAATGTACGGGACTGAAAGATACACGGACTTGGGAGCTGTGGCATATTCTGTTTGTGGCTTGTTTTTTTTGTAATATCTCCGCGATGTTATATGTCGACTTGGTGCGTTTCGATCATCGCTAATAGTGCTTGTTTAAAGTGTAGGAGGCAAGATATTTTATCGGGAAAGTGTACTGCAGCTTCATCTTCAATCCTCAATCTACTGGCGGTCGAGATATTTTGATAAGCATGGCATCAGCAGAGAGCGCTTCCTCTCCTAAGCTGTTGCTCGAGGCGCTGGCCTACTGGGTTGAGAAGCAGCCCGACAAAGTGCTGTTCAACTACCTGAAAGACGACGGAACGCCCCTGGCCTCTATGACTTATGCTGCCGTCGAGCTCAAATCGCGCGCGCTCGCTGCTCACTTGGTGGCGCCTGCCGGTGGGAGTGGAGGAGGGTTGGGTTGTGCCAAGGGCGACCGAGTGCTGCTGGTGTTCGAGCCGAGCTTGACCTACATTGTAGCCTTCATCGCTTGCGTGCGCGCAGGCCTCGTGGCGGTGCCCGTGTTTCCACCAGACCCGCGCAAACTGAAGAAAGACATGTTCATGTTCGCCACCATTGCGGGCGACTGCGGAGCCAAGATTGCGCTCACCTCAACCACCTACGACTCGGCCACGAAAATGGCGGCCCTCAAGCATTTGTTCTCCAACGACGCGAAGTGGCCGGTGCTGACGTGGTGTGCAGTGGATACGCTGCCGGCTATTGTTCAGGTAATGCACACGAGTCTTATGCGAGGAGAAAGAAGGTGGCAGGTGCAGGGATGGATAGGATCAGTGCAGTCTCTTTCGAGTGCGCATTTTCTATTTCCTGTACTTAAATTCTGCGTTGCACCTATCGCGAAGCACCAGAGTTCAAAATTAGGTGTACTGATACTTTGAATATACGCTTGCGGAGATGAGGCAGCCGCCACGCCAACGCCAACTCCTCACTCAGCTCCTCCCGATAAATACCTTTTCTTCCTCATCGTATACTTCTCTCCTGGTACAGGCGGACAAGGCTCTGAAGCTGCGGGTGCCAGGGTCAGCCGTGCCAGCTGTGGCGTCTACACCTGTGGCGGCGTCCGACTTGGCCTTTTTGCAGTACACCTCGGGCTCAACTTCTGAGCCGAAAGGAGTCATGATTTCGCACGCGAATTTGGCCCACAACTTAGCGTGCATCATCGATGAGCTGGGCGCGAGCACGGAGACGGTGAGACGAGAAAGAATACTAAAATTGACGACTGGATTGAGTGCCAAATCTAAGGCTATAGCTAGGGATATTTGGAAAGGAAGGGCGAGAAAGGGGTGGGCTTAATTTCAAAGCCTCCAAAGAATGAATTTTAAGTGCGTAAACGCTATGTGGCAACTTGCACGCGCGTTTCACACTTCCCAAGTCTTTTTGTGTGCCGTGGCCTCTGCCCTCCCATTACCCTTCTATTTGTTCTTTCTTATCCCTCAAATAAAAAAACAAACCGCAGGTGGTGGTGTCGTGGCTGCCGCAGTACCACGACATGGGTTTGATTGGCTCCTACCTCGGGGTTATTTACTGCGGCGGGTCGGGCTTTTATCTGTCCCCCTTTGCGTTTCTGAAGAACCCCCTGGTGTGGCTGCAAGCCATCAGCGAGCACCGCGGCACCCATATGCAGGTAGGAGTGGTAGTGGTGGCGCGAGAGAAAGCAGCTTGCGGTAGACAGTTGTCCTGTTCTGGATTTATCCTACGGTTGATTTGGAGGTTGTGGAGAAAATGGTTTGCACACGTGCATTGTGCCCTCTTTTAAAGATGTGAGTGAATTCTTTCCACGTGCGTTTTAACTATGCGCTGCATACTAGGCCCCGAATTTCGGTTACGCGCTCGCCACCCGGCGCTACAAAGCTTTGCAGAAGCCGCTGTCGCCGCCCCTGGACTTGTCGTGCGTGAAGCACATGATCAACGCGGCCGAGCCAGTAGACGTGCAAGACCTGGAGGCCTTTGAGCGCACCTTTGGCACGGAAGCCAAATTACCCCCCAAAGTGGTGTTTCCGACTTACGGCCTGGCAGAGCACACGGTGTTTGTGAGCTCGGGGGGCGGCGAGAAACTTCGCGTTGACAAGCGCGCGCTGGAGGTATACAATGAATCTCTGTTTACCGATACATACTTGAGTGCGCTTCAGTGACTGGGTAAGTAGATGAGCTAGGTTTGAGGCGAGTTCGGTAAAGCAAGCTCTTGAGGTGTCTTTGGTGGCATGACATGGATGGTCTTCGTGTCACAGGTGGAAGGAAAAGTGGTGATAGCTCCTCCAGACGCTCCCGCAGATCAAGTGACTGTTACCGTGGGCTGTGGGCATCCTGCGCGGCCTCGCCCGAAGGGAGTAGCGCCCGTGAAAGTGGTCATTGCCATCGACCCGAAAACAGTACAAGAACTGAAGGGCAAAAGTGCAGGCGATGGCAAGTCAGAGCCTCCCCAACAACGGTCGCCTAGCCCCGGCCCAGGCGAGACCAACAAGAGCAGTGGCAGCAGCAGCGGCGGCAGCAGCAGCGGCGTTGTAGACGAAGTTGAAGCGTTAGTGCCGGGTGGGGAAGATGTGGTGGGGGAGGTTTGGGTGACGTCACCATCGAAGGCCAACGGCTATTGGGGCAACCCTGCCAAGACCAAGGAAGACTTTCAGGCGACTTTCAGCAGTGATGGCAGTGCTGGTGCACGCAGCAAAGGAGGACAAGAGGAGCAAAAAGGAGGCGAGGCCAAGAGGGAAGAAGCCAAGGAAGAGTTCTTAAGGACGGGGGACCAAGGGTTCCTGCACAACGGAGAGGTGTTTATTTGTGGCCGGCTCAAAGACTTGATCATTGTCCGAGGCCGCAACCATTACCCGCAAGACTTAGAGCGCTGCGTCGAGGTATGTCGAACGATGGTCGTCTAGGTCTGTGGAGTATTTTTGTTTCGATTTGGATTGTGTACTTTTCGCGATCCTCAGGACTGCCTAATGCGGAGTATATTCTGGCTTTGCTTTTTCAGTTCTAAAGCGTTCCTTCGTGGGTTCTCATCTGTGCTGGAGCTCTCACAAACTTGAGCATGCACGCACTCACTCGTGCTTTGTACATGTGTTAATGCAGGCGAGCGGTGGCAATTTGCTGCGGGCGGGGCGGTCCGCAGCCTTTTCCGTGAATTCCCCCCTTTCTACGGGTGAATCGGAGGAGGCGGTCGCGGTGGTGGCGGAACTTCGCAACCCTTTGCCCAGCTCTGAATGCGCAACCTTGTGCTCAAAGATCAAGCAAGCGTGCTGGCAAGAGCAAGGGGTTCAGCCGGTGGCGGTGCTCCTCTGCAAGGTAAAAGAGCGTGTGCACACACATATGTCGTGTGAAGCAAAAACTTTCGAGGCTGTTGCTGGCATATATATTATGTGCCGTCTTTGCTAGAGAGAAAAGTGGTCGTACCTTGTTGTGTATGAAAGGATTTGCTACCGTTGTTGTGTGCTCAACGATTTGTCCTTCTTCGCGAGATGCACACTTTTTTTTGTGTTTCCACCGATTCCCCGTTCATGATCATCCTATATTGCGCGTCCTTCATCCCAGGACCGCACGGTGCCAATTACCACTTCGGGGAAGATCGCGCGGCGGTGGTGCAAGCGAGCTTACGACCAAGGCACGTTTCAAGTGGTTTACGAGTGGCGCGCGGACCCAAATACTGCGAACGGAAGTGACGCCAACGGCGGTGGCGGTGGCGGTGGTGCTGCTAAAGGAGGCAGAGGCTCCGGCGGTGGTGGCGGAGAAGGCGATGACGAAGAAGACGACGAACGTGTGGCTGCGGTGGACGTGGAAGGCTGGTCCGACGATGAGCTGCTGGCGTCTTTGATTCAAGATGTACAGCAGGCTACGAACCTGGACGAAGCAGACTTCAACCCAGACGCTGCCCTGGTGGATTTGGGGGTGGACTCGCTGGGTTTAGCGCAGGTGGCGGAGCTGCTCCGTCGCAAGTACCAGTGCCCGGTCCCAGACCAATGGCTGTACTTTGACACCACCACCACTCGACAGGTGTGGATGTGGGCAGTTGCACCATTTCCTGTTTTATTCTTTTCGTTTCTTCAGTCTTCTTGCTTCCTCCCCTGGCTCCATTGGTCTGGGTTGCGTTGGTCTCCTCTGTGTTATTCACCTTCTTTCGTTCTCCTTGCCTTGCCCATCATTTTGCTGTATCTAACTTTTTATCTGTCCGTACAGCTCTTAGTGGCGGTGCGCAACGGCGGCGTTTCCGACGAAGAAGCAGCCAATGGCACGATGCTGGAGCTCAAGGAAACAGGTGGCAAAAACGCCCTCGTAGACACGTGCCCGTGCCTCCTCATGTGCTGCCCTCAATTCGTGCTCGGCCACGGCAACTGAAGGCACGCGCGGAAGATTTATGTGTGCACGGGGCGAATCAGCAAAGGAGGGAGGGTTTAAAATTCACTCCGGATGAATAATAGTTCAAGAGAACTAGAATACCGCAATCTGGAAAGTAAATGGGTATTGCATAACTGCATAATGAAGTCGCCCTTAAGGAATACAAGCGGAATCACAGGAAAGGTGGGCAGGCGGGCTTCGTTTTAAGAACCATATCTAAATCTAAAAAGAAGGATAAGGAGAATCCCGCCTTGATTTTCTTTTCCGATTTGGACATAGAACATACTATGGTCGTTTATACGATTGACTACCGGCAATACTAGATTGATGTTTAATGTTTAATGTGGAATTCCAGAAGACCTTCAGAAGACCCACCCACCCCATCTGTTATCTGAGTCAGCAATGATATCTGCCAGTTGGCTCATATCCATGTGTATAGGCCAGAGGCCAGTGCTTCATATGAAACACCCACCCATAAAGGAGGGGGCTACTGCAGTACGAAATCTCCTAGGCGATCCAGAAGAAAGGCCGCCCAACCCCGAGAAATTTGGCGTGACTCCATTTGCATGCAAGCTTCTGCCTGAACAAGGCTTTGGCTTCCGAACAGCCGATGCCGCAGGATGCCGTGTGTTTGCGAGCCATTTCCCGAGCAACGAGGCCCAAGATGGGACAAAGGGTAGAGCTTTCTCAATTCCTTCGCGATCGAAAAGTTTCTTCAACGGCATCTGCCATTTCGCTCACAAGGGGATTCTATTTCTCTTCTTATCTTTTTCTTTTCTATTATTTTCGTTTTTTCTTGCGCTTTTTGGAAACCTGTGATTCGCTGCCAATTGTCCTGCTGATGTGTTTCTAGTCGAAGAATGGTCCAATGAAGTAGCACACTTCGATGCAAAGCCTTCCATTGCCTGCGAGTGCACTCGTTTTGAAGTATCCCTGGATACATTTTGATAGAGAACACCTGGAATGAGATAATGCACAGGTAACCTGTTCGTGCAAATCTTCGAAAATCCCGGCAACCAATTATCAATGCTAAGGTCGGATTCACCCATCGAGCATTTTCCGAGCTTCTGAAGAGCAGTCCATGCACGACGGTGCACGGCATAGCCAACAGTCGAACGAATCCAGCACGTGGACTTCTTGGCAAAGGTTCCAGCCGTTATAGAGCAGATTCCATCGCAAACAGTCTGGCACAAGCACGCGGCTTTACAGCGTACAGCTTTTGTTCCCAGAGTTTGCCAAATTGCCG
>Ga0307930_1001414_pt1 | contig 18966 bp, 19 predicted proteins | sample OrgLakmetageno46_FD_203161 | JGI IMG/M metagenome (GOLD analysis project Ga0307930, IMG submission 203161) | Saline water microbial communities from Organic Lake, Antarctica - #46 | ecosystem: Environmental > Aquatic > Non-marine Saline and Alkaline > Saline | place: Antarctica: Organic Lake...
CCCCCCCTTTTTTTTGCTTGTTCTATTCTAGGCGGAAGCGGCTCGGCGAGCCCAGCAACCGCAAGACCCCATGGAGAAACTTCTGGCGGACATGGCGGCCTTGGCTGCAGACTTGAATGCCTCCAAGTCGAGTGACGACGACGAAGAGCAAGAACCGCACAAGAGCTGGCCGCCTATTTTCATGTCTACCAAGGTGCGTGGTTGGTTCAGTAACTGTGAGCTTGTGTATGAGTGTTGCCTTTTGAGGAAAATTCATTGATACCATTTCAACATGTTGATAAATCGATATATTTGAAATGATCTGCGCATGAATATTCTCATACCTTGCTGCCTGTGTGCATGTTCATTCATATTTACAATTGTAGGTCCTGTGGCCTAAATATATGGCCGACAACAGCCAAAACGCTCTTAATGACTTGAAAAGACGCCTAGGAGTACACGACCACCACCAACACTCGCACGCTTCGCATTTTAGCGGGGCGGATAGCGTAGGCGGAGGCAGTGGTGGTGATGCACCAGACAGCCCTGGAGGAGGCTTGAGCTTAGGAGACGACTCTACGCTCGCGTCAATTGACAGCGAGTCCGTGGCGTCTCAGGTTTCAGAATACTCGCTGGCGCCTTTCATCGCTGACATGGTGGGAGCAAGCCTAGCAGCGAAGCTTGATCCGTTGCCCAAAGTCAGCGCAGCCGCCCAAGAAGACCGCCTGTTGCGATGCCTCATGGAAGAGACGCGCACCAAGCATGCCCAGAAGAAGATATCATCGTCACCCAAAACAATAGCAGCGTCAGGTGGCGATGACAACGTAGGAAGACCAACGGCGAAAGCTGTTTCTCCGACGGCATCATTAACATCAAGTGCGTTGCCAATGCCACTTCCTGCCGGCGTAATGTGTGCTGGGCGCGTGCCGTGGGGTGCTGCTCATTACTTCGAAGTGCTCGTGGATGACCCGAATGCCATTCTGACGCTCAATCTCGTGGCTACGGCGGCTGTGAATCCACCCGGAGGAATAGGTGGAGGTGCATCGATTACCTCGTCGCCATCTCTGCCCATCCTGACGGCTAATCCAAATGCACACGCTGCACCGTCAGAACACAACAGGAACAACGAGAGCAGCGCGTTGGCAAAATCAGCGCTTGGCCGGGCCATCTTAGCAGAACCTATTGGTGGAAGCATCTCTTCAGGTTTATCGCACAACCGCAACGACACGGCAGCCCCCTCTCCAATCTGGACCATCGAAGAAGTTGCTAGGCGGCGGCCAGCAAGTCTGGCGAAAGCTGACCTCTTCGTGCGGAAAGTGCGCCCACACGAAAGACAAGAAGAAGAAAGAGGAGCTCGAGGCAAGGGTGCCCGAGGAACCAGTCAGCAGCGCTTGCCATCGCCGTCGGACTTTGATTGGAAGAGTTGCAGCACCGGCCCCAAAGACCGGTTGGTGATATACCCAGGTCTCGGCGGGCGCAGGGGCTGCGAGGGAGGCGCTGGCCGGTAAGAGAAGAGCCATGTTTCATATCTCGTGGATATATGTTCGTTTTTTTACTGTCGCTTGCATTTCTAGGTGTCATTACATTTAATCTTTTCTTTTCTCATTTGAAAAGTATCTCCTATTTCATCTTTTGATGAGAGTATTGTTTTCGTAGTAGTCAATCATCGGACACGAATTTTCATAAAGTGCATTCTTTTCTTCCGCTTCTTTCATCTTATCAAACACAGGTACATTGTCGCCGTGTATGCCCCTCCTTTCCAAACTCTGGTGGACTCTGTTTGCACGGATCTCGACAAGCACGCGCGCATCAGTGGAGTTGGACGCCGCTACCGTGCCCCCCCTGTATCTGATGATGCTGCTGCCAGTGCTGGTGCTGGCGCTAATGCTATCAACGCGGATATGGGCGACGACAACAACGAAAACTTGGTCACTTCCGTTGATTCATCGGCAGCTGCTGCGCACGGCCTCTTGTTTGGTGGCGGTGCTGCTCCGAAAAATGGGCCCAGTTTTGCGATTTTTGCTCACCTTAGTAGCACGACAAAGATCAATTCTGACAATTCTGCTGGAGCGTCGTCACCTCCTGGTATTGTAACATCACCGGTACCATCTCCACTCGTAGCCTCTGAGGAACCCGCTCCTTCTGAAGGATGGGAGGCTAAACTAGGCGACCTCGCAGGAGGCATTGGAAGCATGCAGCGCACGGGAGCGCGCGTTGAGAGGCTCAAAATACTAGCAGCCTGCGGCACTCAAAAGCTGACGCAGGAATTTGCTACTCTGAGCCAAGAGGTACGCGTCTTATGCCCAAGTATAATTTCGTCTTTACTAGTACAACTTGTTGCTCATGCTGCTTATTTTTGATGTTGCTATATTCTGCGTGTTCCAGATCGATGCATCCATGACCCGCGGTGACCCTTGGCCGCCACAACAAAAGCAACAACACCCTGAACCGACCATTTCGGCCCATTCTGCACCACCGCTTGATGACGAGGCAGTGCAGAGGAGTGGAGTTGGTTCCGAGAACGATGAGCACTCTTCGAGTGCAGTAAATGGTGCTCCCGTTGAACAAATCTCTTCTTCTTTAGGTGGTGTCAACGCAAGTGCTCGTTTCAGGACTCACGCACTGGCTTTGCAGGCAGGAGGAGAAGACATCGACAATGACGACGAGTCCGCGCTCTTCGAAGCATTGCTTGCTCGAATCGGATACCAAGTGATGGACTTGAAGCCCATTGATGCCGCCGCCGTAGTTTTAGAACCACTTCCCGCTGCCTCTTCCTCTCCCTCAGCTACTCGTCGCGGCCGAACCGCAGCAGCGGCGTCGCCATCGGGCTTGAGCTTAGACTTGAGCCACCCTATGGTTGTGCACGATGATGAAATGGGGGAACAGGAAGAAGGTGAGGATGATGATGAAGGTGAGGACGATGACGACACCCTCCTTGCGGCAGCGCTAGGATCTACGGGTATCTCTCAGGCTGCGGAGGAGACCAACGTCTACCAGCCATTTCTACGCTTGCCACCTGCGACTAGCCCTGTGCAGCTGTCCAATCAAGAACGACAGCAACAGCGGCAGCCAATATCCTCGTCACCTATCGGGAGCAGCAGTAAAGACAATCGCCGAAAAGGTAAAGCAGCGACCTCCACTGCAGCCGAAAAGCTAGCTGCGAACTTGCCCTTGCCCAAAATGGTGCACTATCACTTGGACGAAACCATGGCACGCGTCTCATCGAAGCGGTGATTGAAACACAAGGGGGCGTGGCCCTTTCTTCCTTTCTTTATGTGTCAGTGCAAAGAAGACCGCACTTGCTGTGTATTCCTTTGGCTTATGTACGTCTATGGGTGTCCCTCGTGGGAATGGGCCTTGTAATTTAAAATTCATTTTCATTGCCCCTGCTCAGCTCAGCGGCTTTCCAATTCCCAATTCGCCTTTTTGTACTGTTCAATTCCATATTCCAATTAAGACTGAGCAACAAAGAAACGAATAGGTTACAGGAAAATAAAAGCAAGGACTTACCATTCCCCATTCGTGTGCTTTTTATATCTTCTTCAACGTGTTCTTCGTTTACCGCTTCATGCTGATCATGCTTTACCTGTATCTTTATCTGCACCTGCCCCCTCCCAATCTTGGCATTCTCCATCAGAATTTCCTCTTAGGGATGTTACGAAGATGACCATGCGTTTCCACTCGTTCACTCCTTCACTCCCTCCTGCAGAAGGCTTGCCCCTTGCCCCCCCCCCCCTTAATCTTGACATTTTCCCTTCAGAATCCCCTCTTGGGGGATGATACGAAGATGACTTCGCGTTTTCACTCCCTCCTTTCCTTCCACCTTCCTTCCTGCAGGCAGGCTAGGCAAGGAGCAAGGAGCAAGGAGCAAGGACGCAAGGACGCGCGCACGGCTCTTCGGTCCCCGCGCTCCCGTGTTTTCACCCCGTGCTTTGCGGTAGCGATAAATAAACGACTCTGAGCTTGTCATTTAGGCTGTTTCGAAACTCTGCAAGGCTTTCGCAAGGATTCTTTCAATCCATGAGTGCAGCTGGCCAGCAAGGTGGGCCTGAACAAGACGAGGAAGACGTGAGTTTAGCTTTCCTCAACACCATGGAAGTAAGTGCGCCTCTGCATTTGGTCCCGCATGTACATTCTTTTGAATTTGTTTGTTACTTTCACCCAACAATCACGTCATTGAAATTCTCGGTGGTACTGCTCCATTCTCTAGCTACAAACACACTTATAATATGGTATCTTCTCTTGCAAAACCCTATTATTCCGTGGTCCACTCTGTCCTCACTTTCCCAGGACACGGTAGTTGAGGTGCGCGTGGAACAAGGGATTCCTTTCGTCGGGCGGTCTGGCAAACAGCACCCGATTTACATCGTGTGCTTGCGCGGCAACAAGAACGAGCGCACGCGGTCCTTTCGCTTCAACACTTTCCGCGAGTACCACGAAGGCGAAGTGATCCCTAGCCCACTCAAGACCAAGAACAAGGTGCTACACTGGTTCTAATTTTTTTAAAGGCGTTCCCTAATGAGTACGGCATTTTTCGTATGCCTCATATTCCTCATAGCTATTTGCACCCACCCACGCGCCGTTCAACCTATTTCTTGTCTACCTCATATCTTTTCCCACACCCTGCTTCCAGTTTCCCAAAACGTTCGCCAAGTCATTTATGGGTCTTCCCATGAGTACCAAGGAAATCGAAGCCCGATGCCGGTCTCTGGACGCATACATGCGCGAAATATTTTCTCGGCGTGCTGAATGGACTCCGCGTCTCAAGGTCAGTGTATTGGCCTACTTAGTTTACATTTCGAGAGGGGACGGTACTGCAGAGATTTTAAATTTTCGCCATCTTTGTAAACGAACTGTAGACTTTCACACGGTTTATTTGTATGCATCTGTCCTTCGCGTGTTTTCTGATTCCGAACACTCCGATTCCTCCACCAGAACGCGACGCTATCGCTGCTCAAGCTCGACGACGAAAACGTGTTTCCCACCAAACGTCCTCCTCCGAGCAGAGCACCGCCACAAGGTGCTGCGAAACCTAAAAGCAAGGCTGAAAGCAAGGCTGGGTCACCTCCACCTCAGAAGGCACCCGTTGCTGCTGCTGGAGAGCCTGCCTCTCACAAGAAGCCGGCCAACGCGGCGCCAGGAACGGCGCCAGGAACAACACCTTCTGCAGTTCCAGCGCCATCAGCCAGTGCTGGTACCTCTGTGGTGGTGCAGGTGGAGGCAGGCTCCTATGCGCATGTGCACAAGCACCGCCTTGACTGCGCTGGCCACTCCTCTAACGCCGATTCGATCAGCAGTACGGCATTGTTGAAAACCTTTGCAATTGAAATTCCTGGCACCGAAGATTCTTTTAGCGCCCGAATGACCTTTACGCCACGCTGGATTTCACGCGGCCGTAGAACTAGCAGCAGGAAGGCTCCTCGGCGAGTGCTCCAGGTAATGGTAAAAAATAGTGCGTGCCTTATTTGCCCAAGAATTCTTCGCGTGTCGACCTTCCAAAGCTTACCATTGTCTTCTTTCGGTGTTTTTTTGCGCGTGCATGCTCCTTTTGGCCCATTTTTTTAGGTTCTCTCGTCCACGTCAGAGGGCGACATTTCCATCCTCAGGGCATCGCAATATGTTCAGAATGGACCTCCCCAAAGCGCTGCAGATGCGCATGTCAACATGCACACTGACACAAGGAGCCCTGTTAGCAGCAGCAGCAGCAGTGGCGGCAGCACCGGCAACAGCAGCAGCGGCATCAATGAAGAAACTAGCAAGAGCACAAAGGCCTCTAAACGGAAGTCGGTCTCCTTTAAGACTGCGAAATTCCCCGATGGATTCCACGAAGCGCTGGAAAATGGCATTAAGCTGGTGCGCGTTGGGAGGGTTTAAGACAATGAAGTATAGTTGTGAGAATGATGTTATGGTCAAATCTGTGTCTCGATGGGTTGAATCCTGGTTGTTCGCGTGTTGGCCATGATGGGGCTCCGTGCCACAATTGCAAGTTCCCATTACGCCTTCTTTTCTTGCCACTCCTGCGTACGTGTGTGTGCGCGTGTGTTCGTGTGTCTTGTCGGCTCCTCAGGTGAAGTTCAACCGCAAAGGCATCGCTGCGTTCCGGATCATCAGCATGGCCGATTCCAGTTCGGCTGAGAACACAGTGCTGAACTGGCGTCCGGCCGAGAAAGAAGGCTTCAGTGCGAAGTTGTTGAGGCTGGGCAAAAGCGAGGGCATCGACCTCAAGAACCTCAAGGTATTGTGATCACGCTCTACCTCTTTCCTTTTCCACACATGTGTTCAAAACTTCCTAGCATCATCGCTGCTAACTCTCGATGCTATTTTGAAATAATTTTGGAGGAAACACGAAAAAAAGAGAAATCGTCTTCGTGTTGACCTTGTGTGTGTCCCTCATTATGTTTGCTGTGTGTGCATACGTCAAACAGGCGGTGCGCCCCGGCGAATCGCCAGACCCAGAAAGTGCTGGCAAATGGGGCACAGCTACTCTGCGCACGTAAGGAGCCACGACGCTATTTTTCTACTCTTCTAATTTTGGACCTTCGATTAAGTTGCTCTTTCTCGCTTTAAACTTCGCTGTACATCGTAAACACATGGCAGTGTCGTTTTGTTACCTTTCTCCTTTTAGGGTGCTTGTTTATTTTTTCTCGGGTGACCTCATATGTTGTGTGTGTATGCATTTGCACTTTAAATGTCACAGGTATGCGCAAAAGAGCGAACACGGTACCGCAATGCTTCAAGCGGGGATTACGTTTTGCCTCATCTTCAACGAGCGCTCGCTTGATTTTGGCGCGGATTCAGTGGCTCAACGCGACTTCTTGGTACAGCATAATTTTGCTACCTTCAATAGCCGCAATGATTTTTTAAAAAGGAAGTTCATTCTATGGAGTTTTATGTCCCGACATATTTAAGTAAAAATTAGATAGAAATGTATTTGATGATTTTTTTACCTTCGTGATGCAATGGCATTACAGGTGAGCGGCTTTGAAGCGCTGATGCTCCGCGCTCAGGGCGCTAGTGTTGACTCTCCCAAGGCCGTCGCTGACGAGGACGAGTGAATTTTGTAGAAGGCCGTGAAACGAGCGCACATGCAGGAGCACTGAAATCGACAGGAGATGCGCAATTAGAGATCATACCGCGCACTTGCGATCCACGAGTACTCGAACTAGAACCGATTAAGCCCGATGTATTACGAAAGACGGGGGCGTCCCCCTACTTTGAGATGTAACTCGCTCTTTGTGTAGCTGTAGCTGTTTGGCTATTTCGGTTCTTATATTATTATCACTCAGCTCTCCCCTCATTAGTAAATAATGTTTATTAGCAATAGGCAATACAATTCCCATATTTATATTATGGGAATTCACCACAAGCACCCGGCGCCCAGTTTAACTTCTATCTGCAACTGCGGCGCTTAAATGTGGTTTAAATCTTTTAAATTTAAAAGGTCCCTGTACCTGTAACATAATGAAGAGCTAAGAACTGGGTCTCTGTACCTGCAACTCAATGAAGAGCTAAGAGCTAAGTAATAGCTGAGGAGTCAAAGGGAATGCACGACTTCACGGGCTATCGCCATAGCCCCGTATGAAAATTAATGGTCTGTGTGAGTTCGGCGAAGTGTCGATAAAAAATCCCCCAAAATACTACTTCGCTTCATTAGGCATCGCGCCATTGTTGTCTCCTCTTCTCGATACGAAAACCTAGGCAATATTGAAGCCGTCTAAGTCCGCAAGCAGCAAGTGCTGGAGCATGCTTTGAAGCGCCGCGGCATTGGTGATGGCCGGCAGGTCCAGCCGATTGAAGCAGGTGTGCGCTCTCGGCAAATGGTTAGCGGGGACTCGGTCGATGGTGAAGTGCCGGATTTCGCCGTCGTTGCCCTGTAGAGCCCGAAACCCCCCTGCGGGAAGCTACATTAAAGGGAGAACACAAAGAGTGAGAAAAAAATCAAAAAAAAAACTTTAAAACGATAATGATGATGATGATATCAATGGTTTAAAGAAAAATGTAGATAAATGGGTTGCCTGTAGTATCCATACTTTCTACTAAAATCAGCTTTTAAAATATCTCTTTCTCTTACCCGGGAAGTGCCCGTCACAAACTGCAAGACCCGCGACCGACCCGCGTCAGGTAATGCCTCCATGCACGCCCAAAATGCCACAATGGTGGGCGAAGCAGCTGAGTAGCCCCCGACGTAGACCTTGCACAGATATAGAGGTTGAAAGAAAAAACATAGCGTGAAATGAAAAGAAGTTCAGACGTAAAATGAGATGGCGGTGCCAGGCCAAGATTTGATAAGAAGGATAAACAGAATATAAAGATGACAAAAGAAACTGTACCGTAGCTTTGCGCCATTCTTCAACGTCTAGCGTAGCGACCCCACAGAGCAATAGCTCAAGCTCCGCGGGGGTGAACGGTGACATAAGCCCTAGAGGCAAGACCTCATACCACCCCGCGAGAAAAGATCCCAGGGCAGCGCTGTGGCCAGGCTTCGTCTAAGATTAGTGTATGGGTGAGTTCAGCGACAGAAGAGAAGCAGTCAGGATAAAAATAGACGAATGCATGCATGAGTAGATGCGCATGAGATGTGCACTGGTAAAAGGAGTTACAGGGTGGATGACGAATAAAATGACCCGAAAACAGGTACAACAAGTAAACTAAGCGCCACTCAAATTACCAACAAATTCAAGAAGAAGCAAAGTCTCTCGCCAAGGCCAATCTCACCTGCATGGCATCTTTGAATCGTAAAATTACGAATTGCTTCAAGTTCGAAGCTCTTAGGGGCACATTCTCGCCGCCTGGTACCAATGCGCGTGTACGCATGGCTTCGCCACCAGAGGCACTACTGCCACTACTGCTAGCGCCACCACCGCCACTGCTACTACCCGCAAACGGATTTGGCTCGTCTACAGCAAACACAATGTCCAACTCGCTTGCCACGTCCCGGTTGTTTGGGTCCAGCAGCCAAGTCAGCGTTTGGTGCAGGGACGCATCAGTGAATTCGAGGTCGGGCAATCCAACTGGCCACCCTAGCACGTGCTTGAACAACGGGCGGCACAAGTAAGCGGGCACCGTTTGTTGGTCCAACAGAGCTTTTCCGAGGAGCCGCCCGACGAAGCGGTACGCCTCGAGCCCTGCTAGTTCACTGCCCATCCACGCGTGGCTCCCGCTCGCAATACCATGGTTGATATTGATGTTGCCGCTATTGGAGCGTGTCTCGCCATTCAGGTGATTGCTGCCTGCTTCAGCGCCGTTGCCGCTTTCAAGACCGTTACAATGAGACGCACCTTTTTCAGAGGCTGATTGGCTTTCGTCAACAGCCGCTGTAATTGCACTGGTATCAACTGCAGCTGCCTTTGTTTGCTTTGTTGCATGCTCAGATTCTGCCTGTGCTGCTGCAGCCATGTGTGCTTTTGCTTTCCGCGCATTCGATTCTTGCGCCTGCGCAAGCCTTACTTCTGCGCCCGCTGCGTTGATCTGATACGACAAATTGTCAGTAGCCGCGTGCTCGAACAAGCCCGTAGAAGGGTCCAGCAACGCACCAACGAGCGACTCCCACCACTCACGGCTTACGCCGCCGGAGTCAATGCCCAGTTCTCCCTCGTACTTGAATCGCCACAGTTCCCGAAACTGCCGTGGCGAACGCAGACTCAATGCTTTGATCTGTCACGGAGGAATAAGTGAGAAAGATGATTGCGCTGTTTCTTGAATTGGCCGTGCCCAGAAGTTCGCAGAAAACTGCGTTCGTTGTGCACATGCATGCAACTATCGTGCATAACTTTCAAGTAACAAAAATAAAAGCTCAGAAAAGAACGAAGTGGAGGGAGACGTTGCCCAACACACCGAGTCAACGATGAGATGGCTTCGCCGAACAGATACCTCCTGGTGGCCACCTCGCCATGGCACCTAGCACATCAATGGCACATGTGCAAGAAAAATGCGCGATGCGTCAGAGTAATAAAAGGGAAACATTAACCAAGGCCAGCGCAGCCAAAGGCACTTCATCATTGATGAAAAGCATTTGGTTACAAAGATATGCATTGAAAGACTTACTTTCAATTGTTGACATTTTGAAATGAACCAATCACGCTTTTCTTCAAACGACCTCAGGGTTACAGACGCCAGCTCATGAGTAGGTACGTACAGCGCTGGTACTGCCCCAATCTAAGAGTAGCACGTATAATAGAGCTCATGTTAAGAAGAAATAAAATTATCAATAGAGAATGCAGAATGAGCCGCATAGCCTGCGCATCGATCTCAAACAAACACGACTCTTAATTCTTTCGTTCAATCAAATAATGCACCTCAATGCCGCCACGAAAAACGAGGGATTTGGTTCGGACCGCAAGAGTTGCTTCGGCACTCAGCATCCACCCATCTGTCCATGCAACGGCACCCCCAAAAGGAGGAAGCACTCGCACTGTCAGACCTACACAACTTCCACCGCTGCCGCCGCCACTGCTGTCATCAACAGTATCCCGCGGCAACATGGAACCTTTTTGTTGCTGCATAAATGAGCCATCTAAACGAGCAGGCTTGGCGTGACCTTCATTGCCCATATCATTGGCGTTGTTTACGAATCCAAGACCACTGCTATTGACAGCTGCATCCAGAATTTGAGGTACATCGGTTTGTTCTTCTTCATCATAGTCTTCTTTGCAATCACTTTGGCCGCTGCTACACTTGCTAGAAATACTACTTCGATCATCACTCGCAGTAACTACGGAATTCAATACGTCAGTTAAAACCTGATCCACGATGGCAGGTCCAGCGGGAGCAGCGGGTGTGCTTTCTTTCGGTTTGTTGGCCTTGTCGAGCGCAGTGCCCTTTGGAGATCGCGAGGACCTCCTGTGAGAAGACTTTGGCCTAGACTTTCTTGGGTTAGGTGACGAAACATTGGTCGAAGGTGTTGCAGGGTTCTTGGGCTCGTTGTAAACATTGCCCGTTGCACGGCTGGATTTCTTTGGGGCATCGTCCTTAACATGGGTGACCGCAGCCACCTCAGTGCCAAAAACAGCACCTCTTGTGAGTTGTGTAGCTTCAATTGATGTGGAGCTTAAGGTTGTGGCAGCCAGTTGATCTGAAGCAGCAGAGGAGGAATGTGTTGCGGTAATTAAGTTCGCCAAAGCATCACCATCGTCCACATTGGCATCAAGATCTCGAGTAACAGTACCTGGCCTAGTGTCCAAAGTGACAGCATTATCTGTAGGAACATTGGTTGTCAGAGGTGGTGCATTATTTGCAGGCTCGTTGCGGTCAACAATTCCGCTGTCGTAATCAACTGTAGTTGGCGAATGAAGTGGCCTGAGGCGGCGCTCATGGATTGGCACCCAAACTACCTCACCGTCATCGTCCAGGTCACGCACCCATTCAAACTGCTCGAGGCCATTGTTACCCGACGAATCACTGCTAGAACCCTGCCAGCCGTGCTGAAAACGGCGGCCACCGACAGCGCGCCGTCGCATCCAGCGCCCCAAATTTGAAGCAGCAGTCAACATGGGAGGAACTCGCGACGGCGCAGTCGTAGCTTCGGGAGGTTGAGCACCAATTGCAGCAGCAGAAGCAGCAGCAGCAGCAGTAGAAGTAGGAGCCGGGGCCGAAATTGGGGCAGGTGCGGTTACAGGTGCAGAAGCTAAATCTGAGACCGGGTCAAATGCAATAATCGAATTGTCTTGAGAATCATTCGACGTCGTATCTGGTGTCTCCACAGATGAAGGAGCATCTGCAGAAGCCGAGTTAGAGCGTGCTGGTGTCTCCACCGACGACTCAATCAAATTGGCAGAAGCTCTGTCGATAGATTCACCGCGGCGGCGACGCAGTTGCTCGCCAGATTCACCTGTTACAATGCTTTGGGCAGGAGGTTGGCTCATTCTACGAGGCGTGGACAGATAATCTCGCAAGAGGCTCGCGTCGGGGTAGGTCTGTGGAGTTGCAGGAGCACTTCGCAGTGATGGCGGCGAAGACGGCACCGGTGACGATGATGAAGAGGTTGAAGAGGAGAGATGCTGCGCGATGTGAGCATTTGATATGGATATGACCAATGCAGCAGAACCAAAAGAACCTGAGTCGTAGCGCAGCTGTAGCCAAAGATTAACACAGATCAACCGCAAGGCTGCGGACACCATGGTCAACCAAGCAGCAACATTCCCATTGCCACCACCAGTGCCATAACTACTAGCATTATCGTCACCTGTGCTATTGTCATCGCCATAGTCAACATTGCCGCTAGTTGTGACAAGAGCATCAGCACCGGATTTTGCCCAAAACACAATTGAAGAAGCGAGGAGAAGTGCTATTGCAGCAGCTGTGCAGAGAGCAGTAACTAATAGAAGTGCTGGTGCTGCCCATGCAGGTTTTAGCTTCCGCGCATGCAATTCTGCCAGCGATGACGTATCGTTTCTGCCTGATTTCAGCCCCAAAATGATTGCAGCATGCTGAAACCAGTCTGGTAAACGAGGAGGGCCCAGCAAGCGTCCACGAAGTGCAACGTACACGCTCGCCATCAACAAGAGAACAGTTGACAGAGACGCCAGAGCGGGCGCCGACACAGCACCTCCCAGTGCAGCTTCCCAGGTGGTGGTGTCACCGACGTTCAACCCAAAGAAGTTGGAGGTACCATTGCTCGAGTGAGTCTTAGCATGCGCCGACGTTGGCGATAACCAATGCGCAGCTGCATCGAGTGGCAAGGTGAAAGGCGCGTGCGCGAGCAACATTACAGCATGCCAGCCGACCACTTTGCCACAGCGACGGCTTGCGTGGCTCGTGAAATAAGCCGTAGGGAATCTGATTATGCGAAAGCGTTACCAGAGAATAACATGAGATTACCATTGAATAAAGGTCGATTCTAAGTACAAAAAAAACATTCATGAAAGAGCACACAGTCAAAAAACATTCGCATATGTCATATCCTCACCCAAGGCCAGTTGCGATGGGACCTTCCAGTTTCGCAGCACCTGCCATGCGTAATGCCCAAAGCCCAACTGCGCCAACGCTCGCAAAGAACCCCAACGTGCTCACACTCAACGCCAACACTACAGCAGCTCCAGCTACTTTCTGTTTACTGCTGCTGATGCTGCTGCTGCTGCTGCTGCGGCCGTGACCAAGATCCACGAGATCATGGAAGTTACAAGCACCACGCATTGCTACCATAAGAAGGAATCGAACGAGTACCGTCAAGATGGCGACACCTTTCATGAGGCGACCTATGCGGTGCAGGTGCTTGGAAGGCAATCGGGACAGCTCTAGGAGCCCCACGATGAGATAGAGTATGGCGGCACACGCACAATTTAAGAGGTCAACTTCGAGTACTGTAAGCAGCGCAGGGCATCCTGGCAACAAGAGGTCTTCCCTGCTATCTGAACTGCCGTTGTGTCCTTCAGCACCAGAAGACGTCGACGATGAAACGCGCAACATGGCAGATGCGGCTCTACTTAAAGCCAGAGCTGCTGCGAAAACAGGCAGAGTTACAAGTGCATGTAGAGCAAAAGGTAATAGAAGCGACGAAAGTGGATAAGCAGCGTGATGATGCCGCCAACCAAATCCTTCACTTGTAGTGGCCACGGCAGTAGATCCTCCAGCTCCACCACCTGCAGCAGCTGCTGTTCTTGCACCTCTTCTACCTGACGCATCGAGTCCATCAGTAGGTACAACAAAGGAGGCTCCAGGTGGCGGTACCTCCGTCCCATCTGCTCTTCCATCAGGTGCCCCAGCAGAGCCCGCGATGGCAGAGGAGCGTGCAACGGCTCTTTGAGCTTGTAGGAAAGGCGTTAACCCAGCCAGCAGCAACCCACGTCGAAACACTGCGCGCAAAGTCAGATGCAGCAACAAGGCCACTCCACTTATTCCGATGCCCACACAAGCAGCCCATACCACCCATGCAGCTAGAGCCAAGGCAGGATCCGCGTCTTGCTGGGTTCCATCACTTCCTGCTGACGCTACGACGAAGGCGAGAGCATGGTGGGGCGATTGCACTGGAGCCAGAGCAAAGCACAGGGCATACCAAGGGACCACTACAGCCAACACATAACCTGCTATGAGTGGCACCGTCAAAGCTACAAACGGAAATGCGGTCCCTTGTGGCGAGGGCTGCTCCAACCTATAACCGTTACTGCCAGTATTGCTATTGTCGAGGTTATTGAGGTTGCTGTTGGAGTTCGCACGGCTACGAGGATTGTTCTGCGGATGCTGGAAAGAAGTTCCTGCTAAAAGTCGACGAGAAATGCGCCTTGAGAGCTGGCGGGTGGTATCCGGAATAACCGCGAAAGAAGGAGAGGATGAGGAGGAGTTGTCGAAGGTTGCTGCAGTGCTGCGGCTAGAAGAAGAAGAGGAATGCCGAGGCAACCGACGCACGAGAGTGCACAATGCGGCAGCCACGAGGACAACCACCAAAGCTGCCGAAAGCCCGAGGGCCACTATTGCGGGAGCGCACACACGCCAAAGCTCCTCAAATCCGTGCCCAGATCCGTTGACGTTCTCACTACCGTTGCTGTTGCTTTTGCCAAGCGTGTCATGACTACCTGTACTACTGCTAGTGGAGTCGAAGTAGGTCAAACACCAACCCACCACCGCCGCACTCCCTGTAGTCATGAACCCCAGAAAGGACGCCAACCGCAGCACAGGCGCCCACAAGCGAGCTCCGCACGCCCATGCCCCGTGTGCTTCGGCACTGCACAGCGCCACTTGTGCCGCGGCGTCAGCAGCTGCTGCGTCCCTCGCAAACCGCTCAGCAAGGGCCGCAGCTTCCAGTGCTTCAGTAGCGGCATGAGCGGCCAAAGCACGGCTGGAAGGCGTCAACTCTACCGACGTCGATAGCGGTGGCGGCGGCGGCGGTGGCACGAGCGAGTCCAGCCCTTCCGCACTACTGCTTCTCGAAGCTCCAGCGGTAGCGGAAAGAGAATGAGGAGGAGGCAACGCTCGGGCCCTCAATTGCTCCAAGAGGCGGTCCCGGTAGGCGACGTGCTGCCTGGCGCGAGCCAAAAGAGCTCTTCTCAGCGCATCGGGGCCCAGGGTTGCCGCACAGATGCACATGGCTTGCAAGATCGCCCACGGCAGCCAAGGAGCAGCGGGGCGGCTGTAAGAAGGACTGAAGCCTGTTAAAGATGCGGCGCTAGCCAAAAACGCAACAATTACCTGCGTGCGTCACCGACAAACAACAACAAAACAAGGTGAGTTCAAGACAACAACAACAATACAAACGTTAGTTCAACTACCTTCCGGGGCATTCCTTGCTACATTCACATCGTCGCTTTTAACTTTCCTCGCACTTTTTCCCATATTCATTACCTGGTAAAACTCGAGGCTTCGCGCGAGGACGTCAAAAGCAGGTCGAGACTGCAAGTCGAAGAACCCAAAGAAGCACGCAGGCAAAGCCAGAAGCGCCAGAAGCCACCACACTGGTGAAGGCTGTTCAGCTGTTGCGGGGTCGGGGAGCACCAGAGGTCCGAGAGGAAAGCCCAAGGCGACCGCCATCGGCAACACGCCGCCGAAATTGAGGGCAGAAAGGCACACCAACGGACTGAGCGCAGCACCGCTCGACCTGAGAAGAGGCATGAGAAGATAAGAGAAAGTATAGAAATCGTTAACGAGAGGAGGGCATACAAGGAAGTTTGGGTTATTTTTCATACAGGTACAGACACGCAAAATTGGGAATAGGTTCACCACGGTGCATAAACGAGGGCATACTCTCTGCGAGCGCTGCTGTCAATGTCATCTTCGTCATCGTTGCCACTGTCGTCGCTGTCGTCAAGGAGCTCGAGGTCCCACACCCCACTCGGGAGTGCTTCCTTGCGAGACCACGTCAGGGGCTGTGCCAAGCTTTCGTCGACCTTAAGTGCACAAACCCCCAAAAGATACGTCAGAGAGAAGTAAAATTGCTTGTGCAAGAAATCCAGCAACAACAGGAAATGAAAGACTCCTCAACTCCTAAACTTTGCCAAGATGTGTATGGGATTTCAATAATTTACCAAGGCTTGCTCGGCTGCGTCGCGAGCAGCTTCCGAATTCTGCTCTGGCGATGGAGTCTGGGGCGTGGGCTGGCCATTCTCATTCGTCGCTGGCGTGGGTGCGTCCAAATGGGCTTGCGCGCTTGCGGCGGATTCACCGGAGGAAACTCTACCTCCACCTCCGCGGCTTCCACCGAGTTCCACGTCACCTCCTTCACCTTGGCTAGAGGAGTTAGCTTGTTGTGGCGGCGTGGGAGTAGTGCGCCGGCGCGGGCTGATCAAGGCAGCTAAACTTAGGCCCGACATCACGAATTAAAGACAATGCACCTAAGGGCGCATAAAAGCCAAAAGCTCAAAACGGTTCTCTAGCACTGGTAAAAGACGGTAAATACTCGTCGCCTTGGCTTGCACGAAATTAAGCCTCGTCCAGTACACTAGAGTGGCGCAACTGACTGAATGCTTGGGTGAGTGCTTGTTTCCACGGTAAGAAAACGTGATATGTATATATACACTTCAATAGCATGGGGTAATAGAATATGCCAAGCGTACGAAATTATGTCAGATTATTATAGACAAGGGGCTCAACAGAAGGGAGGCTATCTCGGTGAAATAATAATTTCCTTCCGTTTCCTTCGTACCTCGTAGCGTACAAAAAGAGCAACAATACAGCTCATCGTCTTTTCATCTTTTGTTGCTGAGTGCGCCAGAGCGTACTATGCCAGCAAGCAGTGAGGTGCGGAGCGACGACCCCCACTGCACAGCTGGAGATGCGGCGCAGGCCGCGGGAAACAGCTGAGCAAGTGATGCGCCTGGAACCGCAGTTAGGCGCACGACCAGGACGAGAACCCGAGAAGAAGTCGAAGACGAGAAACGAGAACAACAGTTACAATTTACATTCCCAGCTGAAGAGGAATTCATTCCGGAAGTTGGACCGGAGTTCGCCAATTCAGAAGCCGCACAAAGTTTAGTTTGCACAGCTCGCAAACAACGCGCTGACTTGGCTCCTGCTTATCCCGGTCCACCTGCCTCAAAAATTTTCCCCCAAATACCCATACCTGCCTGATCTTAGTGTTAATGATAGTTTATTCCAAGTGCAGCACCGTTGCTACTACTTGTCATGATGTGTTCATTCCTTGACGTAAAAGTAGTGGCTTTTGCAATTTCACTCCTTTTGGGGGTTGAAATGTTTGTCCCCCCGAGCCCATACACTCACAACATCTCACAACACTATTTCACAACATTTTTCACTGAAAACTAGCCTATTGATCGCCCTTGGGGGTAAAGGCTACGTACCATGCAGCTTTCCCTCCCCTCAGAGTGGCATTCAAACTGGATGCTAGCTAGCTAGCTAGGCCCAGACAGCTCACTCGCGCTTCCGAGAGTGCACGATGTGGTGGGGAGCCGACAAGACAGGCGCGACGAATGACTCCATTACTGCACTCGCGGAAGCCCCGCTTCCAGCACCTATGTCGACAACTGGCTTGCTAGACCATTCCCTCTGTTCGCGCATCTGAACTGATCGCGGAGCTGCCGATTTCACTTTCTGCAATTCGAGCTGCTTGAGCTCTTATTCCGGGGTTAGAGCCAAAGCAGCACCCATTGATCTACTTTGAACATGTGTTTGCAGATGCTTCAACTTTGGCTGTGTCTTCAGGGCCTTGATCTTTTTCTTGTCTCTGTGTTTTGTGTTACACATCGCAGGATGAACCCAGTGGCTAAGCTTCTTCACAACCTTCAGATCGCTGGCAGCACCAGCGATGGCGCCATTCAAGGCTATTTTATCGGCAATGTATGTAGCAATAGCAGGGGTGGTGGCAGCTTTGGTACGAGTAATACCGTTGGCGCTAGGCCGCAGCAGCTGCTGTACTTTCTTGAGCACCGGGTTACGGTTCAACACAAACTGCAGCTCTAGTGCGGCAGAACCAGCAGAAAAATTGTCAGTGCAGACAGTGACAGTGATATTTACAGCAAACGATGTTGCGGCAGCGGCAATGAGAGTTCTGAACCGCGACTACCGCCATAGAGATAGGGTCACCAGTCACGACTGTGGCGGTGGTCGCGGCGGACTTAGATTCACGGCAGCATTCAGGCGGTTTGCATCATTATACGAAGAAGGCGGGCGCTTGATGATTAGAGCTGAGCTTCAGAACTGCCAGCTGAAGTTTAGCATGAGGGGGGCGGGCTGTGTGAAGAGCTTAAGGTTCACGTGGCACCTAGCTCAAGGGTCGCGTTGCACTTAGTTAGCCATCCTTGGAACGAGGACCTTCGAGCCACGTAGATCAATTAAGCGAATAGTGCTTGGAAGAACGAAGAACGATCGTATTGATTGAACAACTGAGATGGAATCGAAGTAAATTGGAGGCTTTAGAATGCTAATTCCATATGCTTAGTAGGGGCGATAGAAAGAATATAAAAAGAACGAAATATCATAAAAACGCAAAATCGATAAATAGTTTAATCCTTGGGTGCCATGGGTGCGGATTACGGGCCGTGCAAAAACGTTAACGGGACGTATCTAAATACTTTTTCGGGGAAGTAATGTAACGCAAATGGGTCTCTGGGCCAAAACGACGGAAGATGGGGAGATTTCGGATGATCGCGTGATTCGGACAGCACCATTATTTCTTATTTCGCACCAAACGTTTAATCTATGGCCAATTCGCCTGGAGACACTGAAATCAAAATAAACAGCAAGCAAGCAAGAAGGTTATGGCAGAGCAAGGGAAAAGAGTAGGCGAATTGTAATTCAAGGGAAGAAACAGGGGCCTACAACCAGGCATGTCAGAGGTGCAATCTGCCCCATTCATGTCGGGCAGTGGTCCAACCTGGGAAGTCAGATCCGGCAGGTGGGTGCACCAAACCAGCTGAATTGAGCCATTATGCCGGCCCCGAGCATCATTTACGCGGTGCAAGAGTCGACTAAATCCATCGAGGGACTTCATGCGATGCATACCGATGACGCAGTGCTTGTCAGAGGTGCAATCTGCCCCATTCATGTCGGGCAGTGGTCCAACCTGGGAAGTCAGATCCGGCAGGTGGGTGCACCAAACCAGCT
>Ga0307930_1001415_pt1 | contig 18955 bp, 21 predicted proteins | sample OrgLakmetageno46_FD_203161 | JGI IMG/M metagenome (GOLD analysis project Ga0307930, IMG submission 203161) | Saline water microbial communities from Organic Lake, Antarctica - #46 | ecosystem: Environmental > Aquatic > Non-marine Saline and Alkaline > Saline | place: Antarctica: Organic Lake...
CCGCCGTTCTCACCTCCGATAAAATCACCAGCTTGGGCGAAGGCTAAAGCATCCAGATTAGCGTTATGCAGGTACTTTAAATGCGATGCAATCAACTTATCCATATCCATAACGCGGGTGTCTACGTAGTTACAGTTCGCATCAATTTTAGTATAGAATCCTGTGTAATCATCGTCCATAACTACTAAATAATCGAGCCCCATCTCCTTAGCAATATCGTAAAGGGCAGCACGGGCATAAGTAGCGATACCCATGATTTGTTCGTTAATCATAATATCAAACTTGCCAATGTATTTCTTCTTTTCGAACGTGACTACCATATCCCCGTACATTTTTTTATACTCGTCCAATGTAGGGTCGCCTGTATCACACACAAGAAAGACTTTACCTGTATAACCCGCGCGCTTCAACGCACGTAACGTCAATTGGTTTTCATGGCGTTTGTGCGTGATTATAAATAAGGCAAAGTTTTTAGTATTTTTCTTGGATTTAACTTTGGCGGTTTTAGACTTACTCATTTTTTCACCTTTTTCTTGGCTTTGAGTTTATCTGTTTCAATCGCAGCTTTTTTGCTTTTGGAAATAGCGCTCGCTTCCTGCTTTTTAACTTTCTCTTTTGCGATTTCTACTTGAGCGCCTTTTACAAGTCCTGCAATCTCTTTAGTTAGAGTTAAGTACCCTAATTCAATAGCGCGGTCCGCATCTACGATAACCAAAGCTAATTCTTCCATAAGCACTTGGGTCTTCTTATCCGCCTGTGCGTAAAATTCTGCGATGTTTGAAAAGTTGAACTCAACAAGACGCCCTGCGGCTTCCAACAGAAAACGTCGGGTCTCGGCATCCAATCCTGCTGCTTTGATTTTGTCCCGCACATTATCCGCTTTAGTGGTGTCGTGCATCTGTTTAAATGAGGGTTTATTTCCACGTATCTTGTATATCGGTGAGGCTAGGGTTCGGACGTACTTATCACCGGGGTCTTCGTCAGCTTTTCGCACTAGGTTATTTACCTCGTGTAGCGAAAAGCCTGTAGATTCAATATCGAATTGATCTGTGTTCAACTCCGCTAACAGCTTTCCTAGTTTCTGATTATCAAAATCACCACCGTGATTATTGGCTGCTATATTGGCTAGCTTCTCTTTACGTAAATCCCACTCTACTACACGCAGAGGCACATGTATTACTCCCTCGTCGGACGCAACTACGATGTGTCCTATAGCTACCGTACCATAGTTGTCTTTTGCTGGCTCGGTCACTATCTTTGTTTTCTTACCTTTGAAAGTCGTTATTCTTTGGTGTCCGCCGATTATCGTGTTTGTAGTGTTGTTAAGGACGACACCTGATAAGTCTCCAAATTCTCGGATCGACTTGTCTAATGCGCCGAGTTCTTGCGCTGTGATTTTTCTCGGATTGTAATTAGCGCTTTTGAAGCTTTTTAGGCTCAGTTTATTCATTTCTATTTCCTTAGTGGGTAATTCATTTCCAGTCTATTGACCATTGAGGCCTATCGTCGAACTTTATCTTGTGCAAGATTTTTGTAGAGTAGAAGCAATTAAGGAAGGGTTTTCCTTGTTACTCTCGCGCAATACCGATTGCTTGCAGTATATTTACACTTTCGAGGCAAGAGAAAAAGCGCGCGCGGAACGCTTTCATTTAGCGTTTTGCATTCCTGCTGTTTTGCTGAATGGATAGAATAGGATTAATTAGGAAATATATAGTGAGCGGAGCGAACTATGAGTGTTAGTAGAGTTACCTGACGCCAGTCAGGGTACGACGGTATGAGCAGAGCGATTACCGTCAAGCATTTAGAGGATTTAACAAACTTTCAGCTGGAGCAGGTCCACTCCTTATGTCTTCTGAAGGTCCTTTTAACATAGTAGGAAAATCCTTCCTTAATTGCTTCTACAAATTGGGAGCAGGGTTTGGGCAATTTAATATTCTTTGTCTGTTTACTTGGCGAATGGTAATGAGTGATCATAGTCCTCATTTCTTCTGTAAATCAGACGCATATTGTTAATCTCTTTAGAGCAGCGAATCGCTTCGCTCTCGCTGCAAGCGGCGCGCGGCACCGCTTTTCGCTGGCGCTTAATTCTTTAAGGATTACTACGCTTGCGTATCTTCGATCAGGCTGCTGGAGCGACGTTCTGCTAATGCTGCGGTTTCACCTCGCTTAGCAACTTTCGCTTTGCAACTCATCTACGCTGCGCCAATACTAGTCGTATTGACACTTATTGAAAACCGGGAAAATCGGAAAAGGAGCAGATTTCAGTGTTTTTCGGCGTTTTCGGTAAAGGCTGAAAGGTGTTATTCCCGTTTTAACATACCGTGGGAGTACCCGAAGGCCCTAAAATTCCGTCCTAACCACATTACAAAATGGTAATAATTCTTTTTAAAAACATCTAAAATCAACGTTTTTTGATCGTTTTTCAGTGTAAAAATAAGAGTAACTATTGCTCGGCAAAAAAAAGGAGAATAAAATGGAATGGGATTACGTAAAAGAAACAGAGCACGGAAAGATATTCGCAAAGAGGGAAGTCGTGGTCTTCGATGATGTTGCCCGCGTGCTACTTGTTAATGGCCAAGATAAAATCGTTCTTTACGTTAACAGCAACATGCATGATCAGGTTCACGCACTGGTCGATGCTATATATAATCTAAGAGGAGTTACACGGCGGATTACCGCGGACAGGATAACAATAATCACCTGTTCCAATGATATGTATGAGGCGGGGTTTGTAGAAACAATGGCGATCCATATAGATAATATGGTTAACGTGGAGGATAATGCAGGCATGGCTAAGTGGGGAATAGCGCCTGATATTAACCAAGCGCTAGATACTGCCAGGAAAGAAGTAAACGATCTGGCACGTTAGGTGTATTGTTCTATTATGGATAAGGCGCTTACTACTATCTCACTACACGCAGCAGCGTAGGCGTCTTTGTTTTCGATCTCCAGTAGGCGCGCTTTCTCTCCTTGCGTATGTAGTTCAGACCGTACGGTCATCTTCGGGTTCTTGTACAAATTGGAATTGGGCGGTACTGTAACGTTAGTTATAGTTAGAATAAACAGAATGCCCGACTCGTTTTCCAGTTCCAGACGGCCGTTAGCAGCAAACTCTCTGGTCAGTTTAGGAATCCGCGCAGAACCAACAAGTAGTCGTGAGTAGTCATCGTTGAACGACAGGGATTCGTCGGCTTCCAGCGTATTCGTGATATCCATTACCAGACTGCGGTACATCTGGTGAATATCCATATCCTTTAAACCTTCTGGAACATCTGCACTGGCTTTCACTTCCAGCTTATCCGTCAACTGGCTTTTAATATCATCCCACACCGACTGTAGGGCTGACACATCGCGCTTTTGGATAGCGTTTGCCAGCTTGTCACCGTTCTCACGGCTCAGCATAGGCATTATCATCCGTAACATTTGACTCCGCAGATTACCCTTCTTCTTTCCCCCTCGACGCCGTGCAAGTGCTTCCATGTTCTGTGCGATTACTGTATTCTTATCCATGTTGCTCTCCTTAAATTGCGCTTCTAAGTTTCGCAGGAGTTAATTTTCCCCCGCTTGTAAATTTCGCAACCTTCACCTTCTTGTCAAAAGGTTTCGCTAGAAGACCCCTTTTCTCAAGCTCTTTGGACATACGCACCAATGGCGGCTCTGCTTTCATCGTCTTCATAGATACGACGGGATATACCTCAAAAACTTGAGACACGGTTAGGTTCTCGTCCTTGCAAATAATCTCGCGATTGAACGCCGCACCTAGCTTGAAGAAATCCCCCAATTGGGAGCCTAGCTTTCCGAGCTCCAATATTTTACCTTCGATCTCTGAGCCTTTTTGCTTGAACACGACACCGATAGGTTTAGGATTTAGCACCATAGCTCCCTTCGAGTATTGTGTAGCTTTTTCTTTTCCTGCTGTCCAGGATACAGCACCGGAACGCTTTTTGAGTATACCTGTATCCACAAGCTCTAAAAATTCCTTGTACGATAGGTTTATTCCTCTGTATAGAGGTCCTTTGTGAGTTTCTACATACTCTCCAGCATTTTCTAAACGCTTTCTGATTGCACTAAACAAACGTAACGCGTCCGGCGTTGTGTTTGAGCCACCTATGCACCACTTACGCAAGAACATTAATTGCTTTTCTGTCAGTATCTTGTCAAACTCAGGCACGTAACCTGGGCGCCTACTGGCTAATACTTTCAAATTGCGGGCTATAACTGCGTTCTTATCCATGCTGTTCTCCATTTAAAGTTTAGTTTCGCGTTCTACCGAAAATCGAATGAACTACCGAATTTTGTTTCATACTTATGTTCTTCGTGCGTGACCATCTTCCATCACGTTTCTCCATGGCGTAAGCTAGTGGTTTCCATATACCGTTCGCTCTAATCTTTATACTATTGAATATACTAACAACACTCAAATTATTAGTAGAGGTTAGCCGTCCCGTAATAATACCACGATCGCCCTGTCTATCGAGAAACGAGAGAACTTGGCCTTGATTGGCTTCAGGGTACGTTTCAAGATACTGCGAGACTATACCAGATGTTATAGGACTAGAAAATGAGGTACCGCTAATCTTAGCCAGCCCATTAGCCGTGTTCGTTACCGCAGTCTGTATTGACGTTCCGGGAGCAAACAGATTGATACGAGAGCCGAAGTTGGAGAAATTGGCACGATGAAATTTATCCGCTGGATAGTGATTGCCATTGGCGCCTACACATATAATGGTATCAGAACCGCTGGGCGAATATCGGTTCTGATACTGCGCATATCTGGCCTCTGCTGCATACTGAGTATATTGACCTTCGTTATCCACATAATAGTAATCGTTGTATCGAGGATCATACTTGCTGGCTATATAGTGGCCTTCGTTGCCCGCAGCGGCCACCAGAATAATACCCGCGTCTATCATAGATTCAATTTCGGCATCTATAGACGCTACCTGTACGCCGTGAGACTTACCGGACTGCGTAGGATGATTGGTAGGATAGTCTCTACTATATACCCAACTGTTATTCACAACGGTTGGCCTGCCTTCGTCCGCAGTGCCTACTTTATTCTCATGCCAAGTTCGCACGTTCTGCAAGGCGCGTAAAGGTGTGTACGCATCCGTGTCAAATATCTTTATGGAATATATACGTGCATCCCGTGCAAACCCCTGAGTCCTACCTGCGGCACAACTAGCGACTGCCGTACCGTGCCCACCTTCATCCACGTATTGCATCGGTCTAGTCGTGAACTGATTGGGTTCCCAGTTTATCTTACGCAGTCTGGAGTTGCCCGAGTCGTCTTTGAACTCCGCGTGTGCCCCGTGTACGCCAGAGTCTACGATAACAATATCAACTCCTCGACCTGTCTGGCTATACGTGTACTTACTCCCATTCCTTTCCGTGCAGAAATCCAGTGCCCAGTTATCGTGACCGTTATTGTTGAACTGAGATAACACTGGATTAATGTTTTGCACAGCGGTCGGAAAGAAGCGAATGGTTTCCACGTAATTGACCGCTTGCACGTTCATTACCCTAGCGTCGGCCAGAAGCTCATCGCGCTCTGCGTCGTCTATATCGACCGTTATGTTTCGGGTACTTCTAGGCTGCTCGTCCGGACAATCCACATGGCGTTTAACTACACCTATACCGTCCTCTTTCAATTCTTGCAGGAACAGTTCTTTATCTATGCCTCGGTGCAGTGTTACTATGTGATACGAATCTGGAACGTGTGTGTGTTCAAGCTCTTTGCATTTCATGGTGAACCTACTAGAGTATCTTTAACCCCTTGGCTATGTTACGTAGAGGTTCGGTTTTTTGGACTACGCGGGTCTGTACAGACCATTCTAGCTGGCGCTTGTCTGAAGTTATCTTACGTTCCTTGTCCATAACCTTCAATACTAATCGCCGGTCTTTCAGTACAAGGATATCGCCATTGTTTACGGAGTGTATAGATGGAGGCAACACTACAGGGAAGTTGGCTATAGCATCCAATCGGCTATAATCCAGTGCTTGACTTTCTGCACCTATATTGGCTCTCACCTTCGGAATCCCTAGATCGAACTCCATTACCACGTGGCTAAACTCTAGCGCCGTGATCCTCAGTGTCATCATTTTACCGGCATGTGTCTTTAACGCAGCTAGCGACACAGGATGGCCATCCACTAAAATCTTTTCAGCCGGCAGTATGTGTGAATTATTTCGAACACTGTACAGGCAAGAAACAAAATACTTTGGGATGTGTACACTAAACTCCACGTAGCTGAAGTCTGTTATCGGTCCTTGTCGCCGCATTGTGTTTGGTGTACTGGTACTGACTATGGTGTAACTGCCAATGCGCTCAATATCCCACGTGGTCAACACATGGCGTTGCTTGCCGTAGGCGTGATACCCAGGCTGAAATCCAACCTTGTAACATATACCGCAGTTGGCGTTCGACCCGAACATAGTCGTTTCAGTAAATGAAACATCGCCTTCTTTTTGTGTCATATCTCGATAAACCTCTTCGGGAATATCGTCGTCCTGAAAGCCGTCGTTGCCGCTTACATCGAATACAGTTTCACCAAAAAGCTTTTCGCCTGCGCTGTCCCCGAACAGGTTATCGTCTAGCAGATTGATACTCAGACCGGAAGAGCTATCCTCCTCTACCGTTGGAATGATAGGCTCCACATTGGTGTCGTTTGATCCGCTGTGCGTAACAGTCTTATGTTCTGGCCTCACTTCTATCTTCTCGCAGGAACAAGCTTTACCTGTCTTGTCCAGCACCTGATAGTAATCTACTTCGACTGCATTTACAAACAGCGCATTCTCTACCTGTTTGTTGAACGGCTTGACCGTTTCATCTAACCTTTTCTGCGCCTGTTCGTTCGTATAGTTTAGGGCGTTGCCTCTTTTGTAACTGGACGATCCTCTCCTTACGCGTGCCATGTTAATACCTCATGAATAAGCTGTAATCATTCTTCGACTACAAGACCTTTGGCGTAGGCTTTCTTTAAAAGCTTGCCCATTTCTGCCCAAGTCTTGCCTTCGAGGTCTTTAATCTGCGGACTTAGCATTTTCATACGCTCTTCAAATTCTTTTTTCATGTAAGAGGCCACGTAGCTGTTATCTACCAGAGCCATACCGACTATTTCGGGATTAGTTAATACCTTTACGAGCCGCGCATCCATGTTGGTATTGTTATCTAACCAAGTCTGAAAAAAGCTGTCTTTAGGATCAAGACATACCCAGTGTCGTCCGTACAGGCTCTCACCTTGACGCTCATGTGTACCCATTAAAGGCCGCATACCGACCATAAGAATGTGGCCTTTCTTCAAGCTGTTCAATAGAGTTGTGGGCACTTGGTCTGCCGTAGTGAACATGGTCGCGATAGATTCTAGCCGCTGGTCGAGCGAACTGGTGGACAAACTTATTTCGAGTTTCATTCGTTTACCTATTGAATATTAAGTGGATCGTACCGAACAACCATCGCCAATAGTGACTGCGCCACTTCGTGTGAGCAGTCTACCGTTTAAAGTGCATGTGGCGCCTAAGGCAATAGCGCCTGCGTCACTAATTATGTTACCTAAAATATCACTGCCTGCCCCTGCAGAGAAAGCGCCTACAATAACAAAGTAAACATTGGAAGGAAGTGCTTTGTTTATACATACCAGATGCGTGGCGGCTGCAAATGTTAATGCACCTCCGACCTTGAATATGAACACCGAATTGGAATCGCCTTGGCCATCCAGAAATACGGTGCCTGCAAAAGAAGCCGCACCTGCTGTTTCGTATGCCCCGGGCGGAAGAACCTCCGCATCAACAAAACTCGGAGCGTGAATACCGTCTGTCGTAGGGACAGCACGCACTCGTGCGATTAGCTCAGGTAAAAATGCAGCTATTTTCGCTGTATATGCATTCGTTGAAAAAATCCTATACACCTCAGGATTAAATCCAGTAACCGGTGTATCATTGCTCCCTATATGCGCTTTTGCTTTCGTATTCTGTAGCGAATTGATTCCTGTTGCTGATACATCACCTATCGCAGAGAACGCTAGAAAGTCGTTCGCAAGTCCGTTATTTATACGGCGCGGTTGACCTTGAAACATATTCGCTCGAATATTCATTCGCGTAAACTGCCGATAACCTGGAAGGTATCTGTTTGCGCATCCTGTTCAAGGAAAGCGCCGTAGTGTTGTCCCTGTAAAGTTAACATAGAGTACGGGCTCTGTAGAGTAACACCGATATCGGCTTCCAGTACAACATCGCCGGTTCCGCGCTGTAAAATAGATACCTTAAATTTATCTGGCAAACCCGCAGGCACGGTAATCGTAATATCAACGATACCGTTATCCATAAATAGCGTATCGTCGTTGTCCGAGTTTTGGAGAGTGTAATCCGCCGTTATGCTACTCTGTGCATCCAATCGCCCATTATTTATTAGTAACAGTAATCCCCATTCAAAACCGTTATAAACATGCAGTCCAATGGTTTCCGGAACTAGAGGATCATTCAAGTAGAATAATTCACCTAAATCCGGCAAGCCCGGAAACACACTGCCGGAGTCTACCACAAGGTTTTCAATTTCAGAACCTTCCGCTAGTCTAATGCCATTTATTTTCATGTTAAAATTCCTGTATTATACGGTGCTAACTACACAAATTACTGAAGTTACAGATAGTAATTTCTGAAATCACGTATAATAAGCTCAGGGAGGCTAAAATGGCCCTTACAATACTATCGATGGACCCGGGCACTACAAACTTTGCGGCATCTATTATCCGCGTCGCATCTGTCGGAGAATCGCTGAAAACACAGGTCATCGGTACAAGACTGGTAACAAACACGATTAAAGTACCTGGAGACCTAGTCCGCGAAGCTCGCGCCTTTCGTGCCGAGATATTTTCATTGGAAAGCTCACACGGGCCATTTGATCTTGTGGTTGCAGAACGCTTTCAAAGTCGTGGGCTTAAAGGATTGACCATAGAATCCATAAACATGATGCTCGGCGTACTTGCCACCATGTTCGATAGCTTCACTGTCTACACCGCAGCAACGTGGAAAAATGCGTTCAATCGTAAGTTCAATCTGAAGGAACTGTACGAAATACAGAAGCAACTCAACAAGCCTATCAAGAAATCGGAGCGCCGTACGGTACACGAACTAGACTGCACTCTAATGGGATTGTTCCACGCCTGCAAACATCTTGGTTATGATCCTTTCAGCCAGATAGAAGACAACGACAAATTGCTGAAATTTCTAAATCACTTCGATAATAGCCAAATAGTGTAAATAAACTGTATCCTACAGTAACTCTGGAGGTTGCAGTGAACAGGATTAAGATAAAACAATGCCCGTTGAATGAGAACTACTTGTTCAAAACACGTTGCCGCATAAACACTTGTAAATTTTTCTCGCCTACCACCGCAAACCGGTGTCTGGGTATGGATATTGTTTTCAGTGCTGAAGACAAGCCTGTATCGGACGCAGAATTACTTTACTACAAATTCCACGACCGCGAAATGACAGTGAAAGACGTTGCCCGCGTAAGGAAGAAAGCGATAGACAGGGTTAAAAGCCTCATCATCCTACATAGGCTGATTCAAACTATCTCTGAAAAATGTGAGGTAGACCAAGGAATGTCGTATGTACCGGGGCGCTCGAAGATAGTGGACCGCGTTTTGTCCGCAGAGCCTCTATCATACCCTATGTTAGACTTTCATCCCTGGATGCTGTGTTACCTGTTCGACGAGAAATTCATAACCACGCATGTTGGACACAAGTTCAAACTCAAGGAGGCATTAAAGCTAAAGACGAAAGACTTCTCCGCGTTCGCAAAAGACGTAAAGATAATGTGTTCCGGAAACACCCTGTTTAACCACGTTGTATAATTAGGAGGCATTATGCCTATTCGAGTAAAGCTAGACCGTCAATCACTTCCCCAAGCTGAAAAGTCTGATACCTCGCACCTGTATGTTCTGAATAAGAGCAATCCTCGAGGCAACGTAAACTTCGTTGTTACGGACACGGGCCAACAGAAAATCTCTGTACAGGTACCCGTCACGTTCATTCCGCTGGACTTGACAACCTTCGCAACCAAAGAAGACGTACTTCGTAGTCCGTATTTCCGCCGTCTGTTGGCACGTGGCTTCCTGCACATCATCACCGAAGATAGTGCCGAAGAGTTTCTGCAAGACCCTCGCGCCCAGAAAGAGCACAACCGAATCTTCGATGTATTGAGCGAAGATAACGAACTGGAATTCCAAGCGCCTTTGTCCGAAAGCGTACAGGCAGCACCACCAAAGTCAGAAAACAACGTTAGCCAGTTTGTTCAAAACATTCTGCTACGTACCAGCGAAGAAAGCACAGATGACCTGATCAACGAACTGGAAGCCAAGCTGGATACCATGTCAGTCGCCGATGTTAAGTACATCATGGACAATACCTCCAGCGCACCGTTGAAAGCTTGGTGTGCAGATGCTATGGAAGTTCTGCAGGAAGACTAAGCAATTCAGCAAATGAAAGTATTTAAAAGGCGGTTCCCTTAGGGTTCCGCCTTTTTTTTTGTTCGAACACGCGCTGTTTTACTTTCTTGCAGACCTAAAAAAGCCCGCATACGCAGGCTTTGTTTCACTTCTTTGTACGATGTGTATTCAGTATATCACGCACCGTATCTATCAACTCTTGCGGAGCATCGTCGGGGTCCATCTTTATTAACTTACCTTCCTCGTCTTTATCTTTCGGTAACTTCAACTGCTTCACTTTCGCGAAATCGCCTGTTATCTTCTTTACGTTCTGGTACATCTTGGTACCGGCTTTATCATTATCAGGCATAACGTAAATGGTGTCTATCTTACTGCTCATACCTAGTATGCGCAACATCTTTTTATGCGAGTAGTTTTCGGAACCCAATATAGCAACTGCAGGGATTCTATTCTTCACTAGCCGCAACATATCTCTAGGACCTTCTACTATCACAACTGCTGTGTATCTATTGCGCCGTATGATACGCTTTATAAAATCGTAACCAAGAATGCCGCAATCTTTTACCCAAGGACCCGACGTTGTAAGATAGCTAAGACCGTTGACTTGCTTTTCCAGATAAGCACGGACACCGCCCTTGAACTTCTTGTTGACCGTTATAGGAAAGAATAGCATCACCTCGTCTGTTATAGGATCGTTGTAGAATAAACCACCCAGCTTTCTAATAATAGTTCCAGGGTAGCCTCTCCAGCTCTGCACGGCAGGCCAGCTAATCACTTCCATAGTGTTCAGTGACCGCTTTAGTTCTTCTGTAGCTGTTTCGTATACGACAACCTTTTTCTTTCTCTGGTCCTTCTTAGAACCGTTGCCGGTGAATCCGAGTTCCCAGTCTTTGAACTGATGCAGACCTAGAGTCTTCGCTAGATCGTTCCACCTACGTTTCTCTCCACAACCAAAACAATGGAAGAAGCCTAGCGGAACGTCCGTGTCTACTGTAAGATTTATGCCACCTGACGGCGTACCATCTGTATGGTACGGACACTGTATCATGTATGAGTCACCGGTCAGTTTTTTCGAGCCGTGGACTTTACCCACTATCTCGTCAAAAATGATCTGCCGCGCTTCACTCATAGTAAGGCCCCGATTAGTTGTAATTTACGTTCACATGTTGTTTACACTGTTAAAAATGTAAATATAACGAAATACCACTAGACAGGGGCACGCCTGTGTTTAACACCCGAATGCCTAAAAAGCCACGCTACGTTAAAGGGGGTTTTCCTCCCCGTAAATCGAAAGCCAAGTCTATTGTAGGGCGCCTTTACGATAAGGCCATGGAGAACACGTACAGCACTCCGGAAGGTAGAAAGCCAGAGTATAGGCCGTCATCGTTCCCCTTGTGCAGTGTTCTACTGTATAGAAAGATGGTTAAAGGCGCTTCTGTAGGTTATTTCGAAGAAAAGCGATCCGCAGCCGGCGATTACTTCACTTCTATAGGAACTCAAGCACACGAAAATATCCAATTCCACATGGGTTTTTCTGGTAAAATATTCGGTGACTGGAAGTGCCGTAATATGGAATGCAGCAAAGGGCTTAAAGGCCGCACTCTATTCGATAAAGAAGGCAACGTTGTTCACAAAGGTAGACTAACTAGCAGGAATACCACTGTGCATAAATGCCCGAAGTGCGATCGGGCCATGGAGTACGTCGAAAAAGAGATTCGTTATAAAGGTCTCAAAGGCCATATAGACTGTATCGTTAAACTTGACAACGGAATGTTTTGGGTAGCTGACTATAAAACCTGCACAAAGAACAAACTGGATAGCAATAAATTGCCCGAGCGCTCCCACCTTAAACAGTTGCCTGCCTATTGTTGGGTGCTACAGAAAAAGTATAAGATGAAAATAGCAGGCTTTAGTCTATTGTACTTCAGCCGTGATAATCCATTCAACTATCTCGAACACGCGGAAGATTGGACAGAGGAGTGGAATGATAAATGCGGCCGCATGATAGCCCAGGAGCGTGCCAAGTTTAAAGCCAGTGTGGACAGTTTTACTTCTATGGATCATACTGAAGCTGTTAAGAATAAGCCATGTACTTCTCTAGCGTTCTATAAGAAGGAGATCGCCTTCTATACGGAATGTCCCCTGCTAGACGTATGTTTCGATAAAAAGAAACTGGACGCTTCCTTAACGCAGCATGTTATTGAATTTCCATCTAAAGCAAAAGACAGAAAATTGATAATTGAAGCTATCAACATATAGAAAGGCAGTGTTGCGAAATAACCCCTATTCCATACCAGAGGCGTATCAATGATTAATATCCAAATAGCATTAGCCGGCGTAGGAGAATCTACTGCTGGCCTATACGGTACGCCTGATCCAGGCACCGTTGTTCAGAAACTTCCGTCAGATGAACAGGAAAAAGAGAAGAAAGAGAGAGAGTTAAAAGAAGAAAAGGAAGAAAAGGAAGAAAAAGCTAAAGACAAGAAAGAGCCGAAAGCGGAGAAGAAAGAAGACGGGGATGCTGATCCTGAAGACGGTGGCGATGCTCCAGAGGGTGTAGAAGACGAAGACGAAGACGGCGATGCTCCAGAGGGTGTTGAGGAAGACGAAGACGAAGACGGGGATGATCCCGAGGGTGTTGAGGAAGACGAAGACGAAGACGGGGATGATCCCGAGGGTGTTGAGGAAGACGAAGACGAAGACACTGGCGACGAGGAAGAGTCAGAAGGTGACGAAGACGAAGACACTGGCGACGAGGAAGAGTCAGAAGGTGACGAAGAGCTAGAAGAGCCTGAAGAGGACGAAGAGGAATGATCACCATGCTGAAAACAACGTGCGTGTACTGTCAAAATTCTATAGAGTGGTTCCCCACGCCTGACGCCACAGCCACCTGCACTTATTGCCACGTCGAGTATAAAAGAACGGAGCTAGAGGCGATCTGGCGCGTGTCGTACGTGAAGCGGTTCAAGGAACTACAGGATTCTCTAACCGTACACCCAGGCGACCTATATTTCTACAAGGCGCGTATCATACGAATTATTGATGGCGATACTGTCGAAGCCACCATCGACCTTGGGTTCAACATTAGTATAACCGAAAAGTTTAGATTTGCTGGCTTCGACGCAGGGGAAACTACATGGCGGGCGGAGAACGATGCAGAGAAGGTGCATGGTGAAATGGCCACTAGCCTAGTCACCAACCTTATCCTCGATAAAGAGGTGATCATCATCACGGAGAAGAGCGGCAAGTATGGTCGTTGGATAGCGGACATAATCCTAGGTGGAGACTTACAGAATCCGGTCACTCTCACAGATTTGATGAAAGAGCACGGACTTGAAAAGAGAGAATCGTACGCTCCTACTCAGGAGTAGCTGTCCGATACTGCTCTTAAATCAATGGTGCAATTCGCTTGTAGATATGATATAATGAAGATGTGAGAGAAATCGAAGTCGAGCTTACAGCGATGTGGTTACGACAATAGATAACGTTCACAGAGACCAATGAAAAGTTAGCATAATCAAATATTCTATCGATTAAACATTATACAGGTAAAGTTATCATGGAAAATACAAGTGAAGTTTATGCCCGCGCATTCCATGCCCTTCTTACGGGACCTACTAAAGAAGACCGTGCAGACATACTTAGAATGTTATCTGACCACCCCGACCTTTGTACTTCGGACGTCCCGGACGAAACTCTTTCCATTCTTGAAGAGTTCGCTGAAAACAAGTTATACACGCATGTACTAAAAATAACAAAAACAGGTAATTTGCGCGCAGGCAACACCACGACAAATAAGACAAAGATGAAGGAAACGGTTCGTCTGTACTGCGAGCTTACCGACATACAAGTGTCGGATGACCAGCGAACTAACTTGGAGACATTTTTCGATACGTACTTCGGATTGTAAAGTACCTTCATTGACTTTCCTTGTACGGGCCTTCGGGTCTGTGCAAACTTTTCATAATCAAGTAATCAAGGAATTAAACATGAACAACAAAGAACTTTATACCCAAGCTTTCGCTGCCTTATTTGTCGGCCCTAAATCAGAAGACGTTGTTGGCATCGTCAAAATGTTAGCTGACCATTCCGATTTTTGCACTCGCTCAGTTAGACGTTATCACCATGATATACTAGAGGATTTTGCTGAAGACTTATTGTTTGACCATGTACAGAAACAGACAAATGGTGCAATCGGTAGCGACCTGATAGATGGCGTACTCGATGACGACCAGAAGGAAAAAGAGCACATGGCCAAGATAGAAATAGTTGTTCGAATTTACTGTGACAAGATAGGTTTCGTGGCGACCACGAAGCAAGTAACAAACCTTGTAGACTTCTTTGACAACTATTTCGACTTAGGTTGATACAACGAAGACCCGCCTCGTGCGGGTCTTCTGGTCTGTGCAAACTTTCATAATCAAGTACGCAAGGGTATAGTTAAACATGTTGCACCAGTCTAAAGTATACGCCTACCGTACCGTAGCAAAGACTCCGCTGTTTACTGTGGACATCCAACTTCCAGCAAATAAACAGGAAGACTTCAGCGGTCCGCCTATCCCAGAAGATAATAGTAACTCACCTTTTATTGCCACGCTTAATACGTTTGGAATTGCGTCTTGTACGATTGCTTCCTATGCCTATGCTCCGCACGGGCCCGCGATCGTGGTTCGACTCACCGGGCGGAAGGATGATCTGGTAGAAGCTTTGAAAGTTGTCAACTGTTACGATATGCCGGATGCCTGTTTCCAGCAGGTTGAGGTAGACCAACCTACAGTGAGACTCTCTATGCAACCTAATACCCTTACGCGAGGCCGGTAGCGAACATCGTGTTGGACTACAAAATCTCTTACTCAATCACGCAAAGGTATAGTCAAATATGTTGTACCAGTCTAAAGTATATGCCTGCGCATTCATCGCATTGTTCTCAGGTCCTACAGAGGCCAACATCATTCATATAGTGATGATGTTATCCGACCATCCTAAATTCTGCGCCGCCGAACTGCCGGACGAGCCTCGTGCCATTCTTGCAGAGTTCGCCGAAAACCTATTGTTTGACCATGTACAGGAACAGACAAATTTTGCAATCAACGATGCCCTAATAGGTAAACACTACAAGAGAAAACTTGAAAAAGTTATTCGTACGTACTGCAAGAATATGGAGTTCTGGGTAACGGACGTTCAGGTAGAAAACCTAGTAACGTTCTTCGACACCTATTTTGACTTGGTATAATAAGCCTAGACCCGCCCTGTGCGGGTCTTATCATTTACTTGCTATACTTTTTTCATCAAGTGTAAACATTGTATATAATACAGCACACCAAACTAAGAGTCCAACACCATGGCCAAGAAACCTAGTAAAAGCGGTGTTACGGAAATAGACGTAACGGGCACCGCAAAGAAACCCCGCGGCAGAAAGTCTGCTTCACAAGACGGCTTTGAAATCCTCGAAAATCTGGATGGCGTTCGCGCAAACCCCACTATGTATATGGGCGAGCTTGGCGAAGAAATGGCGCGCCGCGTACTCAAGGAAAAAGTTGATAACGCATACGATGAACACATTGCTGGCCGTAATAACCTGATAGAAGTCGTAGTTAATTACGACACAGACCTGATGATTGTAGCTGATGGTGCTGGCGGCATACCGACAGACTTTAAGAATCTGAAGTCTGGTCAGAAGACCTCCATCATGACCGCAGCATTTACCCGAATGCATGCGGGCGGAAAGTTCAACGACAAGTCCTACAAGACCTCTGCTGGTACGCACGGTGTCGGCGTAGCTGCTGCGAATGCCGTCAGTGAAGAAATGCGTGTGTGGTCAAACTACAACGGTCTTCTGGTTGTGCAAACGTTTGCTAAAGGTGAAATCACTAGCAAGGGCCCGCACCCGGTTAAGACCAAGAAAGTTGATGCCGACGTAATGAAGGACTTGACTTCTAAGTCCAGCAAGTACGGCACCATAATCGCCAGCCGTCTTGACCAGAGTGTTGTGTCATCCTCTGCCCGACGGGGTAAAACATTGCCCAAGAAGTTCGAGAAAGCCGAACCCGACGTTAAGAAAGTTGTCGAGTGGCTGAAGTACATGGCTAATCTAAATCCTGGTCTAGTCGTGAAGTTTGCAGTAGTCCGCAAAGGCAAGACCAAACACGCATCGTTCTGCAACAAGAAAGACCTCGCGTGGATTCCAAAGTCCATGTGCGATTCTCGCGAATTGAATCTCATAGGTAAGCCAATCGCACACAAGTCAGACCACATTAGTTGTGCTGTTGCCTGGGCAGATCACTCCGATACTGACAACTTTATGAGCTTCGTGAACACCAGTCCGACCGCAGACGGAGGCTGGCACGTTAAGGGATTCACCGACGCTGTAGTTCAAGCGATCAAGCCGTATATGCCCAAAGCTAAAGCTAATTCGAAGGGCATGGGCTTCAAAGGTAATGACCTATTGATCGGCCTGACTGGTCTGTTCGACTGGCGTATGCACGGTGCCCAATACACGTCACAAGTGAAAGACAAGCTGGCATCCAAAGTTGACCGTGAAGTCTACGATGAAATGCTGCCGGTGTTCGAAGAGTATTTCAAAAAGAATAGCCGCGTTGCCAAAGCCATTGTTAAACGCGCACAGACAATGGGCAAAGGCCGCGAAGACCTTGCTGCCGTTGTTAAGTCTATGGCCAACGTGAAGAAGAAAACGAAAGGCAGCGCATTGCCTTCTGCCCTTGCTGTAGCGGATCGAGCAAAGCCACACGAGCGCGAACTATTTATTGTGGAAGGCGACTCGGCTGCGGGCACAGCTATTGATGCGCGTAACTCTGACTACCAAGAAGTTCTGCCTGCTGGCGGTAAGCCGCTAAACGCATTGAAAGCTCCGCTGTCGAAAGTTCTGGCCCACGCAGAGATTCAACAAATGCTGACCGCTCTAGGCGCAGACGTTCGCACCCTCGATCCGAAAGCAGAGAACCCAATTCTGTCTACAGAAAAGTTGCGTGTGGCTAACGTCATACTGCTGGTCGATCCCGATCCTGATGGTGGCCACATTGCTGTCCTGTATCTAGCTGCAATCTTTCGCCTGCTGCCTGATCTGTTCAAAGAAGGCCGGGTCTGGTGTATCGAAGCTCCGTTGTTTGCTGCCGTTACAGGTGGACATTTGTACGGCGCGATGACGTGGGATGAGTGCAGAAAGAAAGCACCTGCTAAAGTTCGTGACCGTGATATAGTTCGCATCAAGGGCTGGGGCGAAGTAGACGAAACGTTCCTTGAGCCTATCGCGTTCAATCCTGCCACGCGTAAGATGATCCGTATCAATCCGTTCGCGGACATGGAGCAAGAAAGATTCTTCCGCGGTGTTGTCGCAGAGAATGCTATTTACCGTCGCCGCCTGTTGGGTCTAGCTGACTGATTGCCCGCACGACACCCATTCGGAATTGAGGTCAACATGCCTAAGACAATAGTGAAAACGAAGAAAGCAAAAGCAACGAAGAAAGAAGTTACACCTGATAACTTGTCCATCTATCCTATGTTAGGACACGAAGACACTGTAATCATCGACACTGGTCTTGATAAGTTTACGGCAGAAGCATTGGCCTTGTACGGTGCCTACGTCGTAGAAGATCGCGCAGTACCCGATTACCGCGACGGACTGAAGCCCGTGCACCGTTCATTGCTTTGGTCACTCGCCGGGCTTAATCTACGTCCGACTGCCGGCTATAAAAAGTCTGCGCGTACTGTCGGTGATACGATCGGTAAGTTTCACCCACACGGTGACGGCGCTGCTTACGGTGCAATGGTAACGATTGCCAACACCATGCCGCCCGCTGTTGATGGACAAGGTAACTGGGGCACGCCAATCAATCCGCCCGCAGCAATGCGTTATACCGAAGCACGAATGAGTAAGTTTGCGCACTCGTTTCTGCTTGACAAAGAATACCTCGACGTTGTTCCGATGATACCAAACTTCTCGGAAGACGATACGATACCCCTGTTTCTGCCTGCGTTGCTGCCTTACGCCTTGTTCAACGGCAGCACACCTGCACCTGCCTACGGTGTACGCGCAGGCAACCCGAGCTTCAGCTTCCGTAGCGTGGCAAAAGTTGTTGTCGCTATGCTCAAGGGTAAAGAGTACAGCCCTAAGCAACTGGCCAAGTCATTGGAAATTCAACATGCTTGGGGTTGCGATAATGTAACTGCCAAAGAAGCTTACGAAGAAATGATTGCTACGGGCAAAGGTAGCATCAACTACGCTCCGTCTATCGTGGAAGATTACGACAAAAAAGTTATTCAAGTGCGCTCGTTCGTTCCAGCTGGGCTGTCCTCGCAGGTCAGCATCGACAAGACGCTGGAGAAGATCAGTAACCACGATGGCGTTAAGCGGTGTTACAGTAAGCAAGGTAAGAAGTCTGTTGGCAGCGGACCGTACGGCGCACTGTTTATCGTTGAGTGCCAGAGAAATATCACTACCGACACGTTCTACGATATTCTGGAATCTGTAGAGAAGCAGGTAGGAA
>Ga0307930_1001416_pt1 | contig 18951 bp, 12 predicted proteins | sample OrgLakmetageno46_FD_203161 | JGI IMG/M metagenome (GOLD analysis project Ga0307930, IMG submission 203161) | Saline water microbial communities from Organic Lake, Antarctica - #46 | ecosystem: Environmental > Aquatic > Non-marine Saline and Alkaline > Saline | place: Antarctica: Organic Lake...
GTGCCCATCTTCTTCTCCACCTTTGCCTCCTTCTTCTTCTTTCTCGCCACTATCGACATTGCGCTTGTCCCCGCTACCACTGTTTCCGTTGTCGTTGCTGCGCTTGCTCCTTCGCTTGCTCCTACTCGTAGACTGAAGAGGCGACAGAGGGCTCCGAAACAGCTCGTGGCTTTGAGCATTGGAAGTTGCGATAGCCGAAGTGGCGCTGTTGTTGTTTATACTGCTGCTAGAGCTGCTGCCAGAGCTGCTGCTGCTGCTGCTTTCATCTTTGCCAATGGAATCGTTGGAGGGGCGGCGTTTGGTGTAATCGGTCAGTCGCAACGGACTGCCCCCATGAGGCGGTTGGGTCCCATCCGATTGGGCGCGCCAGTGCTGAATGCGCGCGGCCATCGGACTGCTCGCTCGTTCGTCGTCTTTGCTACTCTTACTAGGATCAACACTACTGGAAGGCGCATCGTTATCTGCGTGGGTGTGAGTGGCAGGCGGAGTAGATGCCATAGTAGCGGCGGCGGCAGCCTCGGTTGAAGCCATCAAGCGGCGCTCTCGGGAACGTCCTCGGCGGCCAGCGTACAGCTTGGACAATTCAGGGTCGGGTCCTGAAAGACTCGTCGACTGTAGCGGCTCCGGTGGGGGTGCTTCCGTAGGGGGGGGCGGCGGCGGTTGTCGGGCGGGGCTCGGGCTTTTCCCGCGCTTGCTTCGGTTCGGGCTTTTTCCTCGGCTCGGGCTTTTTCCTCGGCTCGGAGAATCGGTCCGGCGGGGTGGCGGCGGTGGAGGCACGGCTGAGTCAGCCAACGAACGAGCTTGCGCTGCGGCAACAACACCTCCATCAGCGTGTACATCGAAGCTAGCAGGCGCATTCACATGATCACTGCCACTGCTTTGAGACTGAATATAGTGGTGTGCTTCCGCTGCCACTGCCCGCGCAGCACGAGCAGCTTTCTCAGCCGCAATGCTTGCAAAACTGGCATTTGACCCGGTGGCTTGCTTTGGCCCTGCTTCTGATGTTGCTTCTGATGCACTAGTTGCATCCACCACAGTAGGCAACGGTTGTTGATGTTGCTTGCCGGTAGAAGGCGAGGGGTCTCGAGAGCTCGGAGAGCGCCGCAGCACAGTCCGCTCGCCAAACGCTGATGGTTCCTTCATTACTCTGGCGGGGGTTTCGTCTACGGTGACTGCAGCGGTCCATTCGCCATTGCCACTGGGATGGTCACTGCTGCTTTTGACGTTGGAAACCAGCTGTTGATCGTCCTGCTGAGCTTGATCTAATGATAATGAGTCAGGAGCTTCAGTTGACATCTGCAATTCTAACGGTTGTTCATCGGCAACTGGAGCCTCCACAGCTAATGCGACGGTTTTGGTGGCAGCCTCTGGTGCTGCTCGCAGTGAAGAACCAAGGCCGAGGCGCAAGCTGCCGCGCAAGCGCCCGATGAGACTCGGCGAACGCGACCGCTCTCTGGTGTTAGCAGACTTCTTTTTCAACGAGGCCGATGGTGCAGCAGCAGCACTACTGGTCCTAGCAGCAGCAGTATTCGCAGAAGCAGATGTGGCCGTTGCACCTGTCGAAGTACTAGAAGAGTCACTCCCCGCCGCTGCAGCAGCTCTCAATTCTGCCGGGCTTGGCGACCGCGACTGCCGTCCGTCTTTCCACGAGGCTAGTCGCCTCGCAATCAAGTGCGACGTGGCCGCCCGCCCTTCGCTGTTCAGCCGCCGGAGTTGCTTAGAGCCACCGGATTGGTTCGGTGGAGAACTTGTCGCCGAATTTGCATTGGCGCTACTGCTAGTGGTGCTGGTACTGCTGCTGCTGCTGCTACTGCTGCCTACATGGGAGGTTGCAGTTGCAGCAGCCAACTCCGCAGCAGCAACAGCGGCAGAGGTGGCAGCCGCGTTGGCAGCGTTGGCAGCCGCAAGGTCTGATTCCGCGCCAAATTCACTGCTGAGAGCTCGGCCAGTGTTCACAGCAGAAACACCAACCGCTCCTGAAGCAACTGAGAGAGTGGTTGCGGCCGTCTTAAAATCGGCAGAATCGTAATTGTTTATGTTGCTAGAAGCTGGAACAGCACCACTGGAAGCAGCAGCTGCTGCTGCAGCCGCCGCTTTAGCTTGTGCTTTCGCTCCCATTGGAGATGACGATCGCGTCGCACTCGTAATCGTTTTCGCTTCAGCTTTCGCTCCTGGTCTCGTGTCGGATCGATTTGCACCATCAATTGAGGAGCCGATGACGAGGTCTCTGCTGGAGCTTTTTCTGCCGCCAGCACTAGTGATCGCCGGCGCAAATACAGCACCGTCATCTTTACCAGGTGCGTTCTCGGGAAGCGTAGCGGTGGGATAATACGAAGCAGTTGTAGTTGGTGTAGCAGCAGTTGGGCTAGATTTACGCCCAGAAGAATGCGGGTTGGAGGATGACGACACCGCCATCATCGCGGCCTCCATAGCTCCCATTACTGACGCTTCTATACTAGTGTCTGCTGCAGGTGAAGAAGAAATGTGCGCAGCATTACCATCTCCGCCACCGACACCACTGCTGTTGTTCGCCGCAGCGCTACCAGCTGTCTCTGCAGCACTTGTGGGTGCTTTGGAGTCAGGCCCTGGCCCTGCATCACCGTTTTGAATTAAATTGTCCGGGCTGCACCGTTGCCGCAATTTGGCCAATGAAAAAAAGGCCGAACCCACGGGTGATGCGCGGCCACTGCGGCTGTTGTTGTCTCCTGGGAGGTCGCTGCTGCTGCGGTGGTGGTGGCTAGGAGAAGAGCTTCGCATGGCAGTTGCTCGCCCACTGTTGCTGCGGCTGTCTTGCTCTGCGCTGAGCACGCGTCGAGCGGTGCGATAGGGTGGCGGCGGCGGTGCCCCTACAGAGGAAGCTGTTACTACCGATGGAGCATTTGGCTCACGCTGCTGCTGCTGCTGCTGTTGTTGTTGTTGCCGTTGCTGCTGTTGCTGGTGGTGCATGAGGTGTTGCTGGTGCTTCTGCCACGGTAGCAGAGGGCTAGGTTCCCACGGCAGCGGGCTTTGTCGCCCTGAGGGGGTAGCCGCTCCTGACGATCGCTGCACGGCGGCACCGGCGGACGAAGCACGCACAAACTGCTGCTGACTACTACCGCCACTGCTGCTGCTGTTGCTACTGCCACCGTTCGCGGTGCTCCGGCCTCGACTGCTGCCCCCGTTCCGAGCACCACTGCTACTGCTGCGCTTGCTACTGCTACCGCTGCCACTACTGCTACTACTACTGCTGCCAGTGGTCGATTGCTTGGCCGCTGCTTCTGCTCTTTGCTTCCAAAGCAATATTTTGGACGCCATGGGGCTCGACGAACGAGCAGTGCTTCGGTAGCTCACTTCAGCAGCGCCGCCGCTATCGTCGCCAACACCAGGTTCTTCGTAGTCTACTGGGCTGGCTTCTTCGCCTGTACTTGAATTCGGCGTGGGTGCTCTGTGGCTAGACGATGACGAAGGCGGAGGTGGTCCAGCCGGAGTGGTGGGCACATGTGATTTCATCGATGGCGACGGCGACGACGGTCTAGACGACGACGATGCTTCCAGCATTCGCACCACGTCTTGGGGTTGCCACCCTACCCCGCTGTCGCGGCCGCTGCTGCTGCTCGTGCTTTCGGTACTCACTGCACGCCGCCGTCCTGGCACCGAAGACGCACGCCCCATCACACCCATGCTACTGCTGCTGCTAATGTCAGTGTTGTTGATCAGAGGCCCAGAAGTGGAGGACGCAGACGTCCACCGAGGCCCTGGCCGAGGCGACGCGGCGCGCGATGGTTCTGGAAACTGCTCGGGCGGCGGTGCTTCCGTGGGCGGAGGCGGCGGCGGTTGTCGGGCGGGGCTCGGGCTTTTCCCGCGCTTGCTTCGGCTCGGGCTTTTTCCTCGGCTCGGGATTTTTCCTCGGCTCGGAGAATCGGTCCGGCGGGGAGGAGGCGGGGGCGGTGGGGGCGCTGGAGAAGGCGGCGAATTTGGCTCGGATGCGTCAGAACCTACAACTGCAGCAGCAGCAGCGGCAGTGGTGGTGGTAGCCTCAGGCGTGTGCTGTTGTGAATCGTTGGCTTCGTCAGCGCGCGCCGTGGCGTCCATCAGAGCTCGTGCACGGGACCGCAGGAGCTTCCAGGCTGCTCCCGCTAAACTTACCGCTGCGACAGCCGCCGCTAAATTCACCTCAGAACTGTCACTGTCGTTGTTGTCTTTACTTCTGCTCTTGCTGCTACTGCTGGTACTGTGGCTGCGACTAGCATTGCGGGCTACATGCGTGGCGTGAGCAGCTGTTTCTACCAATTCGGCGACCTCATGCGGGCCGAGAGGGTGGCCTTTGGCTGTGAAGCCTGGCGTCGTTGGAGCAGTAACAGCAGCAGGTGCCGGAGAAGCAGTCACCTGTTGTTTGGCAGATTGCTTCGTGACATGTACAAGCTTTGCTTCGAGCTCAGCCACTTTGCGTTCGGATGCCGCGAAAGCTTCGGCGTTTTTGACCTGCAGTGCTTCGGCTTGCGCGAGAGCCGCAGATTCAGCAGCTAGGCCAGTCGCTTCAGCAGTAGCGCGAGATTCAGCTTCGCTAGCTCGCTGCTCGGCTTCCTTTAAACGCGATTCCAAGTCCTACAGAAGTTGCATTGTTAGTAGTGAGATTTGAGGATTACAAAAGACGAGAAAGCAGATCTATTCAGAAGGGCAGAGGGCTCGTGTGGTTCATTCATGAGCAATGAGTTCAAAGAAGGGACCAAAAGAGGATAGATGAGAAGACTGAAAGTAATAAATATGTACACGTCAGATTAAATGTGGGCCTCGTATCATCAACAATTGCATACAACATGAACATATAGACGTGTGAACATGATGCCCGTATCAAATCTCTCGACCAAGCACCTTAGCACGGCTCTCTGCAGCCTCTACGCGGCGAGTTAACGTTTTCTCTCTCTGCTTCGCTTGCGCCGCTGCTGCAATAGCTTTCTGCGTGCTCGCTTCATGTGCGCGCCGACCAAGTTCTTCAGCTCGCTGGCGAGCAGCATCGACCTCCTGTATGGGCCCCAAGTGGTGTAGAATTGCGAAGGTAGGAACATGAAGAGAAAGTCAGAAAAATAACAGGTGACAACGGAATAGAAACTTGAATACAGCATACAAAACCCTATTATAAGTACAAGATAGGCGTTCAGGTCAACCAATCCGTGTGTGCTTTATACCTCCATATTCAAAGCAACGCACCTGCCACACGTCATCCAGACCAGGAGACCCAGGAAGAGACTGACCACCGCTGCTCACAGGCGACGGAGGCTCTGGTTGGTTCTGCGAGTCCCGCGACGATGCCCCGTGCTCTGGTGAGGCCCGTTGGCGCCGCTGCAGCCCCGCCAATCGTGGTGGTGGCGATCTAGAGTTTGGTGAAGGGGGAGAAGCAGACGAGCGATCCGGAGAGGCAGCTAATGTCATCAAGTCAGCGGTTGGCTGTACATGAGCCGGAGATGAAGCACGGTTCGAACCAGCTGCAGCTAGACCCGAAGACTTGCCTTGACGGCTAGCAGGTGAGGAGGAGCCCCCTTTGTTGTGACCCTTGGCTTCGTAACTACTCTTTAGCTGCGCAAAGCGATTGTGGCGCTGTGGTCTCGCTAGTGCCTCGAGCGAAGGTGATGTGAACGATACTGCGGCATTGTCTGGTGGGGACCCACGCCGGCTCAAGATAGTTCGAGACGACGACAAATGAGCAAAGCTCTTCCAAGCTGGAGACAGATTCGGCGAAGTGTCTCGGTGCTGCATGTTAATAGATCTATCCTATGAACAAAGATGCCACTACAGGACGACGGCCCGGGCTAGCTAGGTTACCATTTTTTGGTGTGACGACGTAAATCACAATCACAACTCGTCGGAACAACCAATTAGCAACGGTAATTTCCGTACCGTAGTACAATACATACTTCTGTACAATACGCTTCCTGGAAAATGGCAGGCAACTCAAGAGTCAATTACTTGTGACTTCTTCGCATTTCCCTTTTCGTATCACTTCTAGCTTTTGATAAAGGGCAAACGTTCAAAAATCGTTGTATCTAGCGTCACCATTAGCGCCATCGAAGGAGTGATTGTTGATAGACATCATTTAGCTACATATATACATATCTGTAGCGTAGATCTCTTTGAGTGTCACTCTCTCTAGCGCTCATTCTAATCAGGTCAACGAACCTTAACTTGCAATCAATTTGAAAGAAATCGTCCTAGTTCTTTCTCATATCTTAAATCCTATAACGTACTCAAGTATGTCGGTGTCTGTTTGGGAGCTTGTACTAATTAGTTTGCTAGCTGGGCTCCTCATTGTATTCTGCCTTATTCTTGGCATCGTCGGCGCGCTGACAGGTTTCAAAAGTACCTCAGGCAAAGAGGTTAGTCATGTATTCTTTCACACTAAGTATAAATAAATGATACCTTAACGATCAGGATCCTGGCATTCATTAGTTCCTTTCAAGCAAGGCACGAGCTCTCTTTTCATATTGGAGTTGTATTCAACTCAACCCCATTCTGTATGGTTGTTGACTTAGGCTTTCAATCGCGACGAAGACAACAACCCGTTCTTGTCTCCTGCCGAACGTGATCAGCGCGCCAAGTATCGCGCTCCTGTGAAGTGGCCTTTTGGCCGCCCCGTTGAACCCTTATAGCCTACTTCAAGTGCCCCTGGTGTGGCGGTGTGGCCTGTAGGCCTTCCATCTTCTTCGTTCGACTTTAAGTCGGACTTAGGTCATTACTCATGGAGCGGCGTTGGGAGTAGAACGCATAAGGAATTTCCAAAATACCGCTGTCGCTAAGAATTTCGGAAGTAGGGCACTTCCATGCACCCCTCACCCCTTGGAATATTTCCTTTTTAATTTTTAATTCCATCTAGGAATTGGCAATTGGGATTGACTTGAAATTTTGATGTCGCCGATGTCGGATTTCCGTGAGAGCAAATAGGCTACTCGCGACATCCCCTACTCGGTATTCCAAAGCTTCGCTTGGCCTCCTGCTCCTCGAATCACCTTCCTTAATAGAGCTTTCATCATCTATGTATAAAGTTTTATTTTAACTAAGTTTAAATCTGGTTTCTGTTTCTATATTTAAATCAACTCCACATGGATACATTTGACGGCGGTTTTTAAGCATAGCATACACCAGCACATCCCCAAGTTAGTTGGAACCATAAGTCTCCGTTGTACGTCCTTTAAAGGTGGTGGCCGAACACGCCCGCGTTGGACATGATGCACGACTGAATCATGCCCGAAACGCCAATCATGGCCAGGCGGCCGTTTTGCAACTCCTTGAGCGCGAACCTGCAATCAAAGTACGAGACGAAAAGAGAGTGACTTGCAAAGGTGACATATCAACGAGGATCCTTAAAGGCAAATATCACTCCTGCACGGATGGCTGTTTGTTTGGTAACTAAAATAGGAGCAAAAACACAACAACAGCGGCATATGAAGACGCACTGGTCCGGGTCGTTGGGCTTCATCTTGTTCATTGGGTCGAAGCCGAGGTCTCCCGGGGCGCGGTCCACTTCAAACATGTCCATCGACGACATTTTGCCCTTGTTGAGCACGTACTCCACCGCGCCCATGCCGAACACGATCTGCAGCATCACGCTGGGGCCCACTTGGGACACCGCGGCCAAAGGGGCCGGGTTGGAGTACGCCTCGCCGGGCAAGTGCACGAACTCCGCCACCACCATGCCCACCACCGCGAGCATGGAGACGCGGCCGTGCTTGAGCTCCGCTTCCCGCAACCACTAGTAGTGGGTTGTGTTGAAGCGCAGAGAGGGAGCCGAGAAATGAGTCTTTCCACAGAGCATGGAAGAATGGCCACTACAAAATACAACATAGCGCCTTCCCTAATGAATCTTGCAGGCCTTTTTTCTTCGATACTTCAGAAGATAAACAGTGACTTTAAGCCTACTTTCAAAGCCAACAAATCCGAGCGAAAAAGCTCCTCTGCTTCTCATACCTTGATGTCGAAGTTTTCTGCGAGGCCAAGAGGATCGAAGCGAGCGTCACCAATCATGCCCTCAGGGTAGGTAGGATCCTTGAGGAAGGGCACTGAGGTGGACATCTTCGCGTTCAGAGCCACCGCCCTATGAAAATAGAGAGAGAGAGGTAGCAAAAAGCTAAGATGAGAGTTGCCCTTCGAAAGACCTATTAGGGCAGCCAAGGATTCAGCATCGAGACTGATCGCAACCGCTAGAATACTTCGGCTAACCCTACACAAATTAACCAATTATTCGCCATTCGTCACTCAAGTGGTGTGTGACTATGAATGATGAAGCAACTTTAGGGACAGCCTACGGAAGCGAGATGTATATTCGGGGCCGGGCTGTACGTTTTTTCAAAAAAGTATGCTCCCCACACAGCCACTGCTGCCAACTGCCTCTTGGCCAATCATTCACCATGGAAGCGAAACTTCTCTCAGAGTCTGGTCTCATCGAATCTTCATTACACGTCTACTGTATTCTAATGTGAGCTCAGCACTGACCGTGTTTGAGCGGCCATTGGGCTGACGAAGGCCGAGGCCGAAGCCAGCGAGATTGCGAGGACGATAGTGCGGAACATCTGACGCATGAGGGCACATAACAAACGGTAAAAGTAAATTATTCTTTTAAAATGCTTTCGGAGAGGCTCTTGTACTCATTCAGTACACCATGCGATCCCCTACGGCGCCGATAGTAGCCCATTGGCATACACACCTTGCTTTAGGTCTTCTTGAAGCAGCAAAGATCCCAAGAAGATTGTTCGTAGGTTTATTCGTAGTTTTTTTCTTGTCGTAAATAAGATGTGAGCCTTCTTCGGTCAGGTCAGAGAAAGTAAGAAGTAAGTTGTGTCAAAAAGTGTCCGTAATTTTATTTCGTTCAAAATTACTTCGCTCATCACTCGAGACTCGAAAGTGCTTGCCCCGAGCGGCCGTACGTAGCGTCAGCCATAACGGAGGGGCCCTTGTAGTACCTGGCGCTCTAGAGTAAAAGCGCAATAGCTCGATTTCGCCTAACTCTGTCTGATTTTTTCTTTTAATGACGAAGAAGAAACGCTCGGTGAGTTTACGCGCCAAAAGTGGCTCATCATACCTGGGAGCTCTTGTTCATATCCTTCGCGTGCACCAACAAGAGACGATGTATTTTTCTTAGCTTCGTTTGCAAACTTCGTATCTTTGCTTCAGCACAAAAATTGGCTGTGCTAGTTCTTATCATATCACCAATCTTTTACCTGAACATGTACAGGCTGAGGAGACGCCCACCCTAGACTGGGCTGCCGATGCTCATGTCGCCGCGAATAAGCCCCAAACTAAAAAAAGCAGAGCTTCAGGTAGTAGAAGCAGTAGCTCTGCTGGCAGTAGTAGCAGTAGTGGTGGTGGAGCTGCGGCGGCATCTAGCGCTAGCAGCAGCAGCCCTGGTGCAGCTTCTGGAAGCACCACCGAGTACGTCGGTCGTCATGTGGCGGTGGACTGGTCGTCCGCTGGTGGGCGGCTAGTGGGAGCCCGGGTGCAGCACTGGTGGGACGGGGACGCGTCGTGGTTCAGTGGCCGCGTGCTCAAGTACAGCGCGGCAACGCAGCAGCACTTGATGCAGTATGACGTCGACGGCGAAGAAGAATGGCTCAAGGTTGAGGATGAGCCCTTGCTGTATTCAGAGCAGGTGGCCTGGGCGCAAGTGAAAGGGCATTCGCTGTGGCCGTGCATTCAGTGGTCCTGGACTTTGCCTGCCATTGGAGCTGGAGGTTTCACCCTTCCAGCGGGGGTGCAGAAAGCTCAGGAGGCACACTCGGCGTCTGCGGCTGCGAACGCTGGCGTGGTGACCAAGAAAAAAAATGGCAGTGGCGGAAGCAGCAGCGGCGGCGGCAAGAAGGCGGTCAGCGGCGGGCAACGGTACTGCATGTTTTTCGGGAACGACGACATTGCGTGGTGCTCAGACAGCTCCGTGTACCCTTGGGCGTCCGAGGCCTCTATTGTGGTGAAGCGGAGGGCCGCTGCAGCCAACCACAACGCCGCGAATAGCTCAGCCGCAGCTGCCAACACGCCGGTGGGGAAGCTAGCCCGGGCCGTGGATTTAGCATCGGCTGAAGCCGATGCGGCGAGCCGTTGCCGTGCCACTGAAATGGCGGCCGAGCGAAAACTGGTAAGCGTCTAGTGCATGAGCGTACGCTGCCCTTGAGGTTTAGAGAGGACTGGGCAGTTCCTTTTGAAGTGTAGCTGATGAGAGAAGGGGCGATGCTTCCAGTTCCTTTTGTACTATGTGAACTTCCTCGAAAATTCTTTCGACTAACGATTTTTTATTTTCCGAATTATTCATTCGTTTGCCTGTTTTTCTCCGCTTCTTTTGTTTTCTATATTTGGCGGCGGTATGTAGGCGGCAGTGAGCAACCGCACCCCCCAGGATTGGGTGAGTCTCCCCGTGAAGCACTTCCGGGCCGAGCTGAACTACCCCCAAGGCACCTGGGCCCGCGCCACCGTCGCCCTGTACTCCACCAAGACCCGCAAGCACTTGGTAGCCTACGACGATCCGAACTTGCACCCAATCTGGGTGTCCCTCGACTCGAAGAACGGCCAGGTGAGAAGAAACCATTTTCAATGCCACGCTGATAACGCGATTCTGGCAGTCGCCAGTTTTATCAACCTTGAACCTCGCGTTCCCTTTCTTTGAATTTGCTTCATGCTTTTCATCCCCTTTGGAATTGCTCCTAACGCAGGTTGAGGATGTGCCTCCGGATGCCGTTCCAGACAGTAGCCCTGACGCCAAGACAAGCAGCAAAAGTGCGAGCAAGAGCGCAGGTGGCCGCAAGCGTCAGAGCAGTCGCAGCCACGATAGCGCTGCTGACGTCACTTCATCATCGCTTGCTTCCACCACGAGTGCTGCTGCTAGTGCTACAACGGGGCCGACATGCGACCATTGCCAAAAGCATTACAACAATCTGCACCCGCTGTCCTGCGGCAGCTGTGCCACTACGGTGAGAACATTTTTATGAAACGATGCTTATTTGACTATTTTCTTCGTACTTCACTAACTCCTTTTCTCTCTTTTTGGCCTACCTATCATCATCGACCTATCCTATCTCTCTTTTATCTTTTTTATCTTTTCCTTTCTTTGCACGGTCTCTCAGGTCCACCACTGTTGTTTTGCGCCGCCTCTCGAAAAGCGCCCTCCCGACTGCGACCCCAACACGGGCAAGTTCTGGGTCTGCCCGCAGTGCATTCGTTGCGCTGGCTGTGGGGAAGACCGGCGCTCGAAACCAGACGTAAGTTGAAGCGACTTCAGACGAGAGTTTGATAGATCTGCGGGACTCTTAGTTACCGCTTAAAAAGACAAAAAATTTAATCCTTATAGCTCAATATGCATCACTTTATAGCTTCTGCGGGACTCTTAGTTACCGCTCTACCAATTAATCCTGCTTTTGTTTTCTAAATTTATTGAATTGATTATCTCTTGCTGCGGTCACAGATTCGCGCTCAAGAGACTCCTTCGGGCACGCACGACCTGTGCAAGAAATGCTTGCGCCATTTTCTTGCTCGAAAACACTGCCCCGTGTGCTTAGTGCTCTGGAAAGAGACGCCTTCTCCTTCTTCCCGTCATGCATTAAGCAGCAGTAGTGGTGGCAACGCGCTTTTTGATGACAAAGATGGCAGTATACAGGACGGAGAAAACGGCGACGGCAACGACGACAGCAGTGCATTAGTAGCAGTTCATGGCGACAGTATCACCAGCACCACCAGTAGTACAGCTGTCGTCGCGGCTACAGCGGCTGCCACAGCACCGTCCGTCGAGCCCGCGATTGCGTGCGACCAGTGCGCGTTTTGGGTGCACCCTCAGTGCGAAGGCTTCAGCCTGGAGGTGTACCACCGCATTGCCTTGGACCAAGAGCCGAGCCTGGTGGACGGGTTCCTGTGCCCCGCGTGCCGGCCCGCGAAAATCGGCAGCCTGGTTCAGAAGCTCGAGGACATGGACTCCCTGTACCTCTTCGCCGAACCTGTGGTGCGTGTGGGATGTACATGTGTGCGAGATGAGCGATGAGATGGGCGTATGTGTGTTTGTGCATGTGTACATGTGCTGTGCATGCGTGCAAGTGCGTGTGTGCGTTGTGGTGCCGGTGATGTGATGTGTGTATTGTGCGTGATGTGAGTATATCAGCACGTTGCATTTGACATGTACTGTTTTGTATCCCTGAAATTATGTATCTCCTCAAACACGCTGCTGCCTCAGACCGAAGAGCAGGCGCCGACTTACCGCGACATCGTCACGCAGCCCATGGACTTAAGAACCATGAAAACCTTCGCCGAACAGGGCCGGTACAAGTCCTTCCAAATGCTGAGGCACGACGTGGAGCTAATGGCGCACAACGCGCTCGCGTTCAACTCGTCAGGAGACCGGTGCGTGGGTATTGGGTGTGGGGTTTAGATGCTGTGTGAGTGGTTTGTATGTAATACGGGTGCTTCTTGATGGTTGCATGGGTGTTCACCATGTGGGCTTCATGCGCGTCTGTGAGCGTGGGCAATGTTTGAGCTCGGTGTTTTTCACTCTCTCTTTTCCCCTTATCCTCTTCCTGTCCAATCTTCCTCTTCCTCTTCCTTGAACAGGTTATGGAAAGAAGCCCGGCGCTACTACCTTGCGGCCACGGCGCTCTTCGCCGAGCATTGCCCGAAGACCACGCCTTCCGAATGGGGGCGCGCAGTGGTAGGCAAGGAACAGGCCGAAGAAACGCAGAGAAGAGCGACCAAAAGGGCTACGGCGAAGGTATACAACAGACATGCGGCATTCTTTGGAATAGTTGTGGACCCGTTGTTCTCTTTCTTGTCTTTTTCGTATTCCTGAAAATTAAGAACATTCGGGTCGTGAAGTCGAATTCAATGAATGTGAACGAAATACGTGTGCTTTGATTGAGGGTCCATGAGATTGTGAATGAATGTAATCATGTATGTGTGTATCTATCAGGTCAAGGGCGATGGCAAGGACGTGGAAGGTCTGCCACCGGTGATGGTGCCTACCGCTACAGGTAGCACGCGTACCGGCAAACGCGCAGCTGACAAGACTGCACGCTCGGCGGACGACGCGTCTCCACATTCCTCTTCTTCTTCGCTGGATGCTGCTTCCTCCCTGGCTGGACCAGCAGCCAGTCACTCCGATGAGCCAAGTTCATCAGCAACAGCTGGCAGTGCGCTGGTTGCGCCATCGGCTGTCTCGTCATCGTCGTCTTCATCTTCTTCTTCTTCATTGGACTCACTAGGAGGCGGTTCTAATTCTGCAGCGGAACAAAAAGCTCTTACGACAAAAGATTCGGCACCAACTACGAAGGGCAATAACAACGACGAGGATGACGATGACATTGATGTCGAGGACTTCGTGCGAAAGGTGCAGGAGAAAGATAGCTTACGAATATGATATTTGCCCTCTTTTGGGCCGCTTTTTTGCGTTCGTTTCTATCCTTGTTTCTACTTGGAGCACTTTGTTTTCTCATGCTTGTTTCGCTCTTTCTGCATGTCTTTCGTGTGTGGTTGTTCGTGACATTCTCGGTGGTTCCTTCAAATAACACCACGACCACACCTTGCCATCTGCTCTCATTGTTATTCAACAGGACGTTATTGTGGGAGCCGCGTTGGGCGATTTAGCAGCCGATTTGTCCCTGGCTCCTCCCAAAGACCCGTTCGAGTTCAACCCTGTAGCGTGGCTCCTGCAGACTCCGCGAGAAGCCCAAGCCATGTGCTGGTTCGACTTGTGCGCAGCGTGCGGCGCGCGTGGCCTCAACGAGGAAGAAGATGACGAGAATGAGCCTCAGGGTGGTTATCAGCAACACGACGACTACGGCAACGGCAGCTCTAGTAGCAGCAACGGCAGCAGCAAGAAGAGCAGTACTGGTAGTCTTAAAGACCCACTGCGGCTTGAAGACGGGCAGCTGTTGTTTTGCGCGGACTGCGGCGAAGGCTTCCACCCTTTCTGCCTGCCCATGTCTTTGCCGCTCGCCACTATGGACCCCGTGACGCGCCTCGGCTGGCGGTGCGTGTTTCCTTTTTTTTCCTTCGCTTTTTGTTCTTTCCCTGGATACCTACTGGTGTCTTAGTGCTGTGTATTTCATCATAGACCTGTAGTGACCGTATGTAAGTAAGCGTGCGTGCGTATCTTTGTTCGCTCGTGTTCTTTTTTGTTCGCATTTCTTCTTCCTCCCAATACATCCCCTCATCGCCTGATTCTTTTGTCTTGTTTTCTCCAGGTGCGTCAACTGCAAGGTATGCGAAGTGTGCCGTTCGGTCGACAACGAAGCCAATGCGTCGGTGGAGTCCGAGCTCGAGCTCCTGTACTGCGAGCAGTGCGACCGCGCCTACCACCTCAAGTGCCTCGCGCCCAAGCTCTCGGCGGTCCCCAACGGCCATTTCGTCTGTGGCCTCTGCGTTGCGTGCACGGCCTGCACCAAGCCCAGCGCGTGCGGCGCCGTCGCCATCGCCAAACAACTCTTGCAAGACTTGCCACCGGTGGCGTCATCCGAGCAATCAGCAGCCAGTGGAGGAGTGGCGAACACTAGCAGCAGCAGCAGTGCTGCAACCACCAGTAGTTCTAGTTATGGCCACAGCAATGACAGCGTTGTTAGCATTAATGTGAGCACAGGAGCAGCAGCAGCTGAAGTTGGAGAAGGATCAGGAGCGGATACTGCACAACTATCTCTATCAGTACCCGTTCAAGCGGAGAACAACAACACTGCTGGCTCGGCCGCTCATGCCGCCGCGCAAGCCGCGAAAGCGCAGAATGCGCACCGTTCGCGTGCCATATTAGAGGCCGCCTCCTTCCCGGGCGCTTATTGGTCCAGCCGACCGGACCGCTGCTTGCCCTGCGCCAATCGCTTCACGCAGACTTTTGCCACTGTGTGCCCGGTGTGCCGAGTAGCTTGGGACCAGGTGAGATAAAGAATCTCGATTCTTCGTGCGCACTTTCTTGGTGTTTTTGTTGTTCTCCTTTTAATTCTACAGATCTGGCGTGTTTCTGTTTTTATTTTCAACTTATGTCTTTGGAAACATGCACTGATGTCTTTTACAAAACACGCCTGTTGTATTTTCACCTGTGCATGTTTCTTTTCTTTTTTTTGCACTATCTCAATTACCTCTCTGTATGTATATATATCACTCAGGACGGCGGCGGCGAGATGGCGCAGTGCGAAGGTTGCGCCGCTTGGGTGCACGCGCACTGCGACGAGCATGCTTGGCGCCTCCTGCACCCACCTCCTGGAGCATCCACGGCGAGCAACAGTGGCAGCACCACTGGCAGTGCGAGTAGCAAGCACTTCTTTTGTCCGTCCTGCGTGGTGGATCCGCAGTGCACCCAGCATTTTGGCCCGCTCCCGCTCCTGCCGCCCTCTTCCGTATCTTCTATGGATGAGCCCCTCGAGTCCGCGCCTTCTTCTCAAGAGCAACAACATGCGCAATACAATGCAACAGTAAAAAGTGCAGAAGAAGCAGAAGAGTGTGCCTTGAGCGCAGGAGCAAAAGCAGGAGCCAACTCCGCTGCAAGTGCAGCAGCTGCACCAGTCACTGCTGCTGCCGCTGCGGCCGGCGCGAGTACAGCCCCAGAAAATGCCACTCCAGCGGACAAAGCCACGGCCCTCGCCATGCAAGCCCTTGGTAAAGCAGAGAGGCGCGCAGCGCGGCAGAAGGTGCGGCAACAGTGGGAAGCGCAGCGAGCCCAGCGCTCGAATTTGACCTTGATGCGCCGTGCGGAACGCCACCGAATTGGCGAAGCGAGGGCGAAAGCGATTGCCTCGCACAACCGGGCCCGAGATGCCCTTGCTAGAGCGGAAAATCGCCACCGGGTTGCACAGGTAGTTGCGTGTGTGTTCCTTCTTTTGTAATGAGGATGAGGGGAGCGCAAGGGTTGCATGGTGAGAAGGAAGAGTGCAAATGCATTTGACGCAGTTTTTGAATGGTTCCTTAAGATGTCTGGCAATTCTAGAACTTAATACGTCGACCACCAAACAAGGCATGGATGTTTTTCTTGGGCATAATTCTTCTTTCTACTCAGAGTTACCTTTTTCGCACGTCAAGGCCATTTTTTCTCTCTTGAGTTCTGTTCATCTCTCTTCTTATCTGATTTCTTCCTTGCTTCATTCCGTGTTGTCCCTGGGTACCTCTCTCTCTCGTCCTAGGCCAATGTGCAACGCTTGGAACAAGCAGCCCATGCCTCCGCTGAAGCCGCAAACTCCGAGCGCAGTGTGGCCGAGGCCGCAGCAGGGGCGGTAGAACGATATGAGGTGTGTTGGCGTGTGACCGGGCGCGCGCGGGCAAGTGTTGCATGTATGTGTGCGGGTTCTTGGAGGCGTGCGAGTTTGTGAGGGAGCCTTCGAGAAAAGGGTTTTGGACAAAAATCACGCTTTTGATTTTTTTTTGTACATGTTTTGTTTTGTTTTTCCCCGTTAATTTTCAAACGGTCTTCAACGTTTGCGCCCCCGCTCCGCTCTACACGTGGGGTGGTACTACTACGCACTACAGATGGTGTACACGCAAGACAAGCTCGGCATGGGCATTTGTGCGGCGACTGACGAGCGCAACTTGCCGCAGATCTCTTATGTCCCCGATGGCGTGACTCGACCGCAAACCAGGGATTATTTGGAAGCGGTAAATGCTCGCATATCTTGCATTGGAAGAGTGGTCTGGGGACGTGGGAATAGAAGTCTTCCTGATTTTTTCTTGCTTGCTTGAAGTTGACTTTCCTGTGTTTCTCTCCAAACTATAACCTCACCTCACGTCAATTGTGGCCCTTGTCAATGTCAAAGGTCAACGGCGAGCGGCTTCTGGGGCATGATAACCCCAAAGAAGCTGCGGTCACACGCATCGTCGGCGGGGGCCGCCCGCTTCGCATTTCGTTCGTGACCGAAGCCTCGTGGAGTCACGCCACTCAGGTTCGTCGGCTTCATCATTTGACTGCTTTGGATTTGAGCCTACGGCAGTCTTCGGCGTCTGTTCTTTCTTGTTGAGTGTCTCAAAAGCATTCTTTTTCTCGCAATTGTTTTTAAAGTGAAGTTTTTACTCTTTGCGTTTGGGTTCAAAAGATTCAAATAGATTGTGCTACTCGTCTTCTCTTTCCAACCTCGCTCTTCGCCTTCTTGCCTGAAACCCTACTCACATCAGCGCGCCAAAGGAGCCGCGCGAGCGGTTGCGATAGCTCACAAAGCCATCGAAGCTCTCAACATGGCCCGGAGGCAGTTGGAAACTTTGCCGCCGCTGCCCAAACCGCCCAAGCCTGTGCCGCCAGACCCAGCCACTGACGCCTGGCTCGAAAAACGGGCCGCGAAGCAAGCACAGAAGCTGGCAGCGGCTCAGCAAGAACAAGGACAAGGAAAGCAGCAGCAGCAGCAGCAGCAGAGGCAACAACAACAGTCACAACAACAGCCGCAACAAGGAGCTGAACAGCAACAACAGGAGCAGGTCCAGGAAAGCTCAATCCAATTTCAGGGTAATAGCGCAGCCACTAACGACAGTAGTAGTACTAATAGTAGCAGCAGCAGTTCTAGCAGCAGCAACAGCAGCAGTATGAGTAATTCTAGCAGCAGTTGCAATTCTCGTCTAATCGCTCCGCACTCAGGGAGCAGCAGCGGCGTCAAAGTCGACGTTGCTATGATGGACCATGTCAGTAGCAGCGACCAAGATGAAATTGAAAACAACGGAAACAGCCGTGCCTTCGACGAATACGATAAGCAAGTAAAGGCTCTGCTCGAGGACAGCAGCGGCAGTGACAACGACGATGAGCTCGGAAGTGGCAGTGTTGCGTTGGTGCCACACCGCGGCTGGCAGAAAGACCGGCAGCATTTTTACCACGAACCTCTTGTTGAGGTCGAGAATGCATCTCCTCTCGCTGGTGCTGGTGCTGGCGATGACGCTACAAGTGCTAGGAATGGTGCTGTAACTGGTGCTGCTACTGCTGGTGCTACCACTTTCAACAGTGAGGGTGTTGGTACTAGTACTGGGACAGGTGACACTGGCAGGAGCACAAACAAAGCGCAGCCATTGCCTCTGTCGCGGTACGTGCCGCCGTCCCTCTCCGCGAGCCGCCCGGCGTGGCAGCTGGCGGTGACTGTCGCGGCCGTGCAGAGGCGCCGGCATTCGCTGATGGTGCACGGCAAGAAATACGCTTCGTTGTCGGCGGCAGCGGCCACAGCTCGCGGGGGAGGTCAAGGAGCCAATAGTAATAAAAGTAGTGGCCAAGGAGGGAAAGGTGGCGTAGGACTACCTGGAGTAGCAGCAACACCAGCAGCAGCCGCCGCATTGGCCAACAATGCACCGGTGTTACCTGCAGTGCCGTCTGCGTGGATGAAACCGGTGCCTCTGGGGCAGCCGCCGCGGGAATACTTCATGTCTGAAAGGGCCGCCTCCGCGTTGGCCGAAGATGCCGAGCCAGATTCACCGCCGCCGACAGACACCACTGATGCAGGCGCACCAGCACCACTGGCAGGAGGTGCAGCGGGAGCTTCGGCAGCCTTGTACGGCACTCAAAATGGTGGCAACGCCAACTCGAAAACCAACGACATGAACAAGCTAAGCGCCTCTGTGGAGACTGTCACCGGTGCACTCGGCACCAAGCGCGGCGGCGGTCGCGGCGGCGGTCGTGGTGGCGGTGCTGGCCGAGGCAGAGGCCGAGGCAGCCTTGGGCGCCCACGAGGCGTGAAAAACGGCGAAGGGCGCGCCCAAGGAGGCCGCGGCAACGGCAGCTCTTCTACTACTGGCGGTGATAGCAGCGGTGTGTACCATGGAGACGAAGGGGCTCTGTCGTCCATCAAACGACCAGCCAAGGACATGACCTCTGCCACCGCATCTGCTCGTGCCTCAGCTGCTACTGCCGCTCCTTCAGCTCCTGCTGCACCTGCTCCTGCTGCTGCTGCTGCGCGTACTCCACACTTGAAGTCGGGCTACCATTACTTCATGCAAGCGCAGTGCGCGGGCCCCATGCGCCACTTGAGCTTTGGGGACATGTGCATGGCGACCGCCACCCAATGGCAGGCCATG
>Ga0307930_1001417_pt1 | contig 18943 bp, 17 predicted proteins | sample OrgLakmetageno46_FD_203161 | JGI IMG/M metagenome (GOLD analysis project Ga0307930, IMG submission 203161) | Saline water microbial communities from Organic Lake, Antarctica - #46 | ecosystem: Environmental > Aquatic > Non-marine Saline and Alkaline > Saline | place: Antarctica: Organic Lake...
CGCAAGTCAACCTGGGTATCCTGTATGAGGACGGCCGTGGTGTTGAGCAGAGCGACGAGGAGGCGGCTCACTGGTTCAGGAAGGCAGCTGATGAAGGGCATGCCTCGGCGCAATTGAGCATGGGTATCCTGTATGAGGAAGGTCGCGGCGTCGAGTAGAGTGACGAGTCGGCGGCTCACTGGTACAGGAAGGCAGCTGATCAAGGAAATGCCTCGGCACAAATCTGCATGGCTATCCTGTACGAGGATGGCCGCGGCGTCGAGCAGAGCGACGAGGAGGCGGCTCAATGGTACATGAAGGCAGCTGACCAAGGAAATGCCTCGGCGCAATTCAGCATGGGTACCGTGTATGAGGAAGGTCGCGGCGTCGAGCAGAGCGACGAGTCTGCGGCTCAATGGTACAGCACGGCAGCTGACCAAGGAAATGCTTCGGCGCAATTCAGCATGGGTATCCTATATAAATATGGCCGCGGTGTCGAGAAAAGCGACGATTCAGCAGCTCACTGGTTCAGGAAGGCAGCTGACCAAGGAAATGCCTCGGCGCAATTCAGCATGGGTATCCTGTATGAGGATGGCCGCGGTGTCGAGCAGAGTGACGAGTCTGCGGCTCACTGGTATAGGAAGGCTGCTGACCAAGGAAATGCCTCGGCGCAATTCAGCATTGGGATCCTTTATGAGGAAGTTCGCGGCTTCGAGCAGAGCGACGAGTCGGCGGCTCAATAGTACAGGAAGGCACCAGACCAAGGAAATGCTTCGGCGCGATTCCGCATAGGTATCCTGTATGAGGATAGCCGCGGTGTCGAGCAGAGCGACGAGGAGGCGGCTCAATGGTACAGGAAGACAGCTGACCACCGAAATGCCTCAGCGCAAGTCAACCTGGGTATCCTGTATGAGGAAGGCCGCGGCGTCGAGCAGAGTGACGAGTCGGCGGCTCACTGGTTCAGGGAGGCAGCTGACGAAGGAGACGCGGATGCGCAATTTGAATTGGCTATCCTGTTTGAGGAAGGCCGCGGCGTCGAGCAGAGCGACGAGTCGGCGGCTCAATGGTACCAGAAGGCAGCTGACCAAGGAGACGCATTGGCGCAAGTCAACCTGGGTATTCTGTGTGAAAATGGCCGCGGCGTCGAGCAGAGCGACGAGTCGGCGGCTCAATGGTATCGGAAGGCAGCTGATCAAGGAAATGCCTTGGCACAAGTTTACCTGGGTATCCTGTATGAGGAAGGCCGCGGCGTCGAGCAGAGCGACGAATCGGTGGCTCACTGGTTCAGGAAGGCAGCTGAACCTGGGCATGCGAAGGCGCAATTCAACCTGGGTGTCCTATACGATGAGGGCCGCGGCGTCGAGCAGAGCGACGAGTCGGCGGCTCAATGGTACCGGAAGGCAGCTGACCAAGGAGACGCCTCGGCGCAAGTCAACCTGGGTATTCTGTGTGAAAATGGCCGCGGCGTCGAGCAGGGCGACGAGTCGGCGGCTCAATGGTACAGGAAGGCAGCTGACCAAGGAAATGCCTTGGCACAAGTTTACCTGGGTATCCTGTATGAGGAAGGCCGCGGCGTCGAGCAGAGCGACGAATCGGTGGCTCACTGGTTCAGGAAGGCAGCTGAACATGGGCATGCGAAGGCGCAATTCAACCTGGGTGTCCTATACGATGAGGGCCGCGGCGTCGAGCAGAACGTTGACTCAGCAGCTCAGTGGTTCAGGAAGGCAGCTGACCAAGGAAATGCCTCGGCGCAAGTCAACCTGGGTATCCTGTATGAGGACGGCCGTGGTGTCGAGCAGAGCGACGAGGAGGCGGCTCAATGGTATAGGAAGGCAGCTGACGAAGGGCATGCCTCGGCGCAATTCAACCTGGGTGTCCTGTGTGAGGACGGCCGTGGTGTTGAGCAGAGTGACGTGTCAGCAGCTCACTGGTATAGGAAGGCAGCTGACCAAGGAAATACCTTGGCGCAATCGAAAGTGAGTGTCGTGCATGAAGAGGACGGTCGTGGCTTGGAGCAGAGCGATGCCGAGGCTGCGTAGTGATGCATGACGGCAGCTGATCAAGAGCATGTACCAAGGCTCATTCCAAGTTATGGACGGGGAAATGAAAATTTTCTCAAACTTAAATAGCTTTGTTTTCTATTATTAGGGCTGTACGTGACTCTTCCTGGTAGTTTCAAAGCCAGTGCAATTGACACAGCACATTTGAGCTTTTACCCCACATTGATTCGCTCGGCATAAGTGATGTTGGCTGCCTTCGTGCTATTGTATAGCAATAGAGAGCCATGTTCAGGCTGAAGTTAAACATGAATTGCCGAGTGGATCACATAACCGCTCTAGGGTGGACGGCAACATTTTTTATCCAGGGGAACCTCTCGATGCGCGATTGTTCCCTCCTCAGCGGTTGGGGGTCCATCCCTTCCTTGCCTTGAGAACGACTCTCACAAATGAGGTGCAAGAACGGGCCAGTTTCGACCATTATTTTCGCTTTCATGGTCACTTGAGCGTGCGTGCTTACTATGTTTCTCTGCACCTATGAGGCTATGAGTTACATTTACACAGCATTTTTTTCTACTTCTTCCTGTTCGTCTTCTAATTTCGTCCCCTCGGGGCCTGTATCAAAGACCATCAAACAGTACAACGCCGCGTGGTCAGTTAATGACTAGATCGGATTACTTGGCGTTCCCTACTTATTAGCTTTATATCAAAATCAATGAACAGATGCAATTCTAATCTTCATGCCGATGATCAACGATCAATGTACCAGCTCTTGGGCTGTGGTCTCCTCTAGAGTAATGCTGATTTGACACAGGTTCCGAGGCTCGCTCGAGGGGTTATAATTGAACTGGCGGAAAAACAGAGCGAAGCGGTTTTAATCAGATGAGGAGCAATTCACTTTCGATGCAGACATCGAGTATAACCGCGATCTCCATCTAGACATATCATTCTGACATGCGCGCCATTTGCCATTCCAATTTCCTTGAATGCCTCTCATAGACTTCGGCCTTGGCCTCTATTTCGATTGTTTGAAAAGGACCAAATTTCACTCCTCCCTATTAGCCCTCTAATTCCGGTTCCTCAGGGCCTGTGTCAAGTGTCAAGCCCAAATCACGTGAAACATTTCGCGAAATACAGGCCAAGCCCAAAGCGTAGAGCAAGAGCATAGAGCAGTTGCCTTTCACACTGGAAGACCGAAGCGCTCTTCTGGGCGGTCGGGCTAGGAGTTTACATAGCTCACAATAGACAGTAGGTCTTCTCTGGGAGCCTATACGCTATGCGGCTGATAGCGCGGCATTATTGAGCAACATATGTTAAAAGAACATTTAATTTTTATTTTCTTATTCTTGTTATCGCCTTAGTAACAAACTTTCACTGGTTCAAGTAGACTACTGTATTCATCAGGGCAGGAAGACATAGATTCATGAATCATGAATCAATAAATACTCCACTGCCCGACTGGCGAATGCATGGAGCTGGCACCATCTTATCGCATCAATTGAGACACTCATGATTTACTTATCGATCAGGCACATCCCAAACCTACTCATAAACACACAGCACAACGGAGTTAATAAAGGACTGAGGACGGAACATTATAACAAATTACTGATAAAGCCAAGACGAAGAGACATAGCACTACAGTACCAAATAAGTTCTAAAAGGGAAAGAAAAAGGTCTCCAAACCTTCAGCGTCCGATCAAAGCTGCCGCTCAGCGCCAGTGTGCCATCTTCAAACGCCACACACGCCGTTACTCCCGCCTACATTGAATTTGCAAGCAGTTAAATGTTAAACTTTATGTACTTCTGGTACACATAACCTATACAGAAATATCAAAATAGAAGTGAAACTTACCAACACACACTCATACGCTTACCTCATGTCCAGCCATAGTGTGGCGGCAACCCACTGTAAGTGGCTCTTCGGTAAATTGTGCAGCTGCTACTGCGGCTCCTACGCCTGAACTTGAAGGAACAGGGTGCTCGTCGGGTGAAAGGGGACCTTCACCCACAAAAGACCCTCGTTGCTCCTCGCCATCTTCGTTGGAAGTGTCATTTTGAACACCACTTTCGGCGCCGTCGGCGAATTCGACGCCACAATCTACAAGGCTTTCCGAAGAGGTGGCAGGGAAGGAGATGGAGTTGTTGCCTGAATTGATAGTTTCTTCTTTCTCTGTTAACGAGGAAGGCCGCTCGTAGCTCAGAGGCCACACCTAGGGACAGCAGAAAATGTAGGGAGCGTAAAAAATTAGAAAGGAAAAGCGTTTGAAATTAGTACGACAAAACTCTTGTTCATGTGATAAGAATAACTCTTTTGGGAAGCCTTCCCTGCTAGGTCATATAATATAATGGTTTCAATCATTCAGTCACATCGTTCACCACCTTGAGAGTTTCGTCGAGGCTGCCGCTGAGCACTAAAGCATAAGAAGATGACGGCAAAGCATTATTGTTGTGACTGCTGTCATTCAATGCACGCGGCGTTGAGTAAACAGCACAGCACGTTACACTTTCAAAGTGGCCCAAAAGCACCTGCGATTGCACCGGAAAAGATCAAACAAAGAATGAAGTAAAGAGCAAGTAAGTAGGAATCGGGGGTGACTATTCGAAATAGCCTCCACGTCTGTACTTTTTGAATCTCTTCCAAAAATCTCTCGTTCAAAGAATACTTACAGCACTCAATAACTAAATTCCAACTTTTGCTTTTTCCACATTATTACCCGCACACAGCACTTGCGACCAACGTCCCAAAGCCGCAGTGTTTCATCGCTGCTCCCTGTAAGCGCCAAGACCGGGCATTGCCGGTCCCAGGGTCCAGCAGCTGACGCATCATCATTACCAGCATTGCTACTGCTTTTGCCATTTTTGACACTACCAGCACCGCCACCATTTTCATTATGACCATTGAGTTTGCTGCCGTTGCTGTTTCCGCTGCCATCGTGTTTCTTGGGGCACACGTCGAAATGACGATCAATCGCGTCTACTACATTAGAGGCATCGTCACCCACGAGCATGCCACACCGCTTGCAACGCACTCCCCCCATGAGATCGCTGCTTGAGGCATCATCTGCACAGGCGCTACTGCGGCCCTTGCTGCTGCTGCTGTCATTAGTACTACCGTTGCCGTTGCGAGTGCTAGTCTTCGGATCTGACCACTTCCCTGCATTTGGCGAAGAATGAGCGCCGTGGCCGTAGACAGCGCAGCAATTGACAGCGCCGCTGTGGCCCCGCAAGACGGTAAGGCAAGCTGAGGATGAAGATGACGAAGATGTCGATAAACTCTGGGCGGAATCTAGCGCCCACACCTGAAAGCGAGAAATAGAAAATCAAAAAGTACTTACTATGGCCATCGTGAGCTGTTGCGCTCTAGGTTCTCATCGTTTTCGAATGGGTGCTTAGAGAGGTGCTTCTCACGTTGGCCACCAGGGGCGGGTGCATTTCAGAAAGAAAGTTCGGAATAAGCATGCATTTCCTATTTCAACAATTTACTAACCCTTGCGGCGCCATCGTTGCCGCCACTCAGGAGCCTGGTGCCATTCCCAAAAGCGGCCAGGCAGCGCACCGGCCCACTGTGGCCACTCAAGGTCGTGAGCAAGCGAGGGGTGGCAGCCACACTAGGGTTGCCCCACGCTCGAGCCGCGACTTCTAAAGACCACACCTTGATCTAGAATATATACATACATATTGGAATATTCATATTGGACAAATAAGTAGATGGCGACATTGAGTAGAAAAAGGTTGAGCTTCAGAGGGCTAATCAAAAGTAGAGGGACCTCGAGAGCTGCAGAGAGAGCCACCAAACCAACACAGCAAAAGTTGTATGCTAGCTATATCGAGATAAAATAAGTAGTTTGCACAGGTATTGAATCTAGAGCAGAGACAACGTGCAGTGCATCAGATGGATGTTCCTTTAGTTGGTCTCAATCTCACCGTGCCATCTGAAGAGCCACTGGCCACTGTGGCTCGACCACCCGGGTCTGTCGAGGAGTCACCACAGGGACACAACGCTAACACGGCACCACTGTGGCCCTGGTTGTTCGCACTGCCACTGCTGCTCAAGCCGACGCTGCTACTGCCCACCGGCGGCCCGAGCAGCGTGTGGTGCTCTAAGTCCCAAACCTAGGGTGGAGCGAGACAGGAAATAAGAGAGCAACGCGCAAGCACAAGCAGAGTAAGATTGCAGGAAGAAAAAATGCCTCAGAGAATCAATAGAATTCGACAAGAAATAGAGAAAACAGAAACTTGGAAGAATAATGGAACATACTCGAATCGCATGGTCTGCACCACCGCTGAGAGCTCTGGTGTGGCCGCTGCCAAAGGCGCAAACGGCGTGAACCGCAGCGCCACCATGGCCTCCGCTCAGCGTGTGACGCACTGTATAGGTAGCGAGATCCCACACCTAATGAACGAGGTAAAAGGAAGGTAGAGGTGTCAAACTTTACTCTAGCAAGGTGAACAAGCTCGTATGACTTCATTGAACTATTTGTCTGGATGCATTGATTCTCACTAGAGCTACTAGTGCTAATCTTTCCGCGTGCCACACGGACCTTGACAGTCCCGTCGCCGGATGCAGTCAGAGCACGAGTGCCGCTAGCATAGACCCATATCGCAAACACGGGCTGAGTGTGACCGTGACCGCTGCCGTCGCTAGCTGTGGACAACCTAGCACCCTGTTCACCGCCAGAAGGAAGTGTCGAAGGATGCTCTAGCGTATCCGGAATGTTTTCACGGCCTGGTAACAGCACCCTCCCGACGCTTAAGCCAACATTTTGGCATGGAGCGCAAGGCTTTTCTAAAGCTTGGCCCATGGTGACTTCTAGGTAGCGTGTGTAGAAGGACTTCTAAATTTAGACTGTACGAAGCATCCTGTTTGCTGAGGCTGCGGCGGCAGTCCACGATCGATGGACGGACGATGGATGCATGAACTCCTGATGACCAGGCCAGGTCCGATTGCTCGATTGAAAACACAAAACACAAATTTCCTGTTTCCCGGAACCGGAAAAAAAGAGGTCATTTCCTGCTAAATTCCCGACGTATTTCGCCGTTTTACGGTGAAATCAGGCACTGGTCTGCACAGAGAGGACCAAAAAGAAAAATAATTCGCAGGTTTACGACAACGGGAATGGACACGTAGTTTTTTGCGGTTCAGAAGCCGAACTAGACAAGGCTGATCGGCGATTTAGGCTCTATAACTGACCATTTCCTGGAATATTCACGAATCGGTTCCCGATTCTCGATGAACCCATAATTTCCCGGAATCTTGGCACCAAGAAATCGGACCTGGCCTGCTCCTGACTCCTGACCAAAACAGCGAAACAGCGGTGAGCATTGGCCAACGAAGAAGTATTGTATCTATACTACATTAGGTTAATTTTTTGTAATTTTTCTTTTTTGAGACGAGCCAAGGACTTCCGAAGGGCCGGAATTAGAAGGCTAACAGGTAGAGAAGAAAAGCAAAGCAGCGTAGACCAGTCCTAGGAAGTTAATCAGACGCACATGCCCGAGTGGCTATGGAAGTGATGGTGGCGGTCCGAAGTGGCACTCTCCTCCGTGCTCTTTTTCGCTCCTCCCCCTCGTCTCTGGTCTCTTTGTCTCTTTTCTAAATCTAGACTCCCATTAAATAGAATGATATCTCCTTTAAATATCCCGGCATAGCCAATTTCAGATATTCGAAATTGAACTCATACGAACTCAGTGGACGCGAAGACGAAGGCACGGGAGATAGAAGCCACTGCTCCGTGCAGAAGCGAGGAACATCTTCCCGATAACATCAATTCCCTCACACCAGTTACAAAAATAAAAATTCAATCAGTTGGTCATAAGAAATATTGCATAGCAATAATTAAAAGAGCCGTGTGCGCGACGTGTGTTAATTGAATGTCTCTGTACAGCATCTGCGCCACGTGCCGTTCAGCTTTCAGTCAACGCAGCATAAGGGTGATGTCCTTTGCCTACGAGTAGCCATCAACCGCAACTCCAAGTGCTGACTGCTGCCTCAAACCTTTGAGTCACCGCTGCTGCAAACAGAGGAAACAGCCGTTTAGGCCTTCAACTTTTCCGCAGCCAGCTCGTTAGCTTGCTGCTCCAACAATAGTGCGTGAATCCAATCGCCGACCGGGTGCGTGATACCGTCCAAACAAGCCAACGGATCTATGGTTGATGTTGTTGCTGCTGCTGATGCTGTTGCGGAGGAAGCTCTTACATTGCCATGTGCACTGTCAACGCTGTCATCACCAATGGTATGGTTGCTGTTTGTGGAAGCACCACCAGCAGCAGCAGCATCAGCAGCAGCACCACCACTACCCATGGTAGAAAGGCCTACTGCATCTCCGCCTTCTCTTCTGTCACTTCTGGTTGACGAGTTCACTGCTTTCTGCCGCTCTTGCACAGCCAGCCAAAAGCCGTACTGTGTGTGAAGGCATTTCACCTTTGCAGTGCATGCACAACGCACATGCAAACACAACAAACGTTGACAAGTATTACAAGCAGGAACAACATTGACACTCGCCAGATATCTGAGTCTGAGTTTTAAAAACAGATCATTCAACATCAATGGTCGGAGAGTGGCAAATCGTCAACAAGGAGTACCCACTACGGACACCAACGATAGCGCCACAGGAAAAGGTAGGTTGAAATAGCGTAAACCATGAAACATGCTTTTGAATAGAATGATACCAAGAAGTGAACCATTGATAAAGATAAGAGTGCCCAAGTTGATGCTTAAACTAAGTGTCACCTTGGACGTGTCCCGAATGCCGGCGATCCCCACCCCACGCAACGCCTTCATCCAGCCTCGCTGGCTCACTTCCTCAACATGGTCCGAGGACAAAAGCGCCCAACGGCACGCGTCGTAAGCAGCGTGCGCCGCACCGGCGAGTGCTTGAGCCTTAGGGTCCTCAGCAAGCCTTGCTTCGAGCTTGGAAACCCATCTGTTACATTTTTTTATTAAAATAGGGGTGTCGCCATCATCGTTACGAGCCAAAAAAGAAAAAGGGAAAAGGAAAAATATTAAAAGTCGAAGACTGTGAGAAAACATGATCGATTGTGGACGCACAGAGATTTATGAAAATTCAAATGAGAGAACTTAAGCACGACTAAGTATCCTCTAAGTCAATCACAAACGCACGCATGCCACGGCACATCATTCCCCTCTCAACCTCTCGGCCTGCTTGAGAGACGAGAAGAATGGTCTATCTAATTATCATCTTAACACGCACCCGGCATCTTCGAGTGCCGAGAGTTTTGCTTTCAGCAGCGGGCATATGAGCCAAAAAGTAGTGGGAAAGGGCTCGAAAGCGCGATTAGCGCCTTTTCGCCGTCGCTCGGGCACCGGGCGAACGAGCGGGTACAGTATCTGCACAAAACGGCGCGAAAAACATTAAGGGTAAGCCAAACCATGCACACACACAAACACACAGACTAGATGTAGCCGCGTCAACACGAATGTCTTTGAGGCATCGAAGAGGGCATGGGCATCGGAAGTGTGGACTGAACATGGGCGCGTGGGACGGACGGGGACAAAAAGGTTGCAGAGCTAGCCAGCGAAGCAACCCCGTATTGTAATTACCGTTGCAGTAGGACGCCCACTAGAATCGCGTGCAGCTACGGCCACGAGGTTTGTAGGGGTGTAGCCTAGCTGGGCCGCCACAGCAGCTATGTCTGCAGCGTTAAGCTTGCTCGTCACGTGAGAGGGCGTCAGAGGTTCGGCTGCGTCGGCGATGCCTGCAGCGCGCGTGCCACAACTTTTTAATAGCTCGGACGATTCCTCAGTATGGCCGTCATCCCCACCCTCTCGAAGGTCTAACGCCCGCTGCTCTCGCCGGTCATGGTTCCGCTCCCGTCGCTTTAACTTCCGCTTTGGGCCTGAGGGAGCGTTGCTGAGGTCGAGGTCGCCAGCGAGGATTTGCGCCATGATGTTGCGTGTTTTTCGATGCCGCACCGCGAGACAAGGACTGCGATTTAATTTTTCTTGACAAAGTAGTGCACTAAAAGCAAGTAATCACTCTTGTTAGGATCAGCTGCGAGATGTTGGAGTCGCTACTAGCAGGTGTTATAGCTTCCGCTACCAGCTATGCTATGATGAGTAGCTTTTAGTACAGTAGCTTGTGCTGTATACATACAGTACATACTACTACTAGCTACAGTAGCTTGGCAGGAAATGGGAGCTCCCGACTCCCGACACCAACACCAAGACCAAGCTCCCAACACCCAACAAGCAACAAGCAACAAGCTCGCGTTCATGCTCTAGTTCTAGTGTGGTATATAGTGAAAATAGTTCCGCCATTTCCATCTCCACCGCTCCACCGCCTCCACCTTGCTCAACGAATTCAAAGACCTGCGTATAAGGTAAGTATTTGCTTCTGTTCTGCCCACTGCACTGCACTCTGTACGTACGTGTACACGCCACTCGCGACATGGAACGCTGCTGAGAATATTTATTATTTGAAAACCTAAGAGCTAATCAGGCGCACATGCCCGAGTGGCCATGGAGGTGATGATAGCGGTACAAAGTGGCACGCTCCTTAATAGTTGACTGGAACAAATGGCAATGGGGGTAGCGGGGTAGCTATGCGATTGTTGTGGTGCCTCTAAAATTACAGAGCTCTAAGCGCTGGTTATCAAGCACCAGGCGAGTTCGAGATCGAGTTCGAACCTCCATTCCCTTTCGCTTCCTGCAGTTGCGTCTAATTCCCACCCCACGTGGGCTTGCTCCCACTTTTCTTGCCTTTCCCTTTACCGCCGCCACCTTTACCCTTTCCGCCCCCTTTGCTCCCTTTGCCACTGCCTTTGCCCCCTTGTTTCGGCCTTTTGCTCCGCGCACTCACGCCCATGGATTCCAACATGGCTCGCGGCACGGTGAGCATGCCGCCACGCACAATCGACTCGCCAATCCCTGAGGAGCCGCACCATATACTACATGTAAGCGTTCATGTAAGCAATCCTAATCAATCGAACGCAGGTACAACAAGTACACATAAGTTTTTCTAAAAATTATTCCTTGCATAAAGCGTGAAGACAAAACACGAATTCAATTGTCACCAACGAAAGTTCTAAATAATAGTAGAGTAGCTTTAATGAGTCGCCTCCGTTTCTATCGAGTTCTTTACCTGGACCACTATCATCTTTACTGCGACCTTTGCCTTGCTTCATGCCCGTCCCGTACTCTACACGCTGTTTTCTCGCTACAACAATACCAGCAGCTCGCGCCTCTGCCTCGCGAGATTCTGCTACCTTTTCTCTCTTCGCGCGAATGCCCTGATGATTCGTTGTTTTTAAAGATGAGCAAACAAGCTCAAACACTCACCCTTAACTCAGTCACTACCGTCACCCATGATTAAATACACACATATGTATATAACACTGCAACTTCAGAGTAAGTAAACTCTAACCTGGAGCATCTTCAGAGGCATCTTTCTGTTTGCTGCAGCGCGGGCTCCTAAGTCCTCCAGCTTGCTTTGTTCAAACTGTTTACGCTGCCATGCTTCAAATTGTGTGGCTCCCAAGTCAGCCACGTCTCGGAGAGCGTCATTTATTACAAATTCTTTGTTTGTAGAAAGCAAGTAGCCGCGGCCTCGTCCTTTACTTTTCTGATAGCCTTTGTCTCCACCCTGGCTCTTGCCAAGGTTGCTGTTCCCACGGACTGTGCTAGCATCGTCACTAGGACGCGGCTTCTTCGCCTTCCCAGCCCACGGGTCTCCGCAATCAACAACTTCTACAGGACGCCTCTTTATAGAACTCATTTGAACCCTAGCTACGTCTACCAAAACCAAGTGCTAATTCTTCAAGAGACTTCGATGAGCTCGTAGCTCGTAGCTTTTTCGCTGAAGCACAAACCTACAAACAGCGAACAGCGAACCGGCAGCGAACCCAAGGAATCTCGGCAAACTTACAGCTCCGCCCTGTATCACACAGACTTTTTCCTCCACCATCAATCACTGAACGTGATCGTTACTGTTGCAGCCAGTAAGTTAGTAGTTAGTAGTCCCACAAGGCCACAACATGGTGCATGTTGGGATGTTGGGATGTGGGGATAGCACAATGCGAGATTAGGTAGCTCGAATGCATGCCGAATGTAAGTTAGTTACCACAATGATCTTGTTGTAGAGAGACACATAAATACGACGAGGCCACTACGTCAGTAGATCTGGTGCTAGGCTTGCCTACCCAGAAGATTCACGACAAAATCAATATGAGTGCTAACGAACATACAAAGCTACGCGCACGTTCAAAGATCAGCAATTTTATTAGTGCATTCAACCATGCTTGTGAAGACACCTGCGAATCTCAAGAAAGTGCTCATCGACGTCGAAGAATTGCGTCGAAGTTCAAGGGAGTTTGCTCATCAATTCGTGGCTTGAAATGGGAGGCTCAAATTACTATGGATGGTAAATGCACCTACCTCGGCCGGTTTGACCGTGAGGTTGATGCAGCGCTGAAATACGATGAAGTTGCTGCGCCTCTGGGAAGGTCACTCAACTTTCCTCTGGGAAGTCCTCACGACGGTACCAGCAGCGGCAGAATTAAGGGAGGCACGTCAAAGTACAAGGGAGTTAGTTGGCATGCTAAGGTTCAGGGGTGGACTACTGATATCTATCTCCACGGTAGACGAAAATACCTCGGAACTTTTGATGATGAAGAGGAAGCAGCGCGCAAATACGACGAGGTTGCTGCGCCACTAGGTAGATCGCTCAATTTTGCCGGAGAGGGCCAACGCCAAAGTAAGAAACGATTCCGCAATAGGCCGGTCGCTCTTGGTGTCGAAGATTGAGGGAGCTCGACTGAATTAGCGCCCTGATTGGAATGGCTACTGTAGCGTTATGATGGTGGATATTGCAATGAGAGTGCCCAGTGCTGCCGAATGCTTCGAGACCCGCGATGCTGAGAGCAGCAAATAAAATGGGTTGTGTGATATTCAAAGGCAGTTGGCCGTAACGACGCGCGGGATAGTAGAAAATTGGTTACGGTCTTCAGTCCACTTGGACCTAAGCGAAAACGCGAAGGTTTTGGTATTTCATCAAGAATTATCCTTCAGCGCCCTAATTGCCCTATGGAACGGAAATCCCATCTCCCATTGCACATTGCGATGCAAATCACAATCACGACGGCCCCTGGGAGGGTAACACGTAACTGTTGCATTATGGCAAAAACAATTATTTCTCCTTTGTGCCTCTGTGCTTCATATACTTCCGTTTCGTAAGAAGCCTCTTTCTGTCTTCTTTAGGCCCCCTCCTCCATCCATCCTTGTTAAGTTATAAAGTTGGGAGTACGAGAGTAGTGAGTAGTGGTGCTGCGAATTGCTAAGTTAATCTGCTAAGTATCTACTAATATTAATACTATCACCCGTCACCCGGCGTCCACTCAATCGGACTCCTGGCTAGTCCTGGCCTTAAATTACTTCTGGGTGTTTCTGAGACAGGCCCCGAAGGGCCGGAATTCGTTTCTTATTTCTCGTCTCGGGTCTCTTACAGCCAGTTGCGGGTCAAAAGAAACACTCGCGTTAAGAAATTGAGGGGTAAAAAATAGTGATTTTGAAAAGAAACTGAGGGTTTTTGGCTCAGGTATATAGAAACGAGGGCCTTTCTGCCCTGCCTGTCTGCTGGCCGCCGAAGAATTTGAGGGGGGCTCACGCGGAAATCTAAGAAATTGCCTAAGAAACGAGGGGGTTGGCCGTTTTCCTGCTTTTCTTATCACGTTATCACCCGCAACTGGCTGTAGTCGTCTCGTGGTCAGAATCAAATTCCGCCTGTCTGTCTCAAAAGGTTTCTTCTTCTTTGATTGTTGTCAAAATCAAAAATGCGCCTGTCATCAGGCGAACAGGCCAAGAGGAATATGCCCCAGGCTCAAAGTCTTAACGCTCGCTCTAAATCTTCGCATGCACCAACTTTTTAATTCACCCACATCAGTATAGCGCGAACGTAAATATAGCGGGGACGAATCAGTGGTTAACATGCGCAACGACTCGAAGTAAATTCCGAACCTACGAAACCGAAACTGGACTAAATAGAGTTGCTTTCCAGAACTTATGAAATGGTTGCACGTCTTTAGAGAAGCTCAACACGCTCGGTGTCATTCTAGGCTAGCGTCTAATCGTGGCCCATGGCGAATGGAGTCTCCGGAGTCGACTGGGACCTCGTGGTTCGTGCGGCTTTGTGCTGTCGTGTCCCACACGACTCGACTCTGCGCTATTTTCTCCATGTTTTGCGCAGCTGATCTCCTAGCCTATTCATGGGGATCGGTGCGTCTAGGCTTGGTTCTATTCCATTGCTAGTAGTGGCGTCTAATCCGAGATCTCCACATAATGCTTTGACGCTGCTTATTCTGACTCAAACATTCGCATGCCATGCTTAAACGAACTAATAGTTCAGCGGAAACATTTTTTTTCATGTATTAAGCCAGTGCCTACCCTTAATTCTTATTGTTTAAGAAATCCATCATTTCTCCGTCATATTGTGAAGTGCTAATGCGACTGGCTGCTCGCAGATGACTCGCACGGTGCTTCACTGCTACACGGTGGCGTTTGCCGCTGTGGCATTGGGCGCCGAGTCGGAGTGGCCCCCGCTTCTCCGCGCAGTGCCCTTTCTCGAACCGTGGGCATTGCGTGGCTTCTTCCACGTCTTGTACGTTCTCATGAAGTTATGAGAGTGAAGCATTTTAGATAGAGGGGGTGGGGGTGTCGTGATGCATAATTCTCGCTTTTTTTCCCCATCTTTTCTGTATCTATCTTGGCGCGAGGAGAGTTGGCGCACAGATATTTTTGAGCATCTTTACCTGTTACAACTCTTGTATTCAGTGGTGTGCTTACATGTAGGTATATGTGCGTGTACATGTATGTGGTATACTAATGTATCCGTATTTTTTCTTTTCCCACAGCGTTGGCGTGCTCGTGCAAACGGGCGCCTTCTTGGACGTGACTGCGCTCGAAGACAGCGCTGGCCCGATGGGCTCCGACAGCACTGGAATGAGCAGCAGTTCTAAGCTAGGGTTTCCCTCTGGAGGAGGCGTTGGGAATCGTGTTACCACTGCGCACGATCCTGCTGAGCTTGCGGTATTCGCTCGTGCAAGCACCATTGAGGGAATGAGAGAGAGAGAGAGAGAGAGAGGAAAAATGAGAAAATGAGGAAAGGGGGGCGTTGGCAAATTAGGGGGAATGGGGAATGAGACGAGATTTTCAATTTTGGCAAGTTGCTATCTTTCTTTGATGTTTCAATTTAATGTTTCCTTTTTCTTTTTCATCTTCCAAAAACAGGCGCGCAACGGCCCACCGGCGCCGCCGAACAGTGGTAGCAGCAGCGCGAGCAGCAGTGGTATCAGTGGCGGCAGTGTAGGCGGCTTGAATAGCGTATCCCCTGGGATGGGTGACTTGTTGTCACCAGGAGGCAGCGCGGTCGGAGGAGACACGCAGGCCAGCGCTGGGGAACTGATTGTGCTTGCCTGCATGGTGTGCAGCTATGGCCTCATTGGCGCGGGTTTATTACACACCATATTGGTAATGTGCTAATTGAATACTCAACAGGAGAACCACAAGCTTCTCAAGAAAAAAATCAGCCTCCCGATGTTGTCTTTGTCCTCTTCTCTTCATTCGAACCCTCGCAATACGCAAGCACCTTGTTTCTTTTCTGGCATTGCTTATTTTGTTTATACTTCTGCTGGTGTCGTTTGTTGCAACGACCGTGGCCTTGTAGGGCTGCCTTTGCTCCAAGCCTCTGCGTGCGTGGCAGCAGCGTTTGCGGAAGCGAAGCAGCTCGAATTTGATTGGCCGAGGAGGAGGTGGCACACGCGAAGGTGGGAGACAGCAGCAACAGCCTTCTTTAAGCGCAGGTTTCTGGGGCAGTGGGCAAAGTCGCAATGACAGCAGCAGTAGACCCAACAACGGCAGCAGTGGTGGCAACAGCATGAGCCGCAGTGGTAGCAGCAGCGAGAACTACAGCAAGAGCAGCAGGAGCAACAATAAGCATAGCAGTGGCAACGAAGATCGTTTTGGAGGATACGTCGAGGCTGAGGTATCTGGAAGTCAAGATATATGCATTATTAATTTTGTATGGTGTCGACTGCACTACTACTTCAATTGTGGCGTCGTTGAACTTCCGCTAGCTGCTATTTGATTCTCGTGACTGCATTTGCACTCACGAACAATCGCGCGTGTTGTCTTATGCTCTTACTTTTTCGACCTCGATTGGCTGTCTCCTGTTGCGGTGGTGCATCATTGGTATTTGCGTGTGCACTTTTGCTTGCCCACACGCTTCGCTGTTGGTGTTGCCCGCGTGCGCCATCATTCTAGCTGGTGTTCAAGCAACGCGAAGCGATGGAGCGTATTTTAAGAGACACCGAATCCCAGCTGCAGCTCCTCTAAATGGACATTTCTTTACTGACCCGCACGCGCCCGCTTTATAATATTTGTACTGGTTTTGGTTTTTGGTCCTGAGACGGCGGGGGCGATAGAACCCGCTTACGCGGCTTAAAGCTTAAAGCAGTGGATGAATTACTTCTAAGATCCTCTCGAAATGATATTTGTTTGAAATATTTATGTGTATAAAAGCCCATATGTCAAGAAAATTTGCCTTTGGCCTTATAAGGGATATACCAACAATTCGAGTTCGTTGGCGCATCTCGTGAATTTATACTTCCTTGCTCATAATTTGAGTATGAGATATCCCGATTCTCCATATCAAAATCTCATCAAGATCATCAATGATACCCAAGGCAATTAGCTAATGCGATGATGAGATATGCGCTGTGTTACTTTACTTAATCCTCGGGCTGTAAGTTACTGTAAGCTACGAAGGACAAAGGCAAGCGCCAAAGGATAAGCATTAAGGGAACTTGAAACTTTACGGCTGGTGTTTTGTGGCTTTATAAATCGAATTGCGACTTCGCTCTCCTCTACGAACGGTAGATGGCTTTACGTAAGATTTGGTCTGTCTGTGAATTAGTAAACACTAGACGATTTCCGACGAAACCTTCTGGCTGCTGAGAACACTAGGTGACTCGTGAGTTGCCCATTTAAAAGCTCTTGCTCTTAATCGCAGCAACATACCTTTCCACCACGACATTTGTCTGTCTCGAAGACTGCTTCTACTTCTTTTGCTGATATCTCTGCTACTGCTACTGCTTCTGCTATTGCTACTGCTGCTGCTGCTGCTGCTGCTATTAGGCTCGCATACGGCCGAAGCCCATTGGTAGCAGCGTTGAACGAGCTCCAGCGGCCAGAGTGGAAGCAGGCATTTCCAAGGGCTCCCGCCTAATTGTTGCGCTGCGTTGGCCCACGCGCTGCCCTGATGGTAGGAGCCCGGCGGCGACTGGCGAAGGAAATTGAGATCTTGCACTTCTTCAGCATATGCCCTCTTCATAAACGACATATGAGGAGAAGCTCCCGTGGCTGTGGGCAGCAAGGAATTCCACCCTGCTAAAAAGGGGTTTATGGACTTTTGGTCGTCCAAGTGGCCGAGCAAGCGCGCTAAGCGCCGTGCTTTCGCGTACTTTGGCGCTGAGTCTCGCTCAAACGCCAACGCTTCGAGAGTTGTGCGCGCTTGCAACTATTTAAAAGCATTTGCCTGGTGGTAAACTTGGAGGAAAGTAAATACGAAGAAGAACCCTAATAGACTAAAGATAATTATAGCAGATTTTCATTTTCATCATGCTTAAGCCGGCGTGGGGCAATAATCCTCACCGCTAGTTGAACGTGTTGGCTAAAGAGAGCCCCGAAAGTGTACGCTGAAAGTATTGAAACGACGCCTACGAGCAAGTTTGCAAAGGAGCGATCGATCTGGATATAGCAAGTAGTATTGAGCACCCGTGCAGAATACGAGTGAGACTAAAGCAAAGATAAGTAAAGGCAAAGACTTACAGGGTCTAATGAACAGACAAAGCATGCATATTTCTTACGAGCGCCCAAAGAAGAAGCATGAAATATTATCAGCCATTGAATCATGAATACGCATGCATTGTCGATATGAAGGGCAGCATCAATCATAGCATTATTGCATCATATGATATAGTACCGTGCGCGCGCTCCATTTTGCATTGCGGTTTACAGGTTGAGTGAAGGCAATGTAGCCCGAAGTCCATACTCCAAGCGCAGACGCAAGGAGGCACCACATCACAGCTGTAATGAAATTGCCATAGTTGCGATTGCCAACGCAGTTATTGAGAAAAGTGCAGTGGTGGTCCATTACGTCGACGCAGCGACCGCAGCGCTTAAACAATCGAACAAGAGACACTAACAATGAATATACTTAGGTAAAAAGATAAGAAGAAGGAAGAAAGGCATATGAATAGTTCGATATCTTTATCAGAAAGTATCCATTGCAATGGGCTTACTTTACAGTGATGCGCACGAGGCGGGCGTTCAGCGGAACATTGAGGACACTTCGTGATCATTATCGTGGGTATCGTCACAACAGGAGTCAAGTTTTTGGACTCCAAGCTCTCTAATGAACCACTTCGTGCATCAACGCGTCTCCTTGCCTCGTCCCCAGCGCTATCAAAACTGCTACTACTGCTACAACTACTATTGCCGCCTGTGTCATAAATATCGTGTAAAGGTTCAGTCTGGCGCTGCAGCCAAGCTTTTAGCTCTCTTGGAGTAGCGTTTCTTTGTAGCCCACCCGACTTCACCTATACCATAATGAGGAAGCACCAACATCAGTACCGACACTATCGCACTTATGACAATTGCGTCAATAGTGTGCACGCTGTCACGCTGTTAAAGAATCATGAGAAAGCTCCCACTTATTCTTCGACAAACCCCACTTCATTATCTCTTCTTTCGTTGCATGTGCCGTTGTCAATCTCAACTATGAAGCCGTCATCAATCATTATTTGATCGTTGAGAAATTCTTCATCTTCATCGTCCATGGGAGGAAGAAAGCCTGGATCAATCAAAGCTGCCGACCAGTAGTTTCCGAGAAGCTGCTCAAAACAATGCCAAGAGACAAACACATTACAGCGATTCTGAACGAATCATGCCTGAA
>Ga0307930_1001418_pt1 | contig 18939 bp, 14 predicted proteins | sample OrgLakmetageno46_FD_203161 | JGI IMG/M metagenome (GOLD analysis project Ga0307930, IMG submission 203161) | Saline water microbial communities from Organic Lake, Antarctica - #46 | ecosystem: Environmental > Aquatic > Non-marine Saline and Alkaline > Saline | place: Antarctica: Organic Lake...
GCCCCTCTCCCTCCTGAATCATTCCGCACTTGCTTTGTTTGCGCAACGCACGCGCATTCCCACTTCTGCCCGCAGCATTGGCTTCTGTGCCATTTGGGTTTGTATTAGTTCGAGTTCGAGTTCGTTTCTTTTGGGATTCGCCAAGATCACTGATTGGTCCGAGGTCGATCGGAACATGTATGTATGTTGTTGTGCCCAACTCGCATCTCCTCACATTTTGTCCCCTCAAACCCTCAACCCTCAACCCCTCAACTAGGGCTCCGGAAAAAAGGCAAGTCAAAGCTCGAAAAAAGGCAAACAAAAAGGCAATCCAACGGATTTTCGCGTAAGTACCGTACTTTTTACGTAAATGTTTTACAGGGAGGAAACACACTTGTCCGTTGGGTCAAATATTTGTCCGTTGGGGATAAGAATTTGTCCGTTGGGGCTGAGAATTTGTCCGTTGGTTCGCCTTTTTGCTGCCTTTTTTCCCCAGGAATATTCAAAAAGAGGCTCGGCCTTTTTTCCGGAGGCCTACCCTCAACGACTCAACGACCCTTGCGCCTATTGCTCACCTTTGGAGTCACCCACATAGTCATTGCTCACTTACTTCGTATGTCTTCAACCCTCTTCCGCGTTTTGTCCTTTCTGAGCTTGCCTACCACTTTCGGTGGGAGCTTGGTTATTTGGGTAGCGTTGCTTGATCTAGTAGGATCGTCTGCTGCAGAAGATACCGACTGGCTTCTCAGTACAAGAACATCCATTACCGATACAGTATTTGACGCTTGGGCTTCGAGCTCAACGACCTCACTTCTCCCGAAACCGAACCCGCCAGTGTGCTTTACAGATGGAGCGGTGAAAGATGCTAAAAAAATATCCATGCTGTACGGTAACTTCAGCACATTTTACACACTTGACACTTTAGATTATTTCGGCGTCTCGATAGCGGCTCTTGGTGATGTAAACGGTGACGGAGTGGGGGACTTGGCCGTAGGATCATATCGTGATGATGATGGAGGAACTGATTAAGGTGCAGTATACGTGCTCTTTCTAGACACAATCGGAAACGTTGAAGGAGCTCAGAAAGTTTCTGAGTTGTACGGCAATTTAAACTTCTTCTACAACCTCAACTCGTATGATTCTTTCGGGTTAGCCGTGACGGCGCTGAGCGACGTCAACGGTGACAGCATAAGAGACCTAGCTGTGAGCGCCTTTCTGGACGATGATGGAGGCGCTGATGCTGGAGCAGTGTACGTGCTCTTCCTCAATTCTGATGACAACGTCAAAACAGCGCAAAAAGTTTCTATGAACCATAACAATTTCGGCACGTTCTACACCCTTGATGCAAAAGATGGATTTGGCCACTCGTTAGAGTCACTCGGCGATATCGATTCCGATGGAATTATCGAGTTGATCGTAGGCGCATACGAGGACGACGACGGGGGTACTGATGCTGGAGCAGTGTACACACTTTTTCTAGATACCACCGGAAACGTCACAGGTGCTCAAAAGATTTCCGCTCTATACGGCGACCTCAGCTCTTTTTACACCCTCGTCGCGGGTGACAAGTTCGGTAACACGATCGCGTCTTTAGGCGACCTTGACGGTGACGATGAAGTGGATATGGCTGTGGGCTCCTACAAAGACATCGACGGAGGTACTCGTGTGAGCGCGGTCTATGTGCTCTTCTTGAAGAGCAATAAACATGTCAAGAAGGCCCAAAAGCTATCCATGCTGTATGGCGACTTGAATGTCTTCTACACCCTCGAAGCGGAAGACCATTTCGGCAGCTCGGTCGCAGCGCTGGGCGATCTTAATGGCGATGGTGCGGTGGACATGGCAGTGGGCACCGTCCATGACGATGATGGAGGCTTGAATGCTGGTGCAGTGTATGTTCTTTTCCTCGCAAGTGATGGTAAAATTAAAAATGCCCAAAAGATTTCCATGTTATACGGCAATTTCAGTTCATTCTACACGCTCGGCGCCTGGGATAGACTCGGCCATTCAGCAGCCGCACTTGGTGATATCGACGGCGATGGCGTGATGGACTTGGCGGTTGGAGCCTACGGTGATGATGATGGGGTCAGCGGTACAGGCGCTGTGTATGTGATCAATTTGGAGCAGACGTATTGCGAAACGCTGGTAATACTACAATTAAGAATACTCATTATTTCATTTTTCTCTGCTCTTCTTTTTTTTTGCGCCTGACTCTTCATCAACTTGCTTGTATCTTTCCAGCTCCCTCGCTTTCCCCCTCTGCGCAGCCCACACCAGCACCTACACTAGTGCCATCTTTGCCCCCCTCTACCTTGCCAACATTAACGCTGACGCCTCTGCCAACTCCAGTTCCTTCCGCGTTGCCTACGCTAGGACCTACGCCGCTCCCATCTTTTGCGCCTTCCACTCAGCCTACGCCAACACCGACGCCTCTGCCATCGCTGGTGCCCTCCTTGATGCCTTCGCAAGGATCTACGCCGGTGCCATCTACACCTTCCTCGCAGCACCTCCCAACACCTGAACCATCTAAGCGATCTAATGTGAGCGCATTACATACAGGAGAATAGTGTTACATTTGTTTTCGTCAGATGTGCAGCCAACGATTTACTTGTGTACACGCATAATTACAATAACCAACTACTGCTTGGCTGCTTGTACGTAGGCCTCGTTGTTGGCCGCTTCAACTGGGCTTTTGGTTGCTGCATTTGTAATCGTGGCGATGGTATGCGTGGGGATAACAATGCGGCACAAACGAGTCATTTGTGGTTCCATCTGTGTACACAAGTACTAAAAAAAGGTGCGTTTGGTGTGTGCATTTGTTCCTCTATGCCGATAACTAATACTGCGTCCTTATCTAACCTTCTGCTATCCGATCGACTATTTGATTTCTTCTCTTCTTCAGTGAGAGCCGTCGCATCGTTCAAGCACAGTATACACCCACATATTTTAGCCCCGACACGATCCACTCAATGTTTCAAGCCCTCGATATAAATCGTGACAGTTATCTCTGCGCTGGAGATCTTGGTCGCTCGCTGAAGCAGTAGGCAGCTGCGACTACTCAGATTAGACGGGGTAGCGGCCGCGGTCTCGACACGTTATCATATGCACTCTTACCTCAAGAGATGTTTGCATTCCTGCGCGCAGGAACCTCAGCCTTTGTGGACTTGGCTTCCTCCGCCACCGATGACGATTCGAACGGACGCAGCTGCAGGTCTGATGTGGGCGCCGTTCAACTTGAGATGTCCACTACAGTCAACGGCGTTAAATCTGACGTGCTGAGCATGGAAGGTTTCGCTTCGTGCTTAGCTTTCTTTCCAATGCTTGCCTTTGACTGGTCTTCGCCGGTATTTTCTGATGACAGCACTGTCTTTCCGTGCCGTTTAAAAGAAGGCTCACCTTTCAAGTACGAAGATGCTTTAGGCTTGTTCAACCGCATAGACTCAGACTCTGATGGGCGGATCACGGCAGCAGACTTGCGCTTGTGGCGTCGAATGCTCCCACTGGGCCGCTCAGAAGACGATTTCGTGCGAGCCTTGCTCCTTCCTGGCGCCAAGGCTGCCGCAGTCAAAGACACTACCACCTTTTCCACATTTCAAGAAGGAGCCATTGCAATGCAGCATCAATCCAAATTATTGGAGCCAACGGAAAGAACTGAGAAAGAGTTGCCCGGGCTAAGACCATGGGACTTTCACGAAGTACTCCAAGACGATCCTATGCTGGCAGCGGAACTGTGTACACAGGCCGCTGTGCTTGACTTCAGTGCTGGCGGCGGGCACCGAGATGATTATGAATCGCGCAGCAGATGCATGCCTACTATAAAAAACATCGGCGCTAAGTGGGCTGTCTTGCCATCAGAAAGTATGACTAAGGCCTGCATATGTGTGGCAAAACTCAAACTGTGCCGTTTGACAAGTGCTTACCGCGAAGTTTACGCTGAAGAAGAGTCCATGGTGTCGTTAGTGTATCGTGCACTTGATGCCACAGGCCGTGGTTACATTGGCGCGCAGGATGTTCTGAGGTATTTGAGATTGAATGCGAACATTGAAAAATTGAGCTTGAATGACGTACAGTGTTTGGTAAACGATCAAGCCAACTGCAGCACCGTTTCGAATGCCTTGTCGGCTGAGAGTGACGTTGATACAGGCCAACTGCTGGACCAAGAAGCGCTGCGACAGCTACTAAGCCGACCAAATCATCGAAATTTTTAAGTTTGCTGTATTGTTTCGTACAAGTGCAGCAGGAGTACGCTCACCGCTCGAACGGAAAGCACAACGAGCAGCTACTAGCGCCGACTCTTCACATTCGAGTGCTGCTGCTGACAATTCCGCTACATCAATCAAACGAATGACTTTGCGCGAGCGGTTAGCTGTTCATAAAGCCATGAAAGACAAACAAGACCGACGCCACAAGGGAGAGCATTCCGCTACTACTACTTTTGATATTGAAGGACCTACGCACGAAAACATTGCAATAACTAAATCCACTGCAACCGGTCGAGCGAATCAAGGAGCTACTGATGAATTGTCACTAAAGGCTGCTGCTGACAATTCCGCTACATCAATCAAGCGAATGACGATGCGTGAGCGCTTAGCTGCTCATAAAGCTATGAAAGACAAACAAGACGAACGCTTGAAGAAGCAGCACTCCACCAGTGCTGCTACGGGCACCGCAGGACCTGCGCAAGACAATAGCACATTTGCGGTGACAGCTGCGGAGGATCAGGCAGTGTTTACGCCAATGTTCATCGATGAAATCAGGCAAGAGTTGCCACGCCCATTTGAAGCATAGGCCCTTCTTCAAAGCTGGTTCAAGGAGCTGGACAAAGACCGCGATGGTTTCGTGACTCCTTCTGATCTCATTGCATGGTGCACCTCCTCAAATTGCCAGGGCCTGGTGGATGAGGCTGATCTTGAGTCTATATTTCACCCAAACCTGCCGAATTTTAGCATTTTTCCAACGACGGATGTGTCGTGTCACCTTGATGGCAATGGTACCCAAATGGCGGATGCCGAAGCAGCACACTTGTCGTCTCCGCAGTCCGCGAGTGCTACTAAAGCACCGCACTTGGCCATAAGCCATGGTCAAGTCTTCGCAATCGACGACCTTATGGGCATCGCAGCACCCTCGCAGGTGATTTCGGATAGTAGTAACGCTGTGAGTCAAGCCACGGCTAACGATGCAGTATTATCGTTCAGTAAGGATTCCTGTGATTCGGTAGACAAGGCGCATGCTTCACTCATTCGAGCGGCACAAATGGGGGCTCTACCGGTGTTGTGTGGCTTGAATGAAAGCACCTTTTCCGCCGCTTTGGTACGCCGACCGTTGCTGGCTGCTCGGCTTGCCCTCATGCATCGCTTTCACCAAGGTGTACAAACAGTGCTACAAGTAGAAGCTTGTGCCAATGCAGCCCTGCCCGCATTGAAAACCGCTGAGGCTGCCGCAGCGGCGGCCGATTTCACAGTAGAAGCACCAGGTCGTCGAGGCGCTCAGGCAGTAGCGAACGCTGCTGCATCTACTGCTAAGCGCGCTGCTGCTCATACTAAGTCTGCATGGCTCAAAGCGAGGCGAAGTCTTCAGGAATGCGACAAGAACATCAATAAAAGAGACGAGGCTATCGTGCAAGAGCTTGAATCGATTATCAAGGAGGCTGAGGCTAAGAACCCCCGTGGTCCCACTACCCACGCAGCACGGCGTGCTCTCCAAGAGCACTTCTCGAGAGGAGCCCAGCAGAATCGAACACTGCTTTCTATCGAGACCGCGCTCGAGGTCAAGCTGTTGGCGTGGCGTGAAGTAGAACAGTATCCTGCTCAAACGAAGCAGCTGCTGGCTCTGCTACCCTTGCATGATGTTTGCCCGCACCCTGCAGCGGCACCAGCAACAGTATCTAAAGCACGAGCCGAGACGAATGAAATGAGGAATGGTATGTTGCCTCCACGGCTGCCAAATTTCAAGGAGAAGTTGAGTGAGAGTCTAGCAGGCTCGAATGGGCACTTGAATCCAATGATTTACTCCCTTGACGACCATGACGATGAAGAAGATATTGAATTAGGAAGCACCGAGCACCTTTCTTTATGTGTTGAGAACGACACAGACTTAGACGCAGTTGGCTGGAGCGGCCCTGGGTTGGCGCATGAGAGCAATTTTGACGACGAAGTACACACAGTTACAACACGATTTGAGAAGCGCCTTGCTGCTTCTCGGAACCAACCGGATAAGAAAGGGCGCACTCGGCCTTTGAGCTCCGCGCTAAAATAATGGGCACAGCGAAACAGCAAACAAGAAGTACAAAACATGCTTCAGTGATTGGTTTAGTGTAGTGGTGGGTCTCGATGTCCTTCTGCTGGTTGAGAACCCGGCCTCATTCTGCAGGTTACAGACGTAATCTATTCACCAATACATGCCACATCTTAAGTAGTCTTATATAGCCCATATAGCCATAACCACATGTATTCACGTATAAGTATGGCTAAATTGCATAAAATTTAATATTAGGCATTTGCTACGTGTAACGTGACCCATACCTCGTTAGCGAGAAAGAGAAAGAGGACAGGCGATGCTGAGATCGGAGATCGGCTGAAGCCCGGCACCTGAGAAAAACAATAAGGCGATTCTCTGGTGCAAATATAGCCCGGAGAAACGCCTCGTGGACCTGGGACATGACACACGAACAACAAGCACTAAGCACTAAGCACTAAGTGCACTAGGCACTCAGCCCCACCGACTTCTTCGGAGGAAAAGCGCTAGTTGCAGTTGTCAGCAGGGTTAAGATTCCCGTTTCCGCGGAATTCCCGCGCGATGGCTAAAGACTTCACTTCACGTGGTATTTCCGCGGGATTTCCGCGGGTCTTCCGCGGAATTTCCGTGCCGTAGTCATAAAGACACTGCTAAATCCCCGTCGCGGAAATCACGTCTGATTGGTACAAATTTCCCATTCCGCTGAATTTCCCGCGGGAAACCGAACCTAGGTTGCCAGTTGGAGCCTCAATTGGCCTTCTGGAGCGAATTTGCCAGCGCACATGCAGCTCAAGTGAATACTTTATGTGCCTCTGTGACTGCTGTGCACTCGCCTTTCTTTGTTCTTGGGTGCGTACTAACTAGTCTACTCCTCCTCCCAACACCCAAGAGCAGCGTGCAGCGCTATCAGCAACATGCCAACATGCAGGCATGCAGGATTGAGGACTGAGATTTCAGTTTCGGTGGGATTTCCGAGCGCCGAGCGAGAGAAAGGGTTAAGAATTTCACTTCACGTGAAATTTACGCGGTATTTCCACGATTTTTCCGATTTCTGCGGGTTTCAATTTCCGCTAGGTTAGGAATTCCGCTTAAATTACGCGCAAATCACTTGGAAAGTGAATTTTCAACGATATCGAAGTGATTTATATTTGCACTTAGAAATGACCTAGACGCAAATCACATATCTCGCTTATTTCACGCGTGAAGTAATTTTGTAGCCTCCGCACGCGCACGTGAACAACGCGAGCACGCGAGCACGCGAAACGAAACCTGGAGCCTTTGGTTTCCGCGCCATAGTGTTGCTGAATGCGTCAAAAGGTAGTATGCGAGCAAGTGACACTGCAGGGGGGAGAAGAGCAGCAGTGGCGCGGGGCGTCGTCTACAGGGTGATCTGTAGTACTACGAGGATTCCGCTCACGCGCGGACCAATCAGCGATCTTGGTGGATGCCCAAGAACCGAACAGTCGACAGATGGCTGATGAATTGATGACGCAGCCGTCGCCGAAGCACATCCGGCCCGCATAACATCGAAAGGGACTATAACTGAAGCAGCCATCTTCGCTGCGGCCTTTCGATTCTGCTCGCTCGCCAAGAAAGAAAATCCCACTTCTCTGATCGTATTGATCATGGCTCCGAATTCCGAATTACCGAGCGACCCGGAATCGGAACGCCGAACCCCCTATTGACCAAGCGGCTCAAGATCCACAACTCCAGGCCACGCTAAGACACTGGCACTGCCAAATCCCCGTCGCGAAAGCTGCGTCTGATTGCTGATTGGTGAAAACTCCCGCAGAATCTCATGAGGAAATCCTGAATCCTAACCCCAGCCCCTAACCTAGCTTACAGCTTACATGGTACCGGATGGCCGGGTGTCGATGTCGGCTCGTCACTTTGCGCCACTGAGACCGCAGTCGAGTTAGTACATCCAGATAAAAATACAAGCTTGTCTACAAGGGCCTTTTCAAAATCCAAGAGGTTCGGACGATGGCTACAGCGCCCCTCTTGGGGTTTAAATTTGAAGCACACTTCAGCGGCCCCTAGCAACAGCTGAGGCGAGGAAGCCCGTGGTTGAAGTCACTTCGCTCAAGACATTTGTAAGAGGAGCAGCATTTTCCTGGTTGTGCGGCCGCGGCGACAGCGGAGGGCTTCTTCTCGCTGACGCACTACCAGGTATTATGGTTCCTCCCTTGAGCCCGCCGTTCCGGTCGTGGGCAATGAGTCGGTCCAAGTCGGTCATGGCGTGCACGAAGGCCTCGAAGGAGAGCTTGCCCCTCGTGGCGTGGCGGCCAAACATCACGTCGGGGTGCGCGTCGCAGTGGCTCACCTTCAGCTCCCGCACCAGTTTGGCCCACCCCCAGTTGCTGAGGCTCTTGGGCCCTTTCTGCCGGCTCGTGGCGCTGGACGCGCTGCTGAAATGGTCGAAGAGGCGCCACAGGAACCCTTCTACCCGCGGGCCTACGCACTGCGACGGCACTGCAGCAATGGCGGGGCAGTTTTTGAAGCCCGCAAAGAGAGTGAGCACTTTCTCGCGCAGGCTCCAGGCGTCTTGGTGGCTGCGGTGCACGTAAATGGCACACAGGCCGAGGCCAGTGAGGAATTGGGGAAAAGAAAGCGCGGCGTCGGCCCCGCCGGTGCACATGGCGAAGTGCCGGAGCGACTTGGAGGACACGAGCGATGGGCTCAGGCCGACACTTTTCGTGAGCCGAAGCCAGCCGTTTTCCGACAAGAGCAGTTCCCCCTGTACTCGCTTGCTCGCGAAGCGCCCGAACAAGCTGCGCAGAGGCTCAGCGTAGGTCGCAAACAAGGCCTGGGTGGGGGCGTCTGACGCGATTTGCTTGGCGACCACGGTGGCGTCCGACAGTTTGCGCAGGGCGGCACTTGGCGTGGGCGCCGGCGACTCGAATGCAGACATGCTGCTCATCGGAGCGCCGAAGGACGCGTTGAAGGTGTGCCCGAGCCGAGTCGGTTCGAGCTGCTCGCTCCACCCGCTCGTTGAAGTTCGGTAGTCCTCGTGCCGGCTCGGTGGTTGTGGAATAATTGACCGCCTGTCTGTGTGTGGCTCGGTAGGTTGCATCGGCAGCGGGGAGGACGCAGAAGGAGGTGGCTGCGGTGAATGAGGAGCCTCTCGATGGTGCGATGGCGTTGGCACCTCCAGCTGCAGTGGTGTTGGCGGTTGGCTAGGTAGGCCAGCTTTCTCAGTCAGAGACGAGTGCGCTGCAGCCCAGCCAGCGGCAAACCCTGCCTGTAGCTGCATTTGCTGCATTTGCTGCTGTTGCTGATCCTGTGGCACCTGTGGTACCTGAACTGCCTGCTGCTGCGCCTGCGCCTGCACGTGCGGCTGTTGTTGCACCTGTGCCTGCGACTCTCTTCCCAACAGCACCCCTGCCGCCTCGGTTTCTCCCTCGAGATGCGAGAGAAGTTGCATGGCGCCGGCAGGTAAAGGGCTGGCCGAGCTGAAGACAGCCTCGAGGGCGAGCCGTGAGGGCCGTTTGCGAGTGCCTGGGGCGCCTACCTCGCTGCCAGGCTCTCTGGTTATGGGGAGAAAAAATGTCAAGAAGGACGCACGATTGCACATGGTCAGACAACAAGTGAGAGCATGTTGAGGAGGCTCCTAGACTGTCACGTACAGTCACAGAAAGCGACCCAAAGAACTCAAACGAGAGGTCAACTCACTGTGGAACGGCTACTTCGGCGCGCAGGAGTCGCTGCTGCGTTTCTAAATCGCTCAACTCTTTCTGAAGCTTGTTGGCTTTGTCCTCCTCTCGAACCAGCTGCTTGGTGAGGACCGACGAAAGCCACTCGCGTTCTTCTGATAAAACTCGTAAATCCGCGAGCGAGGTCTGGCAACAGTGCAACAACAAATCTCATTGAGCTCAATAATTGAGTAGGTAACATAGCAAGCCATTCTATCCGCATTTTGCTCTCGTCAATTTACCTCGAGTTCCAAAACTTTGGTAGCATGCTCTTGTATTATCGCCTGGTGCATCGCTCGGCTCACATATCCTCCCCCAATGCTCTCACGCCATCTCTCCATGGAATTTCCTAAGCGATAGCGAGCATTAAACTTCAGCACAGCCATTATGCGCAGCCCTCCAGCCTTTTGCTTCCACTCATGGGCCGCCTGTAGAAGGACACCGTTAAAAAACAGGCAGCGTCTTGTTGCAAACTCAACGAGAACACGTGTCACAAAAAACAAGTTTTTACCTCGATCTGAGGTTGAAGTTTCCCTTTTGAAGTATCCCATAATCTGAATGCTGCTGCCTGTCGACGTGTCCAATAGGAACGATGCACAGCAATCGTTGAGCGGACGCCTCTAATCTGCCGCGCCCGTTGATGCACTGCTGCTTTCAGCCGACACCACGCTAAGCGGACCAGCCCTACTGAGAGAAGCTGAACGCCTCGCCTGAGCACAACTCGACGCAAATCACGGCCCTGGCGCTTTGGCGCTGGTGGAGGTCCCACAGCAGCTAGGCCACCGGGGAGCTGCGCAAGGAGCCGATCGGCTGTGGCATAGAGCGGGTCTGCTGTGTTGTCGTGCGGGCCTTCGCTCACACCCCATGAGGGCGACACAAGGCTCTCTATCAACGCATCGGCTTCGCCTGCACTGCGCCGATGCGCTTCAATCACAGTCTCCAGCCTTCTTGAGTGGTCTCGCCTGGAGTTGTCATCATTCTCCGATGCCATTGTGGCAAAATGCACAACGACCCAACAACAAGCAAGAGCCAACAACGACCACTTCGACCATGCTCTAATGAGATATAACGATATAACAGTTGCCGTGTGGTAGCCAAGTGGTACGAATTACCCCTTTCTTGGGGGATTTTGTCGAGCTAACACAAGCAAACAGAAAATTTAACTGCCAAGGAAGGTGAAGGCGCAAGCAGGAGGGCCTTAAGCCATGCGACGCTAGAGACACAAATCTTGGTTCAAAAGTATACATATAGGCATTGTAATCATCTAGAATGCCCCGCGGTGATGAAGATGACGACAATGAGAGCGTGGGGCGCGACAACAAGACGCCCCGGCAGCTCGGCCTCGAGCGGCGCCTCTCGCGACAAATGCAACAGCAAAGGACCTGGTGAGCCGATAGTCTTACTTGGACTTCTATTTGAGGGGCACTGTTTTATGTGTTTTTTTTGCTCAATTTCGTCAACTTCAGGAAACAACTAGTTACGCGACGGATGCAGCTAGACCTCCCCGACCTCCCTGATGGCCATGTGAACAAAGTGAAAACGCGGGGCGATCCGGTGAGCTTCTATAGCTACGGCCGAAAAAGACGAACGCTAGTTCACCAGTTGCTAGTTGTTGATCATTTATCCATCATATTTTGTGTGGCCTGCCTCCTCTTTCCGCTACAGCCGGCGGCGTTTTCCTTGGTACTACAGGGCGTTGAGGGTTGGCCATTGCACCGAGGCGTGCTTCAGCGCATCAAGGCACACGGCAACCACCTCGACTTTTCTGTCACGGTGTCGTTCTTTCACTTCCCCACCCGGAGCTTCTTTGGCAGCACCTGGCAGAGTGGCGCTGGCGCTGCGCAGAAGGAAGGTGGAAAGGGTGACGAGAGCTTTCGAGCTTACGGCGTGACGTTGAACGAGGTGGTGAACTGGTACACTTACATCGATGACCCCCGCACCTGCGTGTTAGTGGAGCTGGTGGCAACAGAAACCAACCCAGAGCTCAACATTGCCGTCGACTCCTTTGCCTGCGGGTGGACGGTGCTCCAGCCTTCGCCGTTTGGTCGCCGTGGGATCCCTTCGGTGGATTCTCGAGAGGAGGGCGAATCCTCCGACCAGCTGCTGGCGCGTGGGGCGTATCTGACGGCGCGTGTCTTCAAGGGCACGCCTCGGTCGCTGCTGGCCGCTGACAGCAAAGCTTCGCTCGATGAAGTTTTGGCTTCCCTAGAGGAGGAGAATTCCTCCACATCTGCTGCCGCAGTGTTGCGGTACCAACTCGTGACGCACCATGCGTTGCTCAAGGCTCGCTCGCTCTTTGCCGAGAATGAACTCGTGGGCTCGAGTGACGTTGTGCCGGGACTGCAACTTCGGCGCGCAGCCGGTGAGAAGCACCGCAGAATAGCCGCGTTTGGGCATTCAGTGGTGGACACTGCCAGTGGTGGGACTGTGAGCAAGAGCCGAAAGAAGCTTCGAAGGCGCAAAGCTCGGCTTGACGATGACGATGATGACAGCGCTGGGGGCGACAGCGAAGATCTTGCATCAGCGGTTGCGGTCGCTCGAGGGGTGCACCTTCAGCCTACCTTAGAGCTAGAAGTGTCCAAACCTCTGGTGCGTGTGCAGGACTGCGCTGAAATGGAGGTAGCGCTGCGGCGCAGCTTTGACTGGTCTCTGGAGCGGGACGAAAGGCCGCTGGAAGCTCTGAAGCGAATCTACCCGAAACGGCCCATGGCCACGGCCGCCGAAAAGGATGCTGCGCTGAGTTTAGTGCGACTGTCGGAGCCTCAAACCATCCGATTCCAAGTCCTGGAGCGCCGGTTGCGCTTTGTGGTGCACAACAGCCGCCAAGTAGTCGATGGCGCTGTAATTCGACTGGGCGAGCGTGACAGAACCACTTCGGAGAGCGAAGGGAACCAAGCGCCAGCCACGGAGTTGTTTGCCATCAAGGGCAAGGATTCCGCCAAAGCTCAAGAAGACCGCCACGCAAGCGTCACTCTGAAGGGGTTCAGCCGCCACAAGCAGATGGCTCTTGTGGCGTTCCTCGAGTATGTGGTGCGGCCCGAACAGAACGGCTTGCGGGTGCCTCTGCCCGCAGGCAGCAGCGGCGACCTCACTGCCATCTTTCCAGACCCGGGAGACCGTGACGACTACTTGACTAGACACGCTGCTCGTGCGACCATCGTGGTGGGGGCCGCGCATTTCTTGCCCTTTGACGGCAAGCTCTTGCGCCTCCGCGGCACTAGTGACGGCCGCGCCCTCAATTCACCCTGTGACGAGAAATCGGGGCGATTTACGCTTGCGCTGCAGGTAGATGAAGCCACTCGGATGTTGGCGACGCAACTGCCGGAGAAGCCTCTGGTGTGGCCCTTGCCTGGCTCGGATGACTTGTTCGACGGGCAAAGAATGGAAGATCCAGACAAGCCCCTGCGGTTGGTGAAGTTCAAGTGCGAAGCAAGAGAGGCCTACCGTAGCAGCAGTCGTAGTAGCGGAGAGAATGCTTCAGGTCAAGCTGCTGTGGCTGATGAGACCCCGAGCGATCCAGCCAATGAGAGCGACGGCGACGACGATGGCAGCGGCGGAGAAGAGAAAGAGGGCGATGATGATGACAATGAGTCAAGCTCAGCTTCTGAGATCAGCCACTCCGGCGCGGAGAGCGAGTCTTCCCATGGTTCTGCAACGAAGAAAAAGAAGAAGTCAAGCCGCCGCCGCGACCGCCACCGCTACCGTAGCCCAACTGAGAAGTCACCTCGCCGCTCCACAACTCGACCTGAAGAAAAAGAAGAGCCTGCATCGTCACCTTCCAGTCTTGACACTGCCCCCTCTCCAGCCCCAAGCCCACGCCCTCGGTACCACCGCACACAACCGGCAGTGAGCTTTGATGCGACGCGAGGCAGAGACGATGACTTGGCGGACGCACTGATGATGCACTCCAACAGGGGAGGGTTAGCTTCTGCAGATCCTTCGTCGTTGTTTGCGCACACTCTATCAGCCCCAATACTTGCCGAGACTTCAACTTCAGCGCGAAATCAAACTTTTGTGGCACGGCCAGGCCAGGCATCTACCTTTGGTGCCGCACTCTTGACCAATGGGCGCACAGCAGGTGGTGGCAGCGGCCACCGCAGCCAGTCAATAGAGGGGCCAACAGAGAACAGGATGCCATATGGCGGTGGAGGTGCTATTCCGTTTGGTGATTCACAGGCAGAGAACCATTTCCATGCCTCCTCAGGTCAGCAGCTGTCTCGTGCGTCGCGTGCGCGGCTTGGAGCATCGTCACAATGGGGAGGGCCACTGCCACAAGAACAAACAGGAGATCTGTCAGGCACAGCAGCTGACACCCTCAGCGCTGACGTGTCGGTGGAAATGAGCGACCCTCGGTGCCGCTCGGTGCTTACCCTTCGCTTTGCCGCTTACCGCGCCCCTGACCGAGGCAGTGCTCTGCCCGCTGCCATCTCGATCTCGTACCGCTTCTTCGACCGACCACCGGTGCGCAGCGGGCGCATGACCCTCAAACTTGACGTGGCGCAGGCGAGAGGCGCAGTGAGCAACGCTACGCCACGGCTATTGGTGGTGGAAAGCGGTAACAATGGTGGAGCTGGTGCGCGCATGCATTCTCGAGATGAAGTGGGCCTTCCGCCCGACGAAAAGATTGTCTTTGACGCGTGCACCGTGACGGGGGGCGAAGCCCGCGAGGTGTTCGAGTACCTCTCGCACCGCACCATGTATCTCGACGTCTGGGACGCGGACTCCCTCCTGTTGCTGGGCACCGTCGCCTTGCCTCTGCACCAATTCATGCGCCAGGGCAGGGCGGTGGTGCAGCGAGCCTTTGAGTACGACGTGGTGGCACCTTCGGGGACCGATGAAGCCAACGCAACGGTGGAGCTGCACAGTGGAATGCCGCCTGTAGGGACCACAATAGGCCTCTTGCAAGTGGCGACCTGCTGCTATGGGGAGCAGGGGCTAGGGGATCAACCAGGAGCTGCTTCACATGTGCCACCTCCCAAGCTCGTGCCTCAAGGTGCCCTCGTCAACTGGCGCCTCGCCACCTCGGCGAATGCCGCAACGACATCAGCAGCTGGCTTGCCTATTCATGAGGATGATGGTGCCAAGAAACGCCCGAGCGTGCGGAAGCGAGCGAGGCCTTTGACCGAGCGAGGAAGTGAAGTCACCGATGCTCTGCGGGGAGTCACTTCCAACCGCTCCTCTCATCTTTCTACTGCTTCAAGAAGTGAACCTTTCCGCCCTGCTATCGCGACCACTGACGATCCATCCGCCGTGACCTACGCCGAGTTGCTCACTTTGTCGAAGCGCTTTCGCGACGAGACCCGCAAAGGTCGCGTCATGTACGCAGGCAAGCTCCTGCAATTGCTGGACGTGCCCACGGTAGCGAAAGCAGAAGCAGCACTGGTGAAGGATTTGACCGCATTGGAAGACCGGGGAAGGTCCCTTGAAGACCTCGCACGGTTGCTGGATCGGCATGGAGACGGTCGAGTGCGAGGGGTGGACTTGCATGAGGGCCTTCAGAGCTTGTGCCCACGCACTTTTGGGCGCCTCAAGTTAAGAGATGCGAAGCTGCTAGTGGCGCGGATTGTCGGAGACAGCGGTGTGGTGAATTTACCTTCACTAGTGGCGTGGGTGCGGCAGCGGCAGTCTACGAGTGGCATTGAAACGAAACTGAAGGAACTCCTGGCCTCTGCAAAGACGACACTTGGCGTAGCCGATACCGCAGCAGCCTTCAAGACTCATATGCCCACGGAAGATGGTCAAGTCATATCGGCTGCGCACTTTGTGTCAGCGGTGCGAGAACTGCAGTCCAAACTGCGAAGTGCTCAAGGAGAAGCCTCGCTATCTCCTCAAGACAAAGCCCTCTCAGACGTGCATCTCAACCGCTTCCTCGCATCATGGCTCGATGCTCAGAAGCACCTACAGCTATGGCCTCTGCTTGACCGTTTAGGCCTCGAAGGCGCAAATGAAGCGTTGGAGGCGCAGGGGAAGTCTAACACTCAATCAGACGAAGGGGCAGCAGCAGCAGCGGCAGCGGATGCAAGTGGAGAAGGTGCAGCAGGAGGGGCAGCAGCAGTTCCCACCAGAACTGAACTTGATGCTATGGCAACGCCAGATGACGTGCAAAAAAAGCCTGAAGAAACGGAAGGAATTACCTCAACAGAAGTAGCAGCCGCAGCTGAGCCGAACACCAACAAAGAAAACAACGCATCTACTAATGACGCTGCTTCCGCAAAAGCATCTCAAGACGACAACGATGAAGGAGAAGGTGAATCCAAGGTGGATTATAGTAGCGCCTTGTTAGACATCAGCCAGGACCCACCAGCAGCTGGAGATGGAGCGTCCGAGTATGTCTTTTCAACGGACCCTTCTACTGCTGCTTTAGAACGCAAGTTGCGTCGTGTTGCCCAATCCTTTCAAGCCCGTGTGGAGCGCAGTGGGGTGGGGGCTGACGTGGAAGCCCTCTTTTCCCAATATGACCTAGAGAACACGGGATCGATCTTGCGAAGCGAGCTGGTGAATGTGCTCATGCAGCTGGGCCTCGCCTTGATTGACGCACCACCAATAGGTGGCAGCAGCAGCTATGGCGGTGGTGATGCTGGAGAAGGTGCAGAAGGAGAGCGGCGGCGTCGGCTAGCGCAAATGGCCAAGCTCAAGGGAGGGATCGATCAGCGCACCGTGCGACTTCGCACTCGACAGCCGAGCTTGCTACAGGGGGAAGGTGGTAATGACGAAGGAGGGTTTGGGGAAGGCGGCGAAGAGCTAGCACTGCTGAAATGGTACAGGGAAGGGTCCAAGAAGAACATGGTCAAGGCGATGGTGGAAGCAGGCGTGAAAACTGAGTTACACGTGTGCCCTCGCTTCGCCACTACGACTTTCTTCGAGCAGCCGGTGGCAAACCCATTCAGCGGCGAGGAGCGCCTCACCGTGAAAATTGACAAGCCTCACCTCCTCAGGATTGTCACCGACCGCGACGAGTGGCAACACTTGAGGCAGCACGTGCCTCCACCTCCCGGGTTTCCCCCCTTGGGCCCAGGCGTGGAAGAGGACATGGTCGACGGTCCTTCCAAGCAATTGTGGGTGGCGCCCCATGAGACGGTGCACGTGCCTCTGGCGTGCCTCTTGCTGTCGCCCCACAGTGACGCCGTGCCTGAAGAGGGCGAGCGAATAGTGGTGACTTTCACATCGGTCGCGCATGGCGCAGTGGTAGCCTTGCTGCATTTGGTGCTTCATCCTCGGCCCCCTGTAGTGCACCGCACTTTGCGCCTTCATGCCCCCGAGGGACACATCGTGAAGCGCACCTTTCGAGTCCCCACTGCGACCGGCCGTTACCGTCAGCCCGTCCCCTTGTTCATCACAACCGTAGAAGGCAAAGGTCAGCGATCTGCCTTAGTTGAGTCCCAAGAAGACCACGATGGAGCTCTCTTAGTGGCACTCAAGTACAGCAAGCTTGGGAGCTTCCCTGCTTCCGGGGACCTGTTCGTCGCCCTGTACAGCGACAAATGGCGCACCTCCCTGCGTGAATTGTGGCATGTGGTGGTGTCCTCGAGGCTCAAAAAGGACGTGCACGCTTGTCTCGGCACCGCCACCCAAGCCGAGCTCGTAGTGCGCGGGGACCCTCACCACCAAGCGCCCAGAAGGGTGCGAGCCTACGCGTCGAATCAGCTGGAAGTGGCGTTTTCACCCGCGGGGCCCTTCCACCTCGCACCTGCGTCCAATTTGACACGCGTCGCGCTGCGGTGGACCCCTCTTGGCCACCCAGGCGTTCGCACTTCTTCCATTCATCTGGTGGACGTGGAGACGAAGCAATTGGTGGCGGCGTGGCAGCTTTGTGCGGTGGCAGCTGCTCCTACGGTGACCACAGAGTTTGAAGTGGCCGTGATTGTCGGGGAACCGGGCCACAAGAAGGTGTCCTATGAGAACCCGTGGCCACGCGCTCAGACTTACCGTCTGCGGTCCTCTGACCCATCGCGCATGCGACCGAAAGTGGAGAGGGTGCTAGTGGAGGCAAGGGGGCGTACGTATGTGCGGCTTTATTTCGCGCCCCAGGAGAGAGCTGGCACTTCGGAGGTCTTTCTGCTGGTCAATGACGAAGCGGATCAAAACGACGAGTGCTTCCGCATTATAGTCAACGCAGAGCATTAAAAATCTAGGCGGGGAGAGGTGTACACTTCTTCAAACATGCAGAGGCCTCGGCAGTTCCATGTGCCCCATTCAGCACTGAAATACAAGGAACAGTCCGCCTTGCTCTTGTGGACTCATCAATACGTAGCTCTTAGCTCTTAACTCTTAGTCAATACTTTTGATCTTTGATGCCCTTTTGCATATGGGAAATTTAAGGTGAAGGAAATGTGGTCCCTTAATTCCACTCAATAATCTTATCTAATTGGCACCTTACATTGGAGATAAGAAGACTAAGGATATAATAAGTAAGCGGATTTAGACAAAGTCGCGATCAGCAAGAAGCAACAAGAAAGAACCAAGAACGCAATGCTCGCCTCATTCAGACAAGTGCTGTTATGGCTATATATAGATGTATAGATGGGGCCGAAAAGACCCCGACCCCACCCCAGCACCTGTTGTCTGTTGAGCAAACGGCCGAATGAAGCGCAGCCGCAGCCTATAGATAAGGCGTGAGGCAAACGCGGCGAATGTGGCGAACGTGAGGAGGTTATGCAGCACTGATGACCGAATTCTAAGCCGTTTGGTGTTCTCTGTGAGGGATATTTGCGACTTCGAACCAGCACGATGCTCCTCCTTGCCAACTTGCCTACCGGAAACATCCATGTAAGAGGCCCCTTGGCGAGAATTCAGTTTGGAAGAACAAATTGGCCGTTTGGACAATCGCGATGGCCAAACCGAGCTTACAGTGGGCCGAATAGCACAAAAATGGTGCACTTTTGAGGGGAGGCGATGTTCATCTTTGACGAGCACGCTTTTGGCTATGCCGTTCTTTCACTAAATCACGTAGTCGTTTCGTTCCTTTCTAAGTGTAGTCCTTCTTTTTTTTTGATCCCCCCCGAGGGGGGACTGGATTTAGTATTAACAGGAAGGGTGC
>Ga0307930_1001420_pt1 | contig 18922 bp, 9 predicted proteins | sample OrgLakmetageno46_FD_203161 | JGI IMG/M metagenome (GOLD analysis project Ga0307930, IMG submission 203161) | Saline water microbial communities from Organic Lake, Antarctica - #46 | ecosystem: Environmental > Aquatic > Non-marine Saline and Alkaline > Saline | place: Antarctica: Organic Lake...
ACGGGTGCCTGCGCGCTGCCTCGGCCTCACAGTCCTCACAGCTCACAGACTCATAGCTTTGAACTCGGCATGGGCACACCGGCCGGCACAGCACGCATGGCAGAGACATGCAAAATCGAGAAGCGAGTGAAAAATTTAGTGACTGTGCTTATTAAGATTTTTTAAAGTGGGGGAGTCTAGTAACTAGCGCTGCAAGACAAATATTTGCTGCTTCACTAGACTTCGACTTTCATATCCCTGTGTGGCTGATGCTCCAATCAGCCATAGGTCATCTGCCATCTGCCATCGGCTTTAAATTTGATGTTTCAGTCAGTTTTCCAGCTCCGTGGACCTCTAAATACGAGCTACATTCCAGCACTTCCACAAATCGAGCACACAGGCACGAGAAGCGGTAAATGTGGTTATGATGTGATTGCATGTCTTGGATTCCACGTAGTATGTCGTTGAAAAATTGAGGAGCACTTCCAGGGCACAGTAGTGCAAGTCACTTCGGGCCGCTTGTCACTTCCGGCATAGCCACCCGGGATGAGGCAGCTGATTGGCCCCTCTTTTAGTATAGCTCAGATAATAAGCTGCATTGCTTTGTATTTTAGCATGAAACGCGCAGATACATGCCACATGTGCAACTACAAATCGCCTCTGTGAGTGCGCTAATACTACCCTTGTCTTTCTTTACACTAAGGTAGTATAAACTAATCTTATTGAATCTAGTATAATATAATCTAATCATGTTGGCCCTCTAATTCCGGCCCTTGGGGCCCGTGTCTACTGTAGCTAGAGTCAAGAGTAACCGTGCGGAAACATAGTAGTATTCGCCCTTCACGGGGGCAGGTTTTTCGCGCCTCTCATTCAGCCAATGATGTACTCACGTGTCACACCCATCGCGTTGGCGCGCAAAATATTATCATAGATAGCCTCGTGAACTAACCAGCTCCCTATCTCGGAAGCACGAGTGCACTTCTAACCATGGAGTCACATCAACATCGCTCCGATGCTGCTGCTGTTGATCTGGCCCATGTTGCTGTTTCGGATATGCGCAAGTTCCGAGATGTGGTGAAAAGTCACATCGACATTTTGTTCGCTGCGTCCTGCAAGAAACCCGCGAACGAGTCGTCGCTGGCGAGCCTTGCCAAGGTGAACGTACCTCGCCACGCTTATCTAATGCTCTAGTGCGCCTCAAATTAGCTCGCGGAGGAATTCTCTCTGTAGCATTTTGAGTCCTTTTTAAGAAACAACTCGAATCGCTAATGTTGCCATTTTTTTACCTCTTGCTCGCTTTCGTTTAATTTTTTATTCTGCAGCCGTCGCTGAAGGTAGCCAAACCTGTGGCCATTCACCCAAGAAGCTTGTCTACAACGCCGCATGTTTCGTTGTCACCAGGAACAGGCCGTGGGAGCCATTATTTGCACAATACAGGCTCTAATTCTTGGCGGCACCGACAGCAATCCTTTCCAAACTTGAAACCAAGCCATTTCCAATTTTCTGATGATTTCGATAGCGCTGCAATTGGCAAACCTAGCCCTGTCGCAGTAGCCGCTGTTGCTGCCGCAGCACCGGTAAAGGACAAGTCCGCTTCGGGAACTGCAGTATCAGCATCATCAGCAGCATCAGCACCTGCACCTGCATCAACAGCAGCATCAGCAGCAGCGTCGCAAGCGCTTCCCGTGCCCCGGCCTCAGTCGCCCTCCTGGCGCATTGACGATCCACGCGTTGGGTGCCGCATTGTGCGCACCGTTGACGGAGGAGTCATTGTGCGAGGCGTGGTAGTCGGCTGGCTGAGTGCCCTCGAGAGCGACTTCGTTGACGCAAACGGCCAATCAGCGGGCTTGTGGCGCGTACGGTACGCGAGTCAACCCTGTTTCTCCTCTCTTCCCTTTCGCTCCTTCCTGAAGATGCTTCTTCGTCTTATTTTCAGCTCGTATTACCTCGCATGTAATCTTGCTCGCGTAGTATATCGACTTTCTAAATTTTGCGTTCTTTTCGCCCACCGTGTGCTCAGGTATGATTCAGAGGGTCCACTCTCGGGGGACGAAGAAGATTTCGAAGAGCACGAAATAATTTCGAGCGTCCAAGCAGAGCTGCCATCAGCTGGTGGAATGCCCACTGCTGCTGCTAAGCCGGCTACCTCTGCAACTGTAGCTTCTTCCAAAAGCACTGCTACGCCTTCAGCCTCAGCGAATCGGAAGAAAGGCAAAAAGGGGGCCTCGGCCACTGCCGAAGTCTTGCAGCAGCCTCCTCGGCACGCTCTCTTGATTGAGAAAATGAATTGTGCCAATTCGAACGCTTCGTTTGCTCTTACGGCTAGCACCGCCACTAAAACCTCCAAACCGGCCATTAAGCGACAGCGCAAAAGTCAAAGTGGTTCAGGCTCGCAGCCCGCGCGCCGTCAAGGGAACTCGGCAAAGTCTACCAGAAGAAGAGGAACAGAAAACCCTCGCGTTCACGATGGTGATGAGGCTTCGACTGCGTCATCTGACGAATTGCCCTCATCAACAGCCGCTAGACCAGACAATGCAGAGGCTGAGGCCTCCAGCAACCCGTATGTTGTTGGTAGATCCACATGTGGCGCCCTGGAGCTGTGGGCAGCCGACCGGCCGAAGACCCCACCGGTGGTGCACACGAGCCCTCGCCTAGGCGCACGACCAAGCCGCATTGCGCCCGCACCAGCTGGCGGGAAAGGAACTTCTGTTGTGGGTGCTGTGACGAGCTCCGCGGGTTTCCAGAATGATGGCGACTCTTCCTCTGATGATGACGATGATGCTGATGGAATCGACAGTATCAGCAGTGCCGAAGAGGGCGAGTACGCAGAAGGGAGCTTAGCCGCGATTGGCCACCAAAAGAGACGCCCTAGCGCTCAAAAGGCTTCGCTTGCACCCAAGTTTGCACCCATCTCTGACGATGCTGCGCAACTGCTGCCACAGACGCCGACGCCGCCGCCGTTGCAGGCGTCGTCGCACACCCCGCGCGAGTACTGTGGAGTGAGTCGGAGCGCCGTCGAAGCGCTGGCAGCGAGTGGAGCGCTGTCGCCGGAAGCTGCTCGAGAGCTTCTGAGGCCCCCTGTAGTGGCAAGAATCACGCGATCGACGCCCGAGGCTGCACAACCGGCAGCAACAGCGAAGAAAATAAAAGACAGAGCGTCGAAGGAACACCATGACAAAAAGAGCACCCGCGGCAACAAGAAGGGCGCACGTGCAAATGGAAGCAACCGGAAGGGCACCAAGAAGGCACATGCTCGTGCGGAGAAAGAAGGCAAGAAAAAGCCTGCTATCAAACGAGCAGCAATTGAAGTGAATAAAGTTGGCAAAGGGGCAGGTTCAAATCCACCAACATCGAAGAATGTGCACCCCAAGGGGAACATCAACAGGAGATATGAAAGCAGTAGCAGCAGCAGCAGTAGCGACGAAGATGAAGGCGAAGGCGGAAGTCGGTTTGCAAATAGCCAACCATCCATGAAATCACGGATACCCAGCCAACCGGCTTCTCTAATGGAGCTCTTGTTACAACCGCCCTCCAAAAAGAAACGCCCACGTCAACAGAAGCAGTCGGCGAATAACAACCGAGCTCGCACGATTGTGAAGGCAGAGGATGGCAGTTTCAATAGTGATAGCGATAGCACTCTTTCGAGCAGTGATGGCCCAAGAGGTAACAACTTGAAAAGAAACACGGTTGAGAGCAAAAAGAATAGCAGCAAGCTTCCTAGCAGGAGCTTTAGTAGTCGCAGTGATGCCAGCAGCAGCAGCAGCAGCAGCAGCAGTGATTCTGGCGACGACCGAACTTTGAGCGACGACGGCAGCAGCGACAGCGACAGTAGCTTTAGAAACGGCCAGGCAAGCAAGGCATCAATTTCGAGGAAAGCACGCGGTAGAAATGGCGACAAAGAAGGCACAGGCTGGAGCGACGGCCACAGCAGCGGGTCCGAGTACTGCGGTCCACGTGCGAAGAAACCGCGCACGAGCGGCACTTCTTTTTCTTCTTCCTCTTCTTCGAAGGCGCGCGTTCCAGCAGCTGCATTTTCCACTGCGCAAAAGAAGCCCGCAGAAGGAAGAGATAGTACACCAAAAGCAACGGCGTCCATGGTTCAAAAGCACTCCGAGCATTCTCTGGCCAAAAACAACAGCAGCAACATCACCAGCACCAGCACCGGCACCAGCGTTAGCGCAAAGAAGGGCAAGAGCAGAGCCGCCGATCGAGCAGCAGCAGCCAAAGTGGCCAAGGCCGCAGCAGCTGCTCACGCTGCCGATGTGGCAGCCGCACGAGCGCGTGAAGTGGCGGCAGCTGCCGAGGCTGCTTTAGCCGCTGGCCCTCCTTCTGGACGAGATCACCAAGAGGGCTTGTTCGATGTAGATGACTCTAACGGCAGCTCTTCCACGAGCAAAGGCTGGGAGCGGGTGAGTGAGCCTATTTCGAACATTCCAACTATTCGTAAAAATGCCATAGCCTCTGCTGCTGCTTCCTCTGGAAGTGCTGGTTCTGCGGACGATGTAACAAATGAACCTGTGTCGTTAATGACAAGTCGCACCGCGGTCGCAGTCGAAGGATCGAACAAAGTTTGGAACCCGCATGACTCTCACGCTCCGTATGCAGTTGCTGCTCAAAATACCAAAGCCGCTGCTGCCCCGCCGCCAGAGCCGCTCAATCGCTCGACGAATGCTGCAGTAACACCAGTCCAAGCAACACCAGCGTTACACGCTTCTTACCACCTCAATCAACAACGAGCACCAGCGCAACCTTCATCGTCTCAACCTTTGCCATACTCGCGCTCCCCATACCCACACCACCAGCCACCATTGCCGCAGTCGCATCTGCAGCCTCAAATAGCACGAGGAGGCGCTGCAGCACCGCACGACCCTTATAGCCATCAGCGGGGAGTGCCTCTGCCACCATCTGCTACGCTGTCGCCACACCCACTGCATGCCTCGGCACATCCTCATCATATCCATGCGCCTGCCTCTAGCTCTGTTGGTTACCCGCTCCAAGGTCAACGATTCACGAGCGGCATGCCCTTACCTCCACCAGCCAACGAGAAAGGGCATGTGTTTGCGTCTCCAGCGCCGCCATGGGCTAATGGAGCCGTTGGAGCTGCACAAAACAATGCCTTCAGCCAACGCGGCGGCGGTCAACCTTCGCAGCAGCACCGTCTACCAGCTCAACCGCCAGCGGCAGGATACGGCAAACCGCCGCCCGTCGCCGGTACCCAGCCTTACTCGAGGTATCCTTATCCTAATGGCAGCGGCGCTTACCCTGGTAGCGGCAGCAACATCAACAGCAGCCGCAACGGCAGCAAGAGCACTGCGAGTAGCAGTGGAAGCTTCGGAAGTCATCAGAACCCTAGCCCGTACCCTCCTTCATCAGTGGCTGGAGTGGGAGGCAGGACCATGGGCATGCGCGCGAGTCCATACCCTCGAACGTTTGGAGCTTCGCCCACTCCGGTAGGTATGAACGCTCGCTGGAAAGCCGGGCCATCGCCGCGGCCTCTTTCCAAACCCGCTGTTCCTCCGGGTTTCCTGTTTTGATACCCTCCATTGGGGAGTGCTCCAGATATGGATGATGTAACAATAATTTTGTTTCGTGACAAGAGACCAGTTTTTTTCCGGCATATTTAATGGCAATAATGCGTAAATCAATTATATCTACACCTAAGAGATTTATAAATTAAACTTATTCGCACATGGGTATAGGCGAGCGCACTTATCCAGCAATTAGTTTGCCCTAGTTAACCTAATCCTTAGCCCTGCCCCGAGATGTGCGATTTGCATATGGCATATGGAAATAGATAAAGAGAAATGCGGGTGTTTCATCTAAAGGTAAAACTGAAACTTGCATCTAAAGAAAGTTGAAGCGTGGAGTACGGAACAAGCAGAGCGGCCATAACGATGATAGAGATGAATGTTCTTTCGATTACGAATCCGGTGGCCGCGTGGCCCTCATCTCAACTTATTGCTCGTATCACCAGCAGTGGTGGTTGGGCCCGATGGAAGTATGTGAGAACGCTCTGCCTGCTGAGCAGCGCTTTCGTGGCGAAGGTCGTTGTAATTTCTCACGCGTGCTACCGCAGCAGCAGCCGGTGCAGCTTCAGCCGCAGCAGCCGACGCAGTCTCTTTTTGCCTTGTTCCACTGCTAGAGCTGCCGCCACGGCTATTACTGCTCCCTCGAAGTTGGTTGCCTGCCACCACGCTTCTCCGTTGGCTCTCCAATGTGCGGCCAGTAGCGGATCGGTCAGGTGCTGCCGGCGGCCGCCCGCTCGCATGATAGCCCGCCACCGTGAGAGCGACTGCAGGTGCAGCCACTGGTGGAGGAGGGTTAGGGTTAGGCGCAGATGAAGCTTGATGGCTTCGGCTACTCCTCTCACCACCACCACTGCTGCTGCTGTTGCTACTACTGCTGCTGACTCGAGCTCCATTGCTGGCAGGGAAATGCCGTGCGTATGTGGCGACAGCAGCTCGCAGGCCACCCTTAGGCAGCACTGCCCACGCCGCCCACAGAGCTGTGAACTCAGCGACATCTACTCCTAATGACGATGACGATGACGAGGCTTTGCCATGGCTACTGCGCCCTAGGCCAGCGAGCTCAGGAATCCCTAACGCTGACACGACTGCACGAGCACGAGCCGTCAACGCATCACTGCTATTACCACTGATGCCACGACCGCCACTACTGTGCCTTCGCACTTGCGGGTAACCGCTGCGCTGCTCGTCGTGCCAACTGCTGCTGCTTGTTGCATCACCCAGCAAAAGCCGTGCAGCAGGGACATCTCTCACCAAAGCACTTACGATGGCCGTCCCATCGAGCGACTCTGCCAGAGTAGCGCCAGGACCACCTCCCTCCACACTATCACCACCATCACCATCGTCGTTATCGTCGATGGCGCCCTCACTGGCTACTTCCTCTCTTCCCATATCGTTGTTGTGGCTACCGTTACTGCCTAAGCGACGCTTGGGTGAAACAAAGAGGCCTCGCAGCGCAGGCTTCATGAGATCCGGTCGAAGTTCAGACACGAGTAAGTGAGGAGGGAGCTCAATGCGCGAATTACTGCTAGGTGCATTGAAGGCAGCGCCCGACAAAATAACAGTCGATGCTGGTGCTTGCGCTGCTGCTGACTCCGCTGCAGTTGCTGTTTTAGCTGTGGTGGTGGCGGCAGCACTAGCAGCAGCGGCACGAGCGCGGCGCACGTCCTTCCGCAAAGCTTTGTTCTCAGCGGCCACTTCCCACAACGCAGCTTCAAGGGCAGCTGCTCGTGCGGCAAGACTAGCGGCATCAGCACCGCCTTCATTGCCTTCATTGCCGGCATTGCTTTTCCTACTGCTGCTGTCACTGTTCCTGTTGCTTCCATCTCTGTCAGCATTTTGAACTCCGCAAGAGTCCGCTTCGGCTGGACCATCGCTGCTGACCTTTTGAGCTTCGAGCACGGCGACTTGGCCGCGCAGACGGTTCGATGCTTGCATGAGGCGAGCCCGCTCACTCGCCGCAGCGGCCGCCTCGCCCGCCAGCTTCGCTTCTAGTCTTTGCACTTGTGAGCGCCACGCCGCCGCGTCGGCTACCGCGGCGTTGGCCCGCCGGGACTGTTCTTCTACTTCCCGACGGTTCAGTTCTTCTTCCCGCCGAGAGTGCGCGACAGCAGCACTAGAACCAGCTGATCCATCGGCAGGGGCGGCATGGCCCGTGCTTGCAGCGTGATTTTGGTGAAGGTCTAGGAGCTCGCGCCGCATCGCTCCAACAGCGGCAGCCAGGCGGCGGTTTTCTTCTTCCAGTCTTTCCGTGTGGCAGTCACCGCTCCCACCACCACCAACGTCATCCCGATGGTCGCTGCCGTTCGCGTTGGCATTGTGCTCGCTCTTGAGGTCATGGGGCTGTAAGCGCACTGGAGAGTCAAATGCTGTTGAAAGGCGCGGCGGAGAAACAGCGGGCATGAAACTGTCGGAGTTCTCGCAAGACGCGTCATTGCTTACGGGCTGCTCCTGTCCAAACTCCTGACCTTCCTCTTGCAACTGAAGAGGTGACGGTGTCGGCGGCAGGGACCACGAGGAGGCGTTCGGCGCAACTAGGTCATCTGGCCTCTGCAGTGGAGCCGGTCGAGCTTCAAAAGCCTTTCGCCAGCGCACAGCCTCCGCAAGTGCGTCGTCCCGCTCCGCTCTTGCCCTGTTTAATTCTGCTGGCTGAGCCTCCGAATGGCTCGCCCATTGTTCGGCCGTTTGGGCGGCAGCTGCTTCGGCGTCGCGCTTCCACTCTTCTCGCGCGGCTGCCACAGCTTCTCTAGAGGCATCTTGCGCCTTGGCTGCGGTAGCTTCAGCATTTGCAGAAGCCTGCGCTACCGCAGTTGCGAGTTGGGCGCTGAGAGTGTCTCGCGCGGCTGCAGTCGTGTCTACTAAGACCGTGAGCCGCACCACTTCTTGAGTTGCTTTGGCCGTGGTTTCCGCGTGTGCAGCCAGTTTCGCCTCAACTTTAGCGAGGGTGTCCTCGGCAGCCTGAGAGCGCGTTTCAGCGTCCCGGGCGCGCTCTTCTGCATGATTCAAAGCAGCGCTTAGTTCCCTGTGCGCAGTAGCTGCTTGGGCGCCTCGTTCTTCACAACTGGCTTTTGAAGTTGCAGCCTGCCGCTGTGCTGTGGCAGCTGCGTGTTGCGCGTCCCGCAATCGCCGCTCCAGGGCTTCCGAAGAGCGTGCGCCGCTTGCTTCCACCTCACTCAGCTTCTTGGTTAAGGCTTCCACTTCTTGTTGCGAACTTCTCAAAGCTTCTTCGCTGTCCCAAGCGCGCTGGCGGTTCAGGCTCTCAGCTTCATGCGCAGCTTCCTGCAGAGCTTTCACCCGAGCTTCTGCAGAGGTTGCCGCAGCGGCTTGGCTGTCGCGTTGTCGACACGCTTCCTGAGCACGATGTTCGCAGGCTCGCAGCGCTGCGGACAGCTCCGACTCACGCCGCCTCGAGTCAGCTTCCCAGCTCTTCATTTTGACTTCAAACGCAGCCGTTGCCTAGTCGTGACAAGGAAAGTGGCAAACGGCGTAATATAAAATATAACGAAGATGAGAGCTTTCGTTTTTGTGCTATTCCTTTCATTGGGCTTTGCATTCGAGGCTCGACCAATAACATGTAAAAAAGGTGGGAGTAGCAAGGACATCATACTACCTAGCTGCAACCGCACGCCACACGCCATCCTCACCTCAGCGCGCTCGCGGGCCACTAAAGCGTCTCTTTCCTCCAGCGCTACTGCCAGAGCTTGCCGAGCAGCTTCGGCCTTGTCGCGTTCGCTGCGCGCTGTGGCGTCGCCTGCCCACTTTGCTTCGTCCACTTGCTGCCGTGCTTGTTTCGCTCGTAACCGCTCGCTCTGCTGCCGGGCCGCCACCTGCTGCTCGGCTGCCAAGAGGGCCTCCTGCAAACTAGCGCACTGCTGCATGCTCGCGCTCAGAGCGCCGTCTCGATCGTGCAGCTCCTGCCGCAAGTCCTGAAACGCGGTCTCGAATGCACTGAGCTCGGCGTCGCGTTCGGCGATCAGAGTCAAATTAAACGCGAAATCCGCCGCTAGGGTTTCTTGCTGTTTTGCAGCATCCTCTAGAGCCATTTTCTGCTCGTGCACTTGTTTCTCTAGCCCCGCAACTTCCAAAGCATGCAAGTCGGACACCTCGCGCTGGCGATCTTGAATCAGGGAGCGCAACGCTTCGCCCTGAGGTGGCGGCCGCCCGCTGGAGGTCGAGTGCACGATGGGCGAGGTGCGCCCGCCAGTGTTCACACCAAAACCAGTAGATGTAAGCATCGGTGATGCCTCAGCTGCGGTCGCGGAGGCACTGCTGCTAGCGGGCACACTGGTGTTGGCTGCGTTCGGGGCTGTAGAAGATACGTTCGTTACTGGTGTGAACATGGCGATCAGTTGCTTCACTTCGGCTTACAGTCTTGATAGTTGGGTAGAACTAGAAAGACAGCTCTAGTTTGCATGCACGACTTATTATTAGCTGCACGCGTTAGCCATCTAGCTTGCGGCTAAGTGCCAAATGAAGTATACCTATAACCGTTGTACAACTGACATTCCCGGACTTGAATTCTATTGTCTAGCGGCTTCTCCTACGATTTAATTCAGGCCAACGAATCGGGCAGTACAATTAGAGCCCACGACCCTTCACGTGGCTAGTATACAAATCAGCAAAGTCGAAAGTACTTAGAAGCAGAGCGGCCCACTAGTAGCTCACGATTCAAAAGTGTCTCTGGCTCCAAGTTCGTTGCTTCATCTAAGTAATCTTTCACCTTGTTTTAAAACGCTACTGTACTAATATAGTATATGTAAAATACCCACGGATTTCTTATGAAGGGCGTATGAATTACAAATGCGCGGGTGTCCTTCGCTATTGGCCGTTTGGCGGATGTTATTCAAAATCGAGGAAATGGCAAATGGCAGGTGAGCTATATTCGTAAATGCCGCGTGCCGATGATGGCTATGCCTCGTTGTAGTAATTTCCCTCTTCGTCGGAGTACCCGCCTTCCTCATCCTCGTCATCGCTGGGTGGCGGCATTTCAGGCGTGGCGGGCCGTTGGTCGCCGCTTCCGCCGTCCACCTCGTCCATGCCCTGGCCATCGCTGTCATCGTCACCCCGGCTGCTCTCTTCGTCACCGGGAGGCGGGCCATCTTCGGGAGACCGTGGCGAAAACGAAGGCAGCGGTTCACCACTGGCCCCAAAGCCCGTTGCTGTGGTGGTGGTTGCCGACGGGCTCGTAATCTTTAAGCTTGACGAGCTCGAGCTCGAGCTGGTTCTCGACCGAAGCTGCCCGCCCATTCGACTCGAGGTGCCTGGCAACGAGTCGAAACTGAGCGAGGCACCGCCCAAGCCAAAAAACTGAGGCGAGCCACTGCCGCCTGGGTCCTCGCTGCCGTCCAATTCTTTGCCCGTCAACGGATCCACCTTCTGCATCAAGCCCGTGCGGCGCTTGAACTCCTGCTCCGCGCGCAGCTGCATTTTCGCCATCATTTCGGCTTTTTCTTTCGCCACCGAATCGGAAATCACCCCAGCCGCGGCTGCGGCGGCTTCTTCCTGGTCGGTTTCGACTTTGTCCCTTGCGGCTTGCAACTCGTCCAATCGGCGGCGTCGCTCTTCTTGCTCGGCGACTTTTTCCGCGAAGCTCAGCTGTCGGAACGCAGCCGCGGACGGGCTCAGGGCAGTAGGGGAGGTAGGGTCTAAGCTGCTGCTGCTGCTGCGCCCGCTGACGGCTGCGCCAGTTCCAGCAGCCGCTCCCGTTGAGTCCGCCGTTAGCACCTGCAGAGTAGGGCGAGTCCATTTCACGGGGGCGTCCGCTTCAGCAACCTCTGCAGGGGGAGGCGGTGGGCTCGGGGCAGACGCTTTCCGCGACGCTTGCAATTGGCTGCCCGACGAAGAGTCGATTGACTCGAATGGCGCCTTGATAGAACGACCATTGCTGCTGGTGCCGTCGCCACCGCTAACTCGCTTGCCAACTCTTCGGGACTCAGACGACATCGGCAGCCCTCCTCCGGCTGCATTGCTTCTGCTGCTGGTGCTTTTGCTGGACCGGCTCGACGAGCCTGTTGAAGGAGACGCGCGCACCCCCTCAAGATTGCTCTTGGCTTCCGCAACCGGTTGCTGATGTTGATCAGGGCGCGGCGGCGGCCACACCGGTAACGACGACGCCTTTTTGCTGCTCGGAGTAGTCGTAGTGCTGCTGCCAGTAGGGCCCGCATTACTAGTCGAAGATGAAATGGCACCCAAACCTACCGCACCACCAAGCTTCGCACTGCGGTTCAAGCCCTGCAGTTTCGCCGCAGCTCCCGCCACTTGGTCTGACGCATTGGGGCTCTTCACTTTGGCCTGGGCGTCTAGGGAAAGATGCGACAAGTCAAGGGAGGCCATCACCACTAACCCGTCCGCGTTGTCTTCCGACCACCCCGCGGCGGTGGTGGGGACGGTGGGAGATGACACGGAAGAATCTGGGACTGCAGACAATAGGGCGGCGGCAGCAGCGGCCACGGCATCACCGTCGCGCTGTACAGGTTTGGTTGCTGAGCTGCTGCCAGTGTTAGTGCTACCGTGAGTGACGTTGCTGCTGCTGCTGCTGCTGTGGTGATGGCGGTGGCTTCGAGAGCTTCCATCTTTTCGGCTGCTGCTGCCGCTGCCCCCTCCGCCTGAGCGCCGGTGGTGGCTGCTGGAATGCGCGCTACTCGAGGTTGCCTCGGGAGACTTCCCGCTGCTCAAGCCTTCTTCGCGCCGCCGCCTCTCTTCTTCGCGCCGTCGGCGGTGCCGCTCTTCGCGCTCTTTGTCGCGGTCGCGGTCTCGCCCTCCTCCGTCCTTGGCCCGCGGAGACGACGATGATGAGCCGGTCGACGAAGACGAATTGGGCGCCAGGTGGTGCCGGCTACTGCTGCTGCTTCCCCCCGAACGCCGGTGCTCTCGACTCGAACCGGAGGAATGGTGCCGGTCAGACGAGGACCTTGGCTTCGACGAGGAGCTGCTGTGGTGGCTACTGCTGCCTTCGTGGCCAACTCCAGAGGATGATGACGCCTCCTTGGTCGTGCCGCTGCGCGATGATGAAGAGGGTCGGGAGGAGACGCGGCGGCCCAGTTGTTCCACGCTGTTGGTTTCTCGGAGCACTACAGCGGCCGCGTCCGCAATGCACTGCCGGCAGTATCGCTCGGCCTCAGCCTCGTCTCGTCGTTCGGTCTCGCTCAGGCCCGCCCCGCCTTCGCTCGCAGAATAGAACGACCCCAGGCCGCTGCTGCTGCTCGAATTGCTAGCTGCACCTGCTGCTGCCCGCTCCCGGCGCTCCGCGGCAAACATCACCTGCTCCAAAGCCGCCTCCGCCGACTCCACTGCCTGGTGAACCCGCTGCATGTGCACCATCAGCTCAGCGGAAGGAACGCCACTGCTGCTGCTGCTCTTCGAAGACGACGAACGACTACCACCTCCTCCGGAGCTCACTGCCTGGCAAAGCTCCATGAAGAGCTCTACCTGCTCCAGGACTAACCGATAGTCGCCGTCTAGGGCGCCTAAGCGGGCCTTGAAGCCCTCTTTTTCCTCGGTGGAAGCCACGAGCACGCGCCAACGCGCGAGCATGTCCCGCTCGTGCGACGTGATTTCTTTGTGGGCAATCAGCACCGCAATGCGGCGGTCTAGCATCCGGTCGCCGTCGATTCCGTCCAGCTCGATTTCGTCGAATTTCGTGCCCAGCGCGGCTTCGGCGTCAGCGATTACCTGGATTACAATACAAGTAGTCAAAGCAAGAAGAAGGTACGGTTTTTTAAAAATGACACTGGATGCAATGAACGACTTGTGAACCGTAGAACAAGCGCTTCAGTACTTCAGAGTGCTAAGTGTACACTCGAGTCTATATAATAGCAATTTTCCTCTTTCTTCATGAAAACAAGTCTGTACCTGATCCACCACCGGCTTCAGGCCCAAGCGGAGATCCGCCGACGCTTCATTGACCACAAAACGCTCGTAAATCTCCCAGACCCGCGACTGAAACTGCCGTCGCTCTTCCAGGGCATCTCCGAGGGCCCGGCTCATCGATTCGGCTTCGCCAATTTGCCGCTCCATGAGCCGCGTAAACTTGTACAGCACCTGGGGGGAGTCCAAGTCATCCCGGTTCAGGCCCGATTCCGGGTCTCGCCCCATCGCTGACAAGGACTCGACCAAGTTCATGCCGTTGCTGCCTGGAGACGACGACGACGACGCTGCGGTGTGTGCGTTGAATCCGTGGGTTTTACGCATCGACTCCAGGTTGACTTTCAAGCGGTCGGTTTCCGCCTTCTCCATCCCTGACTCCGCCTGCGCGAATAAGAAAGACGTGAAGTAAAGCAACAAGAAGAAAGAAGGAAGGAAAAGTAAATGAATTTCAATGTACAACTACATTATGTAGTATTGCGCAATGTATGTGGAAGAACTCCCCACTTCCACACACGTGTACCTTTTTTATGCGCTTGCACTGGTCCATCATTGCGTCCATCTTCTTGTTCACGTCCGACAAAATTAATTCCAGCTTGCTGCTGTAAATCTGCGCCGCAGGGCCCAGGCTCAAGTTGTCGAGGCGCCGCTTGAAGCCGGCAATCGAGGTTTCCGCTGCCAAATTCGCTCGCTTGCGGGGCCGCGTCTTGCGGCTCGCTGCTAGGGCAGCGTTGGCAGCTTCCAGCAGAGCCCGGTACCGCGCTCGCGCCATCTCTCGCTCGCGCGCCCCCAGCCGCAAGTACTTGCGAATGCACTTCTGCAGCTTGCGGACCCAGTGGTGCTCGGTGATTTCCGCGATCCGGTGCAGGGTGTAGGCAAAGGTCGCCTTCATGAACACCTTGGTTTTCCCCACTTGAGTGGACTTGGCGTGCACCACTTCGTGCATCGATTGGTGCAATTCCGCGACAAACGCGTTGCTCCGCCGCTGCAGCTCTTGCTGGGCCAACGGATCATCTTCCAAGCAAGCCAGCTGCGAGGTGATCAACCGGCCGTAGTTGATCACTTCGCGCACAGGAAGCGCCGGGTGCTCCTCATCTGCACCTCCAGCAGCAGCAGCAGCTGCTTCTGAGCTCAATGGTGGTGGGGGTGCCACTGGCGGCGCCAGCGCGACGACGGTGGACGACAGCTGCCACGCCCACCGTGCCGCTTTCACCAGGCAAGCAAACTTGGTCAAGAACTCGGCGTGCGGAATCCGCACCGGAAAGCCAGCCTGCCGGGCATTGATCGCTTCGATCATCCCGCTGTTCACCAACTGGCGAAACGTCAGGAAACCCGCGAAGATTTCCGGCGACTTGTGGTGGTTGGGCTTCACGCAACGGACAAACTGCGGGTAGCACGCCGTGATTTTCCCGATGAGTGCCTTGAGGGAATCCGCGAACCGCCGCCCAATCGAGCGCTGGAAGAGCGCGGACTGTTTGCGCGCGAGGCGGCCAGGGGTGCGCGCCGTTGCTTGTGGCGCACTGCTCGGCGCTTTGCTGCTGTCGCCGCCATGCAAGCTACGGAGCACGCGGCGAATGTAAGGGTTCCCCGCGCCGTCTTCCAGCAACTGCTGGGCGTCGTGCGACAAGGAGTCGTTGTTTTTGTCCGCCCAGCAGTCCCGCGTGTCGTAAATCACGTCCCCCGCGTAGTGGCGCACTCCAAAACAAAAGTCTCCCTCGTGCCGGGGCCGGAAGTAAAAGAGTTTGGCTTCATTCATGTCTCCCAGGTCGGCCTTGGAGGCGGTCCCAAACGTGTCGTACAGATGGCGAATGAAGCGTTTCTCGCGGTGCAAGTCGTTGGTGACTTCGATCTCCCCCGTGTCCCCCTGAATGCATGAGTCGTCCAGCTTGCTGATGATGCCCATGTACGGCGACTCGATGAGCTGAACGCACGGCTCGTTGTCGCGGAACGCAATGTCGGTGGTGTCGACGCCTTCGTGGTGGTATTCCGCGATTTCGACTTCGAAAATGAAACAGTTGAAGTGCCACTGCAGCATTTCGTTGGCGTAGTTGATGAGCAGCTGCTCGAAGCCGTTGGGGTGCTCGAAAAACTGCTCAAACCCCGCGAAGTCCAAAAGGCCAATGAAGTGCAACACTTCCAGGCTGTCGTCACCTTCACCGTTGCCCCCACCTCCGCCTCCAGCAGCAGCACTGCTCCCAGGTTTGTGGCTCTTCGACACGTCCAAGTAACTGTTCAAGCTGCGAATCACCGACTGCCACACCCGGCCGTAAATGGCCTTGCAAATGGCGTCGCGGACCGAGTGCGCGTCTGCGGGGGATCTGAGGGCCTCGATTTCCCGCTCGTCGTTCGCTGCGCGGTGGCTCAGCACAATCCGCCGGGACTTGATCACGCTCATCAGCTTGTCCGGGTCCAAGTGGGCTAGCGATGCCGCCGTGTGAATGGCTTGTTCGTTGAGTTTGGCCTGGACCGCCCCCGCGAACTTGCCTCGGGTGTGGTGGGCTGCAATCGCGGAACCCCACTCGGCTTTCCCGTCGGCATCACCTGCGTCTCCTTGTGCCGCACGATCCGCCGACACCGCTTTCTTCGCCAAACCTTTGAGCAAAGTGCCGCCATTCGCGTCGGCTCCTAATTCGCTGGAATCCCCGCTGTGGCCGTCGCCTGCCCCGGCGGCTTTCTCGGATGACGTCAGCGGCCAGTCGGTTTCGGCGTCGGAGATTTCCAAATTCCCGAGGTGAAGCACCGCGGCTAACAGGCGCATCAGCGCGGCCACTTCTTGGGTCTCCAAATTGAGAGCTTGCAAACAGCCGAGCGTCGCGGCGAGCCCGGCGCCGTCAGTGGTCCCCGCCACCGGCACGTTCCCCCCGCGGCTCAAGTAATGGAATGCGTGGCCGGCTTTCAAACTCAGCTGGTCCACCATGGCCGCGTCAAACAAGCCCTTGAAGGCGGTGCTTCCGGCGCTGCCGCCATTGCTGCCGCTGCCTCCGTTGTTGCTGCCGTTGCCAAGGCTTCCGGCCATCTTGCCGTTGGGGCTGCTGTTGGGCTTTCCGGGCGACGACAAACGACGAGTGACCGGCGTTGGGCCGGCGGCGGCGGCCGCGTCGATCGCTGCGGCGCCTGCTTTCACTTCGAGGAGCTGCATCAGCACGTGGAAGTTGTTTTCGCCTTCGGCCTGCTTCACCACGCGCGTAACTTCAAGCAAGTACTGCTCAATCTTGCAGCCTACCAGGGTGCCGTCATCCGCCATGAACAAACGCATGAACTTGCCAAACCTGTTCAAGAACGGAAAGACGAACAGAGGAATGACGCAGAGTGAGCGCGGTCGGTTCAAGAGGGCAGAACAATAGGAGCAATGAAGCTGCTCAAGAAACCTATGCAGAATCAAACGCAAAGTGATCAGGGACAAAATAGAGAGACATCGCTCACGCTTGTTCTGAACACACACCGTGACGAGTTGTCGTTGCGCAAGGTTCTCGCATTGCCCAGAGCTTCCAGCAGCGGCGTCGTGGACACGATCCGCTCTTCAATCGGAACTCCACCCACGCCGCTGCCGCCGGGGCCGCCGGGCCCACTCCCCATGCTGCCGCCACCGCCGCCCGCGTTTCCGAACACGCTCTTGAAGCCGCCGCTGCTGGCCCCAACACCTTGTTGGCTGTCTTCGCGCTGCTGCTTCTTGTTCAGCTCGTTGTGGACCGCTTTGGAGCGCCAGGCCAGGTACTGCACCACCAGCTTGGTGGCTTCGGTCTTGCCACTCCCGGACTCGCCGCTGATCACAATCGCCTGTTGGTGTGGTGAAAGTAGACGAGATTAAGACCATCAAGGAGAAGAAGAAGGGCAAAAAGCAATCGATGCAAATGGGAAAAACGAGATAAGACCAGGGTTGCATACTGCACAAAGACAACTGCACACAGGAGAGGAAGCGCCAGCAATGGGAATCGGCGGCTGCAGAATGCACCGTTACCTGATCTTTTGGCCTTTCAGCGGAGGCCCCGTCTTCCGAGGGCGAATACGCGTGGCGCACGGCACGCTCGGCCACAGCATACAAGTGCGGAGGCAACGACGTGGAGGCCAAGAGCTGCTTGGGAGTCGCGCGGCGGTACCTGTTTTAAACGGAGCATATCAAGTGCGCGCGTGAGAGACAAGCGGCGTACACACAGTTTTAGGGAAGGTCAAACCATGAAAGCGTACATGAGCGCACCAGCAAGATGATACAGGAAGAATTGTCATAGTGCATGCAACACTTACAGGTCCATCACTTCCTCGCCGTAAGTTTCTTCGTAGTTGTGGTACGAATACGGGTTGACCGACACCAAAATAGTGCCCACTGCTGTGTACGACTCCCGCCGGGAAAAACGGACCCGGAGAGTGTGCAGCAGCGCCGGCTCCGAAAAGTCGCGCAGCGTTAACAAGTCCTCGCTGTTGGAATTTAGCCGATTGGACGAGTCAATCACAGAATTAAAAAACACGATGAGAGTTAAGATAAAAGTGTAACAAAAAGGGGCATGGCGCGCAAAAGAGACCGTAACAGCAGGCAAAAGCGCTGAGTCAGCGTCGAAATGATGAAGTCATCGAGAGGACGGACGAGCGCTAGAAACTGGAAATTAGTACAATGCATTGGTAGTGCACAATGCTGCGCACATTTGCAATTGAATGGAAACCAGAAAATTCACAAGCTTTTGGATAACCGTAGACGTTGAAATCCTGCCTCCTGCCCTTATTTAAAAAGCATGCATGATAGAAGTGGAAGCGAGACTGTGATCTTAAGAGGACACGCACCATCCTTGGAAGTGGTCTTGCAGCGCGTGCAGCACATGCTCTGCATCCACAGTAACTCGCTCGTTGTCCGCCGTTCGAATCTGAAGAGAAAAAGAAGCAGAGCGCGCCCGACAGCCAAGGCCACAAAATGCAGACCACCCCCCACCGACACAAAAAAATGCAAAAACACAAAGAATCCACCAAGGCAGAATCAGCGGTGATGAAGAATACGGGAGCTACGTGAGTAAAAAAGGGTCGCGATCCAACACTGCCCACGGGAGGAGTGGGAGGGTTGAGGTCCACCGCGCCGAAAGGGGTAATACAAGATACAAACGGTGGTGATGCTGTGTACAAGGCAGCGCGGCGACAGTTTACAAAGCGATGAAAACATCAAGGGGTCCGTGTCCGTAGGCGCACCTCGACTTCTGCGTCGTTCTCAAACCACTGAATGATCTCGACCGGCACGTACAAATCGCTGTAGTCGTCGCCTTGCGGATCGAGCCGCAGGAAACCATATTGCCGCGCCCGCGACATGATGGGAGCGTTTGAAGAGTAAAATGGGGCAAAAGCGCTGAGGATATGCCGCAAATTTTGCCGGGGTGATATAGGATGTTGGCAGGACGATGCCGAACGCTGTCTTTATACAAAACACACACACAGAGAGACGGCAGCTTCTATGGCAGTTCACACTGCAGCATGGCTATGAGCCAGAAGCCAGCGTTGTCTGTTGAGTGGTAAAGAAAAACCTTGCATGAACTTTTTAAGAATCCAGTTCTTGTTTTCAACTTGACCAGCAAGCCAGT
>Ga0307930_1001426_pt1 | contig 18898 bp, 20 predicted proteins | sample OrgLakmetageno46_FD_203161 | JGI IMG/M metagenome (GOLD analysis project Ga0307930, IMG submission 203161) | Saline water microbial communities from Organic Lake, Antarctica - #46 | ecosystem: Environmental > Aquatic > Non-marine Saline and Alkaline > Saline | place: Antarctica: Organic Lake...
TTATAGATTATGCCCTGCCGAAGACCCTATGACTTAGCCAGCCTAAAACCTTCAACAACTATTTGGGTTTTGAACGGGGTTTGTGGCAGTTGAAAATGGGGTGGATTGAGCCTGTGCCAAAAATGAGGGTTTTAGAACACTCACTAATGGCAAACCAAGCCTCCAAGCAACCTCACCGAGGGTATGCGTTAGCTTGGAGGCCATCTGACTGTTCGATCTAAGTCACTTTATATCGTATCGATAGAAACTATACTTCTTTATTGCATTAATACAGATATCGTCTGCTCTTTTTAGAACACACATTTCTTTCAATCGAAATGAGGCCCCATTTTCACCTGAAATATTCGCGCCCAAAACCGCGCGATGTAATTTAATTTCTGGGGCAGCAACATTAATTATCTTACTCACGACAATTCCGTTAACCTCTAGTTTTAAATAAATATTATTTCCAATACTCTTCACTAGAGCGCAAACAAAAATTTGCTTGCCAATTGGCCTAATACGCTTTTCATCGCTCCATACAAGCCTTACATCTTTGTCGGCCCAACGAACATCTAATATGGCATCGCCAATAGGCGTAAATGACAACTTAAAAATCTCAGCGTCATGATCCTGCATCGAAAATATAACAGATTCCGGAATTTCTTGTGGCCCCAGCTCTAACACTGCAGTTACTGCTAGCGCGCTGAACTGATAGTGCTCTGGATATTTAATTTCCATCCAATGCTGCTGTTCAAAATCTATAACGCCCGGATTTGCATCATAATGCCCAATGAAATCTTCATAAGGAGGGAACGGGGAGCAACGGCTTGCCAGTTTAGCTAGGCCAATGCTGACGGTTTTTGCAATCTCAACGATAGCACGCCGTAAAGCTAAACTATTTTGCTTAGAGCGTGGATCAAAATTAATGGCTTCTTTAGCTTTTATCGCATCAAAATGAACACCACCCAACTGATTGGCTACAAGATTTATCACATCTTTGATCGACAATTTTTCATTGTTGATCTCTAGGATAATACTTTTCAAATATTCGTCTAACTTAACTGGCTTAACTAGACCGGGCTGCGCGAAATTCTTAACACCATTAAGTTCTAATACCCCATAGAGAGTAATACCATTACCTACTTCGACACTTGAAAAATTCTGAGTTGGGAATAATATCTTAATTCCGAACTTTTTGTTAACAAAGTTCATCAGCGAGTTCTTATCTAAGAGTAGTCGGCGTAATTTGTGAGAAATCTCTCCTGCTCTAATTTCATCTATGGTCTCTGGACATTGATACAAAATCTCCCTGTCCACAAAGAGTGTAAGTTCCTCATCTATCATTGCTGGATCCTAGAACCTATTATAGGTGAATGATCACAGTAGAGGTGGTCACTGTCAATGAACCACATCACCTTATACATCCGCAGATCCCTCCAAAAACGACCGTTTTAGAACGTTTTTTTGGGGCCACACATCAATGGCTTTTCCGATAGTACCTCGCCTGTACAACATCGACCTTCACGCTATGGGATCGTTTCATATCGACTATCACCGTCAAACAGCTTAGTGAGCCGCTGAACTAAAAATCTTGGATGAACGCGGCAAAATGAGTGACCCTGGCATCCTATTTTTACTGCTGAACGCCTCGGTTGTGTGGGCGGTTGTGGCAGGCATGCTGACCTGGATTCTGCGCGCAAAACTCCTGGTGCTGGTCGTGCTCATCGCACCCTATATCATCGGCTCAAGCTTTCGCCATGTGGCCGGGATGCCGGAACTGGTCGGCATGTATTCCACCTCGCTCATTTATGGCGCGCCAGGGCTCATCTTCGGCATGCTCTATGCGGACTATCAGCGGGTGAAGCTATACTTCGCGCGCACCTCAAAGCTCGCGTTCATGGCGCGTGGGGGCATTGCCCTGTCATCGGTCTACCTGCTGGGGTATTTCGGTCAGCAGATCATCTTTGATAACCCAGGGGTCCGCTTCATCCTTGGCTTCATCGATGGAGGTCGGCGCGCGCAAGAGCTGGTGTCTCAGGTGGATAGCAGCGGCGCGTTCACAGCCGGGGCAACCATTCTCGCGTCTTTTGGCGTGCTCGGAATTCAGCGCTGGCGTGAAGAGCGCAGCGTTCTGATTGCTAACCGTCAAGCCACAGCAAACAATCAAGAAACACTGGAGCCACCCCATGGAAAATCGTAAATGGATATTTGTGGGCGTTATCAGCCTCGTGTTCGTCTTTGCTGGATACAACCTCTACAGCTATTTCACTGAGCAGCAGGCTATTCAGATCGAAGAAGACCGGCTTGCGCAAGAACGCCGCGATGCGCGTGACGCTGAGCGGGTAGAGCGCGCAGCCGCCCAAGCCGCCGAGCAGCAACGCCTCGAAGAAGAACGCGAAGACCGCGCAGCTCAGCAGGCGCAAGAAGAGGCTGAGCGGCTAGCGCAGCGTGACCAAGAGCGTCTCGAGGCGGAAGCCAATGCCCGCATTGAGCGCGAAGAGCGTGAACAAGCTCAGCGCGAAGCAGACCAGGCGCGCTTAGAAGATCGTATCACGCGGGCGCGCACCAGGGAGCAGATCGAGGATTTCAGCCCAGAATTCGTGACCCAAGTTCGAACGGTGTCACCACGATATCTTGAAGCCAATCCGGAGGAAGCCCTCAGCGTGTATAGCATTCCTGCAAATGGGCAGGTCTACCCCAACGGCTATGGCACAGTGCTTTTGTATCGGGATCAAACAACATTTCTTATGGTTGTTGCCGCCTTATCCCAAAACACCGATGTCATCGACGCGCTCATAGCGCTTGGGGCAGATGTAAATGCATCCAACCAAATGGGCGTCACGCCCTTGATGTTTGCAGCGGCATATAACACGCCAGAAATGGTGCAATATCTCCTTGATCAGGGCGCAGATCCAATGGCTGCGTCATTCTTAGGCGATGCAAACGCCTTACATCTCGCCGCAGTCCTGAACCCCATGCCGGGCGTCATCGATGTCCTCATCGAAGCTGGCTTAGACATCGAGAGCCGCATAACAGGCGGCAATACGCCCCTTCTGATGGCCAGTGAAGAAAACACCAACCTCGAGGTGGTGGAACGCCTGGTAGAACTCGGCGCAGACATATCGGTTTTTAATGCGGATGGCATAACCCCCTTAGGCTTTATCACGCAGCGGATTGAAAACCGTGGGATCCGCTTCAACTCCATCAGTGACGAAGTGAATGAACGGGTGCTGCAAGCCGTCTCCTTAACTGAAGCCACCGAATAGCCCTCATCCCCTCAATAATGATAGCGGCATTGCGCGACCAACAATGTGTCGCCCTCGGGGCGGTACACCAATCGATGCTCTCGGTCCAAACGCCGCGACCACCATCCCGATAGACTCCCTTTGAGGGCTTCAGGTTTGCCGGTTCCAGTAAAGGGGGTTCGGCTACATTCCTTGATCAGCCCATTTAGGCGTTTCAGAAGTTTGCGGTCGTGTTGTTGCCAAAACAGATAATCGTCCCACGCCTGCTCATGGAACTTGATCTTCACGGCAAGAGGGCTCGCTCCACACCCTGACCTGCATCAAGCTCTTCGACCGCGCGCAGCAAACGCTCGGCGTTTTTTGGACTGCGCAAAAGATGTCGGGTCTCTTCATAGGACGCAAAATCCTCCAACGACATCAATACGGCCGCAGGCTTGCCGCCGCCACGGGTGATGAGCACTGGCTCATGGTCGCTTGCTACCCCGTCCATTTCGGAAGCGAGGTTCTTGCGTAGCTCTGTGAAGGATGTCGTTCTCATAAAAATCATGTACGCAATCGCGTACATTTTTGCAAGCCCTTACGCTGCAGCGTGTTGCATCAAATACTCCATCGCCATCCCGATTTTGACAAAGGCACCGTGGTCTCCTGTGGGCAGGTCCGGGTGGTGAATCATGGCAAGGCGGCGGTAGGCTTTCTTGATATGCTTCTGCGTGTGGGTCTTCCCCACCTCCAGCTCGAGGATGCGCAGGCAACGGTCGATATCAGCTTGGGATTTTCCACGCCCAGGCTTCCAGCTGCTGCTGTCTGACTTTTGCCCTGCGCTGTCAGATCGTGGCTCACCGCCGCTCTTCTCACTTCCACCGGCTTTGGGCCTGTTCGGTGGTGGGCGCGGCGCATCATGAGTGCCTTGGTCCTGCCCTGCGTTTTCCTCACGACGAATATCTTCATAAGCAGCATTGTGGCGCATCACAAAGAGGATCTCAGCCAGGCTTTCCGCCCAAAACAGCACCCTGGTTAAGAACACCCCCTGATTGGATAAGAACCCCAGCAGCACCGCCAGCGTATAAACGCCCAAAAGCCCACTGAGCAGCGTGCTGAGCAGGTACGCCAGAAACAGCACAAAAATGATCTTAAGAGGGCCGATGCGCCTCAAAGTCGCGGCAAAATAATAGCCCGCTGCAAAGAACACCGCGAGGCTGATAATATTGGGGAATGTCAGTTTGAGCCCAGTCAGGGCGCGGAACATCACTTCGATAAATTCGATCATCGACGCTGGCTTCGCTTTTGCATGACTTTTGCTCCGCGCACCGGAGCGCTCGATGCCGCGCTAGCCTCCACTACAATCTTGGCTTTAGCCTTCTGGCTTTGACGGCCCGAAAGCAGCGCTTTCTTGTCAGGATGGCTCAGCAGGGCCTTCTTGCGTTTCCAATACGCCACCTGCCCCTCGTCCGCGCGGCGATGCAGTAAGCCTGCGAACTCCGCCCGCTCTGCCTTGCTGAGGGGGTGGGTTTTTTCGGTGCGCGTCTGGGCCTTGCTGGCCTGCCGGTGCAGGCTCTCGCTATACTCCGATGGTCCTCGAAACAGGTCGCCCACAAAATCCAAGCCTGCGCCTATCTCGTAATAGGCGAAGTCATAGGTTTGGTCTCTCAGCCAAGAGAGAATCCCAGGTTTGGGAGCAAATATGTCTTTGGGGTCTGGTCGGCTCATAACGGGATAAAAACCAAGCGATCCTGCGCCTTGGAAGCAATCGGCGCAGGGGGCAGCTTCATCATCCGCAGCCAGCGCGCGCTTTTATGGCTGGGGTACACGTCGATCAGCGTCGTTTTGCGGTTATCCGAGATAATCAGCAGCTTATCATCGGGCAGCTCGCGGATCTCACTGGCGTTGATCAGGTTGTATTCGCTCTGATGCTCAATGTGGGTTTCGCGTTCCTCGTTGCGGTAGAACATCCGCACCCGTCCGGCCTTTTGCTCAAAAAAGCTGGCCGTCACATGCTCTGCTGCCCCAAAACTGATTTGGGTCGCGATCCCCGACATAATCACATGCATCAGGTCTTTGCCGTATTTTGTGATCAGCTGCTGCTGACCCTGCATCAACAGCAAAAAGCTCATGCGGTATTTTCTGGTCGTGGTGATCAGCGTGTCAAAGCCGGGCAGATAACTGTTCCCAAACTCGTCGTACACAAAATAGACGGGCAAATCCTTCGGGCCGGGCAACCGCTTCATGCAAGCGTGCACAAGGCTCAGAAAAAACATCGAGATCACCGGGCGGTAGATGGCCTGATCCTCGGGCGGCGTCACGATGTAGACGATGGTTTTCTCCGTGCGCAAGGTGCTCAGGTCAAAGTCTGAGCTCGAGGTCAGCGCACAAACATGCGGCTCCGAGAAGATCTTTAGCCCCACAAGCGCGTTGGTCAGAAAGCTAGTGATGGTCTCATCCGCGCCCGTGGTCAGCGCCTTCCACTCGTTTTGCAAGAACACGTCGTCCTTGGCGCAGCTGGCCACCCATTCGTCCAGATCCTCACCGTCCGTGCCAAAGTTACTCAGCAAATGGTAGAGGTTGTGCGGCGTGTTAAACACGTCCGGCATTCTGCCCAGGCACTTGAGGAAAAACCGGATGTAGCGCTCCGCGCCACTTGCCCAAAACTTATCCTCCCCATCGCCGCCGCTCTTACTGAAGAGCTCCGCCATGCGCATAATTGCCGCCGGATCTTTGAGGCTCAGAAACGGATTGAACCGGTTGGACTGCGTCAGGTCATTGGGATTGAGCACAATCACGCGGTAGCCGCGCGCGTTCATGTAGCCGCTGGTATCGCGGTAGAGATCGCCCGACATATCATTCACGATCATCACGGCGTCGCTGCTGGCTTTATCCAAGATGGCAGGCCGCGCAATCGCGGTGGATTTCCCTTTCCCGGTGATCCCGTAAACCGCCACGTTTTGGAAACTCACCTGCTCAGACAGACGCAAATCTTTGCCGTCCAAAAGCAGCCCTGTGTTCCAGCGCGACAGATATTCGTTCACATCTCCGGATTTTGCGAACTCAGCGCCTTCCTTGCGCAGAAGGGTTCTTCCAAACACCAAGCTCTGCACAGAGCGGTGCAGCTGCTTGCGCAGCGCCTTGCCAATCATGCCGTCTTTTTTAGGGAATAAATTTGGAAACATGTGCCTTTAACTTCTTACGGATCAGCCGCTTCACGGATACGCGAACATAGCGCACAAGCATAGCAATGCCGCCTCACCGCTTGCGCCCTTGCGGGCCACGGGAGTGCTTTTTGTCCTCCACGCGCGCGTTCTCTGCCTTCCTGACGCGCCGCTCCGCCATTTCTTGGCGAAAGGCGTCCTGCGCACTCGACGCATCCTGCCTTTGGATAACATCCGGCTCAGGGCTGAACTCTCCCCCTTCGGCACTCGGCTCCTCTGCCTGCCGCTGCGCCCCTTCAGGCGCTTTTTCTTTTTCACCCCCAACGCCTTTTTCGCGACCGACACCTTCAATTTCGGGCTCAGTTTTGGACTCAACCTGAACCTCTTCAATCACCGGTTCAGTGCGCTCCAGAAAGGCCGCGTGTGCATCCTCAATGCCAAGAGTGGCAAAGCGATACGCCTTGCGAGCTTTGCCCTCACCTTCCTGCGGGATCGGGCGGACCCCGCAGTGTTTGCCGCGCACATAGAAGGTAAAGCCCTTCTCAACGAGCAAACGCTCAAGCTCTGCTTGGGAGGCGGCGTAGGCCAAGATGCTGCGCAGCTCTTGGGCCAGCGCTTCGGTCTTGGTCAGCCGTGCCCCGCGCTTCTGCATCTCTTGCGCCTTGCGGCTTTCACGGGTCTGGCGACGGTCTTGTTTCTCTTTCGGGCTCGAGGCCAGGATTTCCGTCTGCTTCAGCTTAGGGTATTTGGTCAGTGCGCTTTGCTCAATTTCACGCTTGGCCGCGTCAAACTCGGACCGCGTCAAACGCAGCCGTTTATTGTCACCACGCTCATTGGCGCTGATCATCAGGTGATAATGCAGATGGTCCGCATGGTCCCGGTGCAGCGCCCCGTAGACGATATTGCGCGGGCAGCGTTTCTGCACAAACTCCAGTGCCAAGAGCCTGAGCTGTTCGCGCACATCGCGGCTTTGCCCGCACTCGCGCGTGTCAATGGAGAGGATCTCATGGTAGAGATAATTGCCACCTCGCCGCTTGCCTAAGCGCTGCGCGTTGGCGTCGAATTCCTGGGCAATAGCGCTCGGATCGCGCGCGAATAAGTTGTTATGCAAATCAAAAGCGCGGTCGGATTTCTCGTCGCTCATATAGGCAGCGAGCTGCCCGAAACTGGGCTCTTTGCGGCTCATGGATTTGAGTATCATCGCGGGCTCAATTTATCATCTACAAAGCCCTCGATAAGCGCTTCCAGCTCCTGGAGCTTGGTGAGCGCACCGCCCTCGTCAACGACATGTCGCACCACGTTCGAATGGTGCGCCATTTGGTTCACGTTGTTGGCGATGCTGGCCACGAGAAACCGCAGCTCCTTGAGCTCGGCTTCCACGCCGGTCGCGCGCAAGGCTGACCCTCGGATCTGCGCAAGCGCACCTTCGCGCAGGACCGTAGCAAGTCCCATGCCATTGCCTGCGCCGTAGGCCTTCAGCTCGCGGTAATCAGCGACCGCCAAGCGCACCGATACATCCTTGTATTGGCGCTTGGTCCGGTCGCGATAGTGGCGCTGATATTGGGCAGAATTGGCGGGCATGGGCATCACGGGGGTTAGGGCTGGCGGGATGAATGAGACAGCCATCGGGCTGGATTATTCGGCGGCGGGTCGCAGGTGTGGTATCACCTTCGGGGGTCATTCTTTAGGGGCGCTCCCCTAAAAGCGGGGTTGAGGGGTTGGCCCTCACAAGATGTCTTTCGTTGTAAGGTCTCGGGATTCCTTACAACGAAAGATGCAATCTTGCATCTGTTCTGTCCAACCATTGTGACCAAATCTCAAGGGATGTCAAAGCAGCTGCTTCACATGGGCTTCACAATTCGCCGGTCGATGGTCTGACTGAGATTTCCGGGGGCCGCCAAATTGGCTGATCCTCAGATTTTGTCATCATCAGATCATACAGTTTTGGTAGGTTTGACCTGTGGGTGAAAAAGAAAAGAGGGGGGCGTTAGCCGCCCTGGTCTGTCCCGTTCCCATGCATCAGGCACAGCCACCTGTCGTTCATGATATCCTGCTCGCATCAGCGCGGTTCTTGACGGCAAGGCTGCGGGATACAATGCGAGGATGATGATGTCCCTTCCCCCCTTCGAAGGAGCTCGGCTCTGCGGTCTGTGGTTATGGAACGAAAAAAGAGCCCCCACTTGGGGGCTCTCTCAGTTTCTAAAAGAGCGAAAGTTGAACGGCTGTGCCGTCGTCTTTCGTCTCTAACCATGCCGTGACAAAGGCAAGCGGGCCACCGGCCCCTTCCACCAGCTCGCGCGGGCAGAAGTGTGAGCGATATCCAGTCTCAGATATTGGGTGCGGCCTGCGGTCGGCCGTCACAATCTCCAGGTGGGCGGTATCACCGCCCAACCATGCAGGACACCACCGCACGGTGATGTCCTGCCCCTTCCAGCTCAGCTGGTGTTCCTCATAAGTGTTGCCCATGCCATACCTCAGAAATCAAAGCCAAGCTGCGCTGGCTTGATTGCTGGGGTCTCGGCGCGTGCAGATTTGGTTGTTACTGTTCGAGGGGGCGCGGGTTGCTCCGTGGTCGATATGTCGACCTCGAGGGTTTCTTCGTTCCGGCGCAGCCGGTACTTCCAAAGCCCCAAGTGATGGGCAGGCGTGTACCAGACTTCGCGGATGTCCCAACTCAGAGTATTCCCGACGATAATTTCGGCGGGCACATTCCAAAGGCTCAGCTGCGTGTAGCACATCAGGGCAGCATTGCGGTCCACATCGATGCACTGCACCCAAAGATGCTGGGAAGGGTTGTAGCCCTTGGCGATCATCACTTTGACCAAAGCCAGGATCATCCCCCCTGCCCCGCACGCCGGTTCACCTGCCGTGATAAACGGCTGGGTCTCCAACCTGCCAAGCATGTCCCCAAAAGTCAGGTTCGCCATCAGCTCAGAAAGTTCTGGTGGGGTGAAGAATTGCCCTGCATCCTTGTTGGCAATCTCGAGCTCCATATACAAAGGCCCGAGAATGTCGCGCGGCTCGGAGTCTAGCGCGGCGACCAAGTGGGCCATCAATTTTGGAAAAGCCTCTTGGTCGGGCTTTTTGTAGTCTGCGATAATCCGCAAATATTCCTCTTCGCGGGCTGGGTCTTTGTGGATGGCGTTATGCAAGCTGCACGCCGTCATCGTCACAAAATCCCGAAACACCTCATAGTTATGTTTGTACGGTGCCAGTTCGCGAAAGGTCTTCTTGAACGCGGCCAGTGCGGCGTCACGGTCATGGGCCTGTGCACTATGTGCCATGCTTGTTCTCCCCTGTTGGGGTCTCTCAAGCCTGGCGTCCACCAGTCTCGAGAGACTGGTGGATTGGATTTATGATCGCGTTATGCGGTCGGGGATAATTCTGCGAGAAATTTAAGGTTTGTCAAAAATAAGTACCAAAAAAAAGGGGGGGTTAAACCTCCCCCCTTTCCTCCAGTCAATCCAAACCGGCTATAAAATCAGTGTCATTCACCGGCTTCCAGCCTTCCCCCAAACCCATGTCGCGCGCCATCTGATATGTAATTTCTTGAAAACCAAACGCTGCAAAAGCATCTTTCGGATCATCGCCAACATCAAAGGGCGGACAGTGGCAGGCCTCGTAGTGGTCATGTAACTCGGATATTTCATCTTTGTGAGTTTCAAGAAATGCGTGTGAATCACTGTAGTAGTTCAGATGTGACATCAGGCCTGATAATTTGCCCCAAACAAGAATTGTTGCGAAAAAATCCTTGATATTTTCATATTCCAGCGCTTCTTTTGCGACAGCTGCTGCAATTCAAGTTCCTGCCATCTTTTCCTGAAGATAGCTTCGATTTTCTGCCTCTGTGCATGTGCTTTTGGTATCCATATTTTTGTAGATGAGATAATAAAACGCCTCAGCTCTGCACTGAGACATCGTACATCCACCGCGCCCTCCCCTTCAGGCGGTCAAAGCGCAGCGTGAACCGTTCGCAAGTGCCCGAAGCGCAGCGCAGGGCCAGCGCCGCGCGGTTCTTGACGGTCCAGGGGTAGCGGTAGGATTACGAGACTCTGTGTGGCTCCCTCTTTTTCCGGCACCCAAACGCGTTCTTCGGGGTGCGTTCCGCTCAATGATCAGACCGGTCGCATTTTGCCCCGTTGGCCCAGATGCGTCCCCTTGAAGCCAAAAAAGAAACCCCGCTTTCGCGGGGCGTCGATGTCTACCGGAACTGCTTGGTGGCCAGCCACCAAAAGCTTGGACGCTCGACCTTTCCAGGATGCCAAACGGCCCAATAATACTGCTGCTTTGCAATGCGGGCATACTGCAACACCGGCTTTCCTTCCGGCCAGCATGTGAGCTCATCCAGGGCATATATCGCGGTTGGCGGGCAGCGCTGGAACCTTGGCGTGCGGTCCGCGTTGCACAAGGAGCGCAGATTGAGCAGCATCGCCACGCTTCCCCCGGTCTTGCGCGCATGGATAAGAGCGCGACGCACAAAGGCATCTCACAGCCCATGTGTCCCGTAGGGTGGGTTCGTGATGATATTCTTGGCCAGGGGCGTGTCAGATTTTAGGAAGTTGTGGCCTCCTGCGCCGTAGCCTCGGTCAATCAGATCCGTGGACACCACTTGGTATCCGGCCTCAGACAAGACCTTGGAAATAGCCCCGTCGCCGCAGGCTGGCTCCCAAATATCGCCCTCGAAGACCTCGACGGATAAAAGCGCCCGCGTTGCCTCGGGTGGTGTTGGGTAAAACTCAAAGGCAGCACGCTTGGGATGGCGGTTATTCACTGGATAAAAGTTTGATTTCTTGCTGTTTTTCTGTACATTTGTTGTGGTCATTGTTGAAAGTTGAAAAGATAAAAAACGAGGTGATACGCTCACCCCGCAAAGCGGTTCTCATGCTTAGTATTCGTCTGCCAGCATGAGGGTCAAAACCCGGTTTGTCTGCTCGGGATCTGCTGGATCAGCGCTCAAGTACAGGCTCTTTTTGTCGAAATAATCGAATTTCCAAAATATACGCGTGCTTCAGAAATCCAAGGCTCCAAAATCGTGTTCTCCGTAAGGATCGTTGTCTGCTGTAAAGACTTCGAACTCGCGCACTCTTTGAAGAATTTCAAATTGCTCGTCGGCTCATAAACTCAGGATTCCTTCCGTAAAAACGGTGCGGCAACCCTGAAGGGACTTTCGCGAAAAATCGTTGAGCGCTGCAATCTCTCGAGCCCGCTTTGTGTGTAATGTCATATGTAAAACATTAAAAAATAAAACGCCTCAGCTCTACACTGAGACATCGTATATCCACCGCGCCCTCCCCTCGGGGCGGTCAAAGCGCAGCGTGAACCGTTCGCAAGTGCCCGAAGCGCAGCGCAGGGCCAGCGCCGCGCGGTTCTTGACGGACCAGGGGTAGCGGTAGGATTACGAGACTCTGTGTGGCTTCTCTCCCCAATTCTTCAGCACCCAAACGCTTTATTCGTGTAACATTCCGATCGATGAACATCACGCAAGCCAAATGCATTCCCATCGGGGCGTACCTCGAGCGCCAGGGTCACAAGCCTCAAACATCGCGCATGGGTGGACACGAGCTGTGGTATCACTCGCCCATTCGCGATGGCGACAAAACACCGTCGTTCAAAGTCGATACGATCAAAAACATATGGTATGACCACGGTGTCGCGACGGGCGGCAATATCATCGACTTGGTGCGCGAGATCTGCGCCTGCGATGTTCGTGACGCGCTTCAGCACCTCGATAGATCCGGTTTGTACTCGCCCGGGCTTGCGAAACCGGCGGTTTCTGCCGGGATCTCGCGCGGCGCTGCGCGCCGGTCAGATACGGCACTCCAAAGTCAAAACCTTGAGGGTGAAAAAGAAAAAATGGGGGCGTTTGAGTTGGTCGCATCGCGGCCCCTTCAGCACCCTGCTTTGCTGCAATACCTCACGAAACGCGGTATCGATCATGATATTGCGCGCGCATACCTCTCTGAGATCGATTTTAAGGCCCCTCACAGCGCAGGGAAGTACTTTTCCCTCGGTTACCCTTCCGGCGGGGGTTTTGAGGCGCGTAACGCGCTGTTTAAGGGCTTTGTCGGAATCGGCAAAGCGGTGACCTTTCACGATATGCCCAATGCCACGCGGCTTCAGGTCTTCGAGGGCTTCATGGATTTCCTATCCTACTTATCCAAAGACAGGCCAAGCCAGCCCATAGGCGCGGTGCTGGTGCTCAACAGCACGAACCTGTGGCAACGGGCGCTGCCCTACATCGATGACCCTCGTTTCGAGGAAGTGCGGCTGTACCTGGACAACGACGACGCGGGATCTGCCGCGACGCGCAAACTGTTTGAATCCGCGCAAACACCGTCCAAACTTGCGGACATGCGCAGCTACTATGAAGGATATGATGACCTCAACGCATGGTTGCTTGGTCAAAAGCTGTAAGCAGTTTTTTCTTTTCTGCCCTCAAAAATCTTAAAAATGAAAAAATCAACAACCAAGCTGCGGGGGGCCGAAAGGCTCCCTGTTGTTGTTTAGTATGTTTAAGAAACATCGTTTAAAAGGTTTAGGGGTAAAATAATGGCTTAGAAACAAGGTGCTACGGGGTGTAAGGTGTATGTTTGTGGGGCGAGAGGTGTATGTTTATGGGGAAATACTCCTTTTGAGGTGTATGTTTATGGGGCTTAGGGTGTATAAATATGGGGATCCCAAGAGAGGGTCCTAACTTGCTGATAAGTAAGCCAAAAATATAGATCGTTGCGATCAAAGGTGTATGTTTGTGGGGCTTAGGTGTATGTTTATGGGGTCACACAGTTAAGCCTCTGATTTTCTTCCCAAAACAAGGCGGTTTTCGTGTTGACACGCAAGGTTGAGGTGTATGTTTATGGGGTCATGCGATCCCTTCAGGTGTATGTTTGTGGGGAATTGTTGCTCACTCTACTGGTTCACCTCAGAGCTAAATGAGATAGAAAAAGTTGCGTTCTTATAAAAATCGATAGAATGGTGTAAAGATATCGTTTAGAATTTACACCATGATCAGAGAGCTAAAAAAACCCAGTAAAGATAACCAGATACTGAAGAAGCATGTTGCGGCGATTCACATCGGGGCAAAGCTTTCGCTGCTTCAGAGGAAGCTTGTCAATGCTTTGCTCTACAATGCCTACGATGGACTGCTCACGGCGCAAGAGCATCATATCAGCGCTTCAGTTCTCTGTGAGATGATTGGTTTCGATAGTAAGAACATCGGCTACCTCAAGGGAGCGCTCAAGGGTCTCATGGAGACAGTTGTGGAGTTTGATGTTCTCGAAGACGACGGGCAACGCTCTTGGGAAGCGATGGTGTTGCTCCCCTACGCGAGAATTAAAGGCGGAACCTGTACCTATCGTTATGAGCGTGCCCTGGCTGAAAAGCTCTATCACCCCGATGTGTACTCAAAAATCAATCTGAGCGTTCTACGCGAAATGAACAGCGCTCATGCCTTGGTGCTCTATGAAAATTGCTACCGCTTTGAAGGCATAGGTCACACGGCATGGTGGGACATCGAGGTTTTCCGCAAGCTCATGGCCGTGGATATGATGCCCAGTTATAAGCCGTTTAAGGCACTCAATCGAAATGTTATCCAGCCCGCCATGAAGGAAGTAAATAAGCTTTCCAACATCCAAGTGGAGATGGAAACACGTATGAAGGGGCGGACTGTTACCGGCCTGCGGTTCATTGTTAGGCCTAATGCTCAGCTGTCTTTGGTTGGGATGGATACTGAGGATGAAATTACAGACAAACGGGCCTACAAAGCTTTGATGGCGGAAGGAATTTCTAAAACCCTCGCCCGCGCTTGGGTGATTGAATATGACGAGGCGTACATCTTAGAAAAGCTGGACCTTGCGAGCAATCAAGCCGCGAGTGGGAAGATTAAATCGTCCAAGGCAGGCTTCCTCAAATCTGCTATCGAAGAGGACTATCACAACGAAAATGCGCAAAAGAAGAAGGCGCTTGAAGCGGCTCAAGACAGAAAATCCACTCGAGAGAAGCTGGAGCGTAAGCTCGAGGGGCTCAAAACGACACAGAGAGAGGCAGAAACTTCATATCGCTGGCATACAGCGGAAATCATCGAAGAAGCCTTCCAGCGGCTCTCCGAAGGCGAGAGAGAGGCAGTTACGGCAGAGTTTCAACTCGGCCTTGGAAGCAGCATATATGCGAATGCCTTCAAAAAGGGTGGTTGGAAAGATCGTTTGACCTTTCCGGATATCAAGAAATTTTGGGAAGCGCGGGGTGTATCCCTCCCCTCCCCTGCCGCTTGGGCACAAAAAAACGGCTCACAGGAGCCGGATATCATAAAAGCGCAGATTGATGAGCTCGAGGAGCAACTGAAACAACCGGTTAAATTGGTTAAACCGAAATAACAGGTTTAATCGGTTCAATCGAAAATATCGGTTTTGCTTCGTAAGATATGTTTGAGATAGGTGGACTTCGGAACGAGGCCTGCCTTTTCTTCGAGCTTCGCAAGCTCAGCTTTGGTGAACTTGATCGCCACAATCTCAGACTCTTTGTCCTCAGCGCGTTTCGGTTTGCGTCCAACAGTTTTGGGCGCAAGAATAGATTTTGGTTCATTCGGTTTAACTGAATTAACTGATTCAACCTTTTTGAAGATGGAGAGGTCATTTTTCTTAGGCATAATGCTGCTCGAGGTAAGAAAGTAAGGTGTCGAACTGTGCCGCCACGTCGCGATAGGTATAGCGAGCGAGGGCGTCTTTCTCCATCATCTGACGGATAGAAAGCTCTTGTTCGAAGATGGTATCAAACACGCGGGAGAATTTCAGCGGAAGAACCGGTATCCCCTGCCCTATCGCGTGGTCCACAACAGCTTTGATATTCTTCGCGTCTTCACTGTCAGCCCAATCCTTGAAGGCTTCACCCTTCCGCTTCACCAGTTTCGTCGCCACCACGACGATGTTCTTGTTGTACGGTAGAAGCTCGTTGATCGTGTGTATCCCCGCATGGATGCACTTCAGTTCATTGTAGATGGGCACCAGCACCACGTCTGATTGTGAGACCGCTGATACGATACTAGGCCGCGCATCGCGCGACATGAGACCGGCTAGGTCAAACACCACGTCGATTCCTTCAGGAAAATCCGGAAACTCTTCATCGGGTTGCAGCGAGAAAAGCCGCTCCTCAGGGAGGATGGTGTCCAAGAGATTGTAAGGTTCGTTGGTCGCCAGGGCGTATTCCCGGTCGAGCGCGATGTTCACGGCGAGCGGGGTTTTCCCCGCTGAGCCCTTCATATTGTAGACGGTTATTTTCATGTTGCTGAGTATATGGATAAACCGAAATAACGCAAATAACTTGTTGTTTCGATTTTATCAGTTAAATCGGTTAAATCGAAACAACCTATTTATCCAGCCTGCTGGAAGGGTGGTGTCGGGTTAAGGTAAAACCTGTTTAACTGGTTAAATCGGTATAACCGAAATAACTAAAACTTTGAGCGAGCTAGGGAGTATCGAGGGGAGCGATTAAAGCTCGGGCAGGGTGACCTTTGGGTCGGCCAGCTCTTGGTTCAGGCTGATAGACCCGTCGATGATAAACAGGACGAACACCTCTTGGTCACGTATCGTGTAGTAGATGTTGAAAGCCTTGGCATAGATGAGACGAAACAAGCCCCGCTCGGGGTTATAGACGTGCCCGAGGCGGGGGAACTGCGACAGGTTCTCAGTCGTGAAGGCGTAGATGGCGCTTAAGAACTCATCTGCGTGCGTGATGCTGTACTCGCACTTGTAGCGGTAGATTTCCTCGAGGGAATCCTCCGCCATTTGGGTGATAATGACTTTCATGCTTAGCTGGTTGGTGTCTTAAACTTCGCTCGCATGCTCTCCAGGTGAGTAGGGGTCATCTCGCTGTATCGCCCTGCGGCAACATCCTCGAGCCCACGCGCTATCCCAGCTTCGACCTGCCCTTTGAAGAGGCGCTCAGCCTGCTGAATCGACATAGTGATAGCGACTGGCCGGTTCTGCTTCGTGATCACTACAGGCTCATGCTGCGCCGTGTCGATGTAGAGGCCAAACTCTTTGCTCGCAGCGGAAGCGGTCATAGTCTTCATGCTCATAATCCTTGCACTTAGAGGGTAATATCCACATTATACGGAAAATCCGGAAAATGCAAAGTTTTTGACGGGCAGTGGTAGGTAGTATCGGGAGCCGGAAATAGTTGACTTCCTTTTTGAAAACTACCGCAAATTCGTATAATGCCAACAATATCTTGTGCCTTGCTTGGGCACCTTACCCGAAAACGTTTACACCATGAAATTTCTCTTTGAGCCGAACCTATCTCATCAACGCGAAGCAGTAGACGCTATCGTGAAGGTCTTTGAAGGTGCTCCCTACACACGCCCCGAAGAGCGTTTTTGGAATGGCGAGGTTTCTCGCAATATTATCAAGCTCCCACCTCAGGAATGGTATGAGAACGCGAAGGCTGTAGCGGTTGAGAACGCTGTAGATGGTCCAGCTTCCTGCGATGAGCCAGACTTTACCATTGAAATGGAGACAGGGACGGGGAAGACGTATGTCTATCTCCGCGCTATTTTTGAGCTGAACCGTCGCTATGGTCTGCACAAATTTTTGATCGTTGTTCCAAGTGTTGCCATCAGGGAGGGAACTCTTGCCCAGCTTCGGCAAACTAAGCAGCACTTTTCAGAGATCTACGCAACGCTTGCAGAAGTCATTGAGTATGACTCAAAAAAACTACCCCAGGTGCGTGGGTTCTGCGTCTCAAATCACCTTTCCATTATGGTGATGAACAAGCAGGCCTTCGACTCGGACAAAAAAATTATCAACGACGAAGACCGGGACGGGGGAAACTTGCTGGAGATGCTTCAGCAAGTTCAGCCGATTATCATCATGGATGAGCCCCAAGAGGGGATGGATACGGAGAACATGCAGAAGCGCCTCGCGGCCTTCAGCCCACTCTTCAAGCTCCGCTTTTCAGCGACGCACCGACTGCCGAAAAACATCGTGTATCAGCTCACACCCTATGACGCATACAACCGTGGTCTGGTGAAAAAGATTGGGGTGCTTTCCATTCATGAAAGCAACACCCAGAGCAACGTCTCCATCGAGTTTCGCAAGATCAAACTCAATGGAGACAAGGAGCCAACGGCGACGCTTCAGCTGAACCAGCGCCTGAAAGGGGGCGAGTTCAAATCTAAGGCGTTTACCGTGAAGCGCGGTGATGACCTTGAGAAGAAGACGGGGAATGCTGTATATCACGGCTGGGTAGTTGAAGATATTGGGACCACAGACATCTTCGATGGTGACGCCTACATCAAATTTACAAACGGTGAACAGCTCGAAGAGGGTAAGGGGCACGGCATAGATAAGGAGGCCGTTTTCCGAGAGCAAATACGCCGCTCGATTCAAGCGCATTTCAAACATAAAGACCGCGTTGTGCCACTCGGCATCAAACCACTTTCTTTGTTTTTTATCGACCGGGTTGCTAATTATGTTGCTCAGGATGGGCTTATTCGTCGGCTCTTCGTTGAAGAGTATGGGGCACTATTTCAGAAGAAGTATGGGAAAGAGCCTGCTGATATCCCATCGGTTCACAACGGGTATTTTGCTCAAAACACCTCTGGGGAGTTCACTGACAGTGAGCGCTCGATGGCAACAAATAAAGAAATTTACGATAAAATTCTGCGGGATAAGGAAGCCCTACTATCCTTCGATGAACCGCTCGAGTTCATCTTCTCGCACTCAGCGCTCGGTGTTGGGTGGGATAACCCGAACGTGTTTACCATCTGTACGCTCAATGAAAGCCTGAGCGTTTTTAAAAAACGCCAAGAAATTGGTCGAGGGCTTCGCCTGTCAGTAAAGCAAGACGGGACGCGGTATCGCGACCCAGAAAGTACGAAAGAAGGGCAGGAAGTGAACCTGCTCACTGTGGTTGCGAACCAGAGCTACCATGCTTTCGCAAGCACCTATCAAGAGGAGCTACGCGAAGAGCTGGGGCAGGGGACCAAAGCGCCGCCAACACGTAATCTCAACAAGACCCCTGTGAAACTCACACGTCGGGCTGATCGCTTCAGCTCGGAAGACTTCACCTCACTTTGGGCGCTTATTGCGCAAAAAACAAAGTGCCGCGTCCACTTCAACGAAACAGACCTCATCGAGCGCAGTATCGGGCGTCTTTCGACCATCGTTGTTGATGAAAACCGGCTCGAAGTATCACTTACCTACTGGGACAGTTTTGATGAGACTGGTGACATTACGGATAGGGCAGGGGGTACAACCCGTTCCCAGGTTCGTGGCTCGATAGCGCAGGTTGATATCGTGGGCGAGCTCGCCCGCAACACCGCACTCTCTGAAATGACAGCAGCAAAAATACTTGTTGGCCTAAGTGACATTTCTAAAAGGCAGCTTGCCAAAAACCCCATGCAATTTCTCGCGGATGCCGCGAAGCGTATCAAAGCTATAATGGCTGACGAAATGGTGCGTTTGGTTCGCTATGAAAAAACGGGGGATATTCACCCGCTTGAACTCCTGGAAGAGGAAATCGAGACCGTCCTTCCGA
>Ga0307930_1001428_pt1 | contig 18866 bp, 21 predicted proteins | sample OrgLakmetageno46_FD_203161 | JGI IMG/M metagenome (GOLD analysis project Ga0307930, IMG submission 203161) | Saline water microbial communities from Organic Lake, Antarctica - #46 | ecosystem: Environmental > Aquatic > Non-marine Saline and Alkaline > Saline | place: Antarctica: Organic Lake...
CGGGTCGCCATTCGCGGCACCGTCCTTTCAACCGCAAGCCAACGGGCAGGGCCCTGCGGGGAAGTTGTTTGCTGTACACACCGAGAACGAGCAGCCGCGAGGGCAACACAGCGGCACTTTAGGCTGCGGCACTGTCGGCTACCAATGCCTCACTGCTCAGCCACAATTCGCACATTTGAGCCTGGAAGAGTGCCGCCTAGAAAATTACGGAATCAAAGAGCAGGTGATACTGGCATTACTCTCACGCATTGAAAACCACTGCATGTAGGGGCTTTCCTTCTGCTTAGCATGATTTCAAGAAAGCGCAAGAGTTCTAAAGTTTACCCCAAGAGTAGTATCGTAAAATTACCTCCTCTGCATCATCTTAGGACTATCTTCGCCCGTATATCTTGACTGCGTTCCTCTTGTGGTTGGTTGTTTTCTGCAGTCATTTGGTACCAGCAGCCCTTCCAATCAAGCTCAAGCAACGGTTGGAGGCTTTGGTGGCATGCCTACTCAGTTTTCTTCTAACCTTGGCAACCCGCAACCAGCTCCCTTCGGCATTACGCCCTCGTCTTCTGCCAGTAGCGTGCAAATTGGCTTCGGCCAAGCCCCAGATAATGGATCTCGTTTTGGGGCAGCAGTTCAAGGAGGAGGGTTCGGTGCCTCGACTGGCTTTGGTCAATCATCTGCACACGGGTCGCCATTCGCGGCACCGTCCTTTCAACCGCAAGCCAACGGGCAGGGCCCTGCGGGGAAGTTGTTTGCTGTACACACCGAGAACGAGCAGCCGCGAGGGCAACACAGCGGCACTTTAGGCTGCAGCACTGTCGGCTACCAATGCCTCACTGCTCAGCCGCAATTCGCACATTTGAGCCTGGAAGAGTGCCGCCTAGAAGATTACGGAATCAAAGAGCAGGTGATACTGGCATTACTTGCACGCATTGGAAACCTCTGCACGTGGGGGCTTTCCTTCTGCTTAGCATGATTTCAAGAAAGCGCAAGAGTTCTAAAGTTTACCCTAATGATATGTATCATCACACATATGAATCATCTGCTTCGCCTAAGCATTGTACTCGCCTTTTGTGTTGACTGCTCTCCTCTCATGGTTGGTTGTTTCCTGCAGTCTCATGGTACCAGCAGCCCTTTCAGTAAACCCCCTTCAATGGTTGGAGGCTTTGGTGGCATGCCTACTCAGTTTTCTTCTAACCTTGGCAACCCGCAACCAGCTCCCTTCGGCATTACGCCCTCGACTTCTACCAGTAGCGTGCAAATTGGCTCCGGCCAAGCACCAGATAATGGATCTCGTTTTGGGTCAGCAGTTCAAGGAGGAGGGCCCAATAGTTCGACCGCTCCTGGATTTGGTGCACCAGCTCAAGGAGGAGCAGGGTTTGGTGGATCTCCTTTTGGTGCACCAGCTCAAGGAGGAGGGCCCAATAGTTCGACCGCTCCTGGATTTGGTGCACCAGCTCAAGGAGGAGCAGGGTTTGGTGGATCTCCTTTTGGAGCACCAGCTCAAGGAGGAGGGTCCGAAAGTTCGACCGCTCCTGGATTTGGTGCACCAGCTCAAGGAGGAGCAGTGTTTGGTGGATCTCCTTTTGGTGCACCAGCTCAAGGAGGAGGGTCCAATAGTTCGACCGCTCCTGGATTTGGTGCACCAGCTCAAGGAGGAGTAGTGTTTGCTGTCTCAAACGAGACGTCGTCTGGCTCGTCTAATGCAACGAGTAATGTCAAAGTCGGGGTCGACGCCCCTGCAACGGCTCCTAAGGAAGTGCCACTGAAAACACCGAGTGAGGCACCACCAGCAGCAGCAGCAGTACCGAATGAAAAGCCACCACCAGCAGCAGCAGCAGCAGCAGCACCGAACGAGAAGCCATCACGAGTAGAAGGAGCAGCAGCAGCACCGAACGAGAAGCCACCACCAGCAGCAGGAGCAGGAGCAGCACTACCAGTGGCAGCAGCAAAAGCACCCGCACCCGGATTAGACAACAACGGTTTACCGTTGGCAATTGCGCTCGGGTCGCACTCCTCGGTAAGCGCTGGATGTGGGAGTATGGGTGTGATTAGTCGAGTGATAGAGTGCGAGAAAAAAAGAGGGTCCATGAGAGCCCATGATGATAGAGTGCGAAAAAAAAAGAGAGCCCATGAGAGTGTGACGTTAAAAGTCGGCAACTTTCTTTCGATTCCTATGTGAACATTTAGTTGTTGTTTTTTTGAAAATGCATGCGTGAAATTAACGGATCACGCGGTGTACTGTGTGCCTTGATATGTTACAACACGCTATCGCTATTAAATGATAGGTGGAGCAGCCGTCCAGTTCGTCTTCTCACGGCAGTGACAAGGTTCCGCGGGATGACGAAACTTGGCGCCAAAAATTGCGCCCTGGTGATCTTTTGGACGCTCGAGATCGCGAAGGCAAATGGTTCGAGTCGGTGGTGGTGGCCCGCGGGGCCCTCTCAGCATTGGTGCCCCCTTTGATGGAACGTACAGGGATGGGCGCCGCCCAGAAAGCGCACCTGGAGAAGTTAATGGTCCAGCAGCCGTCGGCGGACGCGGTGGTGGTGCACTTCAAGGTGTGCACTGATGAAAACAGCGTTTTATTTTCTTTTTGTAAACATGTTCTTTGAGAACTGGAGGGTCGAATTACGTCACCTCCCTAGATGATAACAAAACTTTACGCACAGAAAATAGAAATAGTATTTTTTTGCTTATATTCTTGAGTGTCTGCTCTTTCTTTTTTGTGATATTGTGCGCAGAATGATGACAGGCTGCCTTTACTAACTTGCTTCTTCCTTCATCGTCTGCTTTGCGCCTGTACATTTCTGTTTTTTTTTTCATTCCCTGTACACTCGTGCGACGATCCCAAGGGTTGGGCCGACAAGTACGACGAATGCAAGCTGCTGACTGAGCAAGCGCTCGATTTACGCCCACCCTTTAGTGTGATGCCCAACTGGCGCGCGGTGTTAGCGGCGAACGATGTAGTGGAAGTGAAATTGCCCAAGGTAGAGGTCAACAACGACGGCAACGACAAGAACGATAAGAACAGCAACAGCAGTAGCAGCAAGGCATCGTCGTCGCGAACCTCCTCCCTTGAGCTGTGGTACACCGCTCAAGTGGTTCGCATGGAAGCCGACAAGGGCTTGGTGCACGTGCGCGCGCTTGTGGGGGGCACCAACACCCGTAATTATACGGTGGACGTGGACGCTGACAACTTGTGCAAGATTGGCACGCACCAAGACGAAGCATCAGCCCGAAAAGCCGTGCGAGAATTACCCCCCGACAAGGGCGACTCGGCTGGTGTGGCAGCAGCGGCGACCTCGCCCGCACCACCGAATACTGAAGCAGCAACTGGTTCGTCGTCGTCGTCGTCGTCGTCGTCGACTCTGCAACCCGCGGCTGAAAAAACACCTAATGTGCCTGACGAGTGCGCCGTGTGCTTAGAGCCCCTGCTTGCGAACACAGTGCCCCTGACTTGTGGGCACCTTCTTCACGAAGCTTGCCTGGGCCAGGTGCGGTCTGCTGCCTCGAAAAACGCTACAGACGGGAAAGGCGATGGCAAAGTCTGTTGCCCCCTCTGTAATGCAGAACAGGAGACGAGTCCAGCGCTGTTCGGAAGTGGAGCTTTGACGGAAAGTGCTTCTCCTGACTTGTCCAAGATGGGCGCGAATGCTCCTGGTGGCGGCTTTTCATTCGGTGGTGCTCCTGCTCCTGCTGCTCGTGCTGCTGGTAGCGGCTTTTCCTTCGGTGCTCCTGCTCCTGCTCGTGCTGCTGGTAGCGGCTTTTCCTTCGGTGCTCCCGCAGGCTCCGTTGCTACTTCTTTTTCACCTAATGTTTAAGCGACCTCGCCATTTCTTCTTTCGCCTCATGAATGGCTTGACCATTTTGGATCAATACAATTTAAATAGTTCGCTCATGGGAGAGCACACCCCAGTCGCGCTTAAATCCAATTAAGCACTTAATTTAAGCCACATGTAGCCGGATTTGGATTCAGGCAATAATAAACACCAACTCTAGCCCTAACACCACCCTTTAAACCCGCCCTAAACCAAAATGAGCTCGACTGAGTTGCGCTATGGTTCATGGATTCTCGTCGCCATATTGACTATAAGCTACAAGCAATTATTGATTTAAGTAGATAACGGATAATAGGATATAACTGCCAATTCCAATACAACGCCGTCAAAGCGCCTATAGAAATGGCTTGTGTAAATCATAAGATTTGGTACTACGTGCTACAGTAGACAGTAGTAACTTATAATATATTCACGAAAGTGGATGGTCCTCGTCCCTCGTCCGCGCTTCTTGTGGGGGCGTTGACTTAGTTTGCGTTATATTTCTTTTGCTAAAAGCGGAAAGCAAAAGATGAATCATTTCGGTTATCGACTCGGATCTATTCACGCTTCTGCTCCTGTAGCGCTGGCTCCAGTATCCTGCATCAGCTAAGACTGCATTGGGGTTCAAAACCAGGCAATTTCCTCGTGCCACGCTGTCGCCGCTGGAATGGGGGCTACTGCAGCAGCAGCACAGCAGCCACCTACAGTATAAAGTACACACTGCACGGCAACTTCCATTGCTGCTCTTGCAGTAACTATGCAGTAGCTTCTACTTCAACGAGAAGGTCTGCGGCGCTGAGCGCGTCTTTAAACGCCGACGCTTCGTTCGCCGGCCACGTGCCGCACAGGGCTCTGCCCTGGGTGTGCGCAACAAGCATGACTTCGTTGCTCTTTGCTTCGTCCCACCCAAACACCTGTTTTTGTTTCAAAGAGCGACAGGGTGCAATGATTCGATGAAATTTTCATGCGTCTGGCGAAGCATACGCCCTCCGAAATGTTCGTGTCTTATTTCACTATATTGTAGTAGATTCCGCACATCTGCGGACAATATTATTTTAAAATGCTTCTAAGCGGAAAATTCCATTGCACACTTAATGAAAAAAAAATAACCACGAATTAGCTAGGCATATATCGAACCCTACCTTCGCGAGCGCTGCCTGCACCACCGCTCGTGAATTCATTCGGTCGTTGTACAAGAAGAGCTTGAGTTCAGCGCTTTGGTCGGCTGCTTCGCGCGCGTTGAGAATGGCGTCCACAACTTCGCGCACTTTTTCCACTGCGATCGCGACTCCAATGGATGAGGGGCGCATTTCAATCATGGTGTTCATGCCAATGACCTGCGTGGCATAGGCAGGTACATGACGCACTGTAAAACTAGCGCAAAATCCCTTGCAAACAAATCCAAAGAAATCAATCCATGAGCTGCAAGGATAAGAATTTGAACGGTTCGTGGTACCCACAAAATACCCCTGAAGTCTTGAAAACAAATATCATTATCTAGCAACCTAACCTCGCCCCACTCGTTGAGGAGTGGTCCGCCCGAGTTGCCAAAGCTCAGAGCTGCATCCGTGAGCACCACTGGTATCAAGTCGGAATCAACACTCGCTGCTGCATCACGACCATTTACGTCCTTTCGCTCTGTCGTCGTTGTCGCGTCCTCAACTGCTTCTTTGGTTTTCTCCTTTACGTTTTCAACAGCAGCCTCTGCAGGCTTAGTTCCTCCCTTCGCTGCCGGTGTTTGCCTTCTTAGGTTGGGCATCCCTACAGCGCGGCGCTTCCCGAGCGCTGAGACCACTCCTAGCGAGGCTGAAAACTCGGCGCCTGAGCCACCGTAACCCACGGCGAGCGCATATTCTCCAACTTCGAGATCGGCGCTTGAGCCCAACTCGGCTGCCGCCACCACTGCTGCACCTAAGTCACCACTGCCACTACTGGTGCTCCCAGTTTTGCTTGCTTCCGTCACTGAAGCCCACTTAGAAGGGTCCGCCTTGAGCACGGCTACGTCGCACTCGGCAGATCGGCCCACAAGCTCAGCCGGAATGAGGGTGCCGTCGGAGAGCGTGAGGGTGCACTCGCGGCTTGCGCTGGCGACGTGCGCATTGGTGGCTATCAGGCCAGCACATAGCGGAGGCAGCACAATTCCGGTTCCAGTGCCGGTTTGGGCGCCGCGCGGCCCGAACAAGTCGATTTTCACCAGCGAAGGCTTGGTGCGTGCCACCAAGGGCACCATGAAGCTCGACGACACTCGACCGGGTGCGGCTTCCAGTGGCATTACGCCATGCTGGTCAAAAAGAGTGTAGAGATGGATAGCATAGAGCATGCACTAGATTAAATCGAGAAAAAGCTCAACAATTTCATCAAGAATGATGTTCGAGTTCTAAGCTTAGATTGCTAATTTTTGATAAAGATACAGCGAAAGATGAAGTACAGAGCCGAGACAGATACACACCGGCTTCGTGAAAGTACGCAGTGGAGGGGCGACATGAAATGCCGAGCAAATGGTTGCAGTCAGGTAGACAATGCCGATGCACCTCATCCTGAACTCCAACCGAAGAAAAGCAAGGTGAGTCGAAGAGATATCATGTAAAAAGATCACTCGACATATCAGAAAGATGTTCAAGATACTACTGCATGAATCTCAGCTTGGAAAGAGATCATATTGACATGGGCAAACATAATAGCTCTAAATCCAACATTCACACCTTGAAGAGCTTACGGAATGAATTTTAAGCCTAGGACAACCAGGAGTCCACGAGCACTGTACACAGCACCGCACCAACGCAACGCAACGTGGTGGCCAACAACCGGTCGGTTCAGTGTTCAGAACTTTTTGTTCTGTTTTTTTTCTTCTTCAAGGTTTCCACGGCGTAATAATTCGTGGGGTTTATGCATTTGGTCTTTGAATACACGTAAATTTTACGAACCGTTCCTTGAATCGGTCGGAAAGTCGGAATGAATCATCAGAATTACGTCGTGCATCAGAGTCATCGATTGTCTGAAGTAAGCGTCAGTCGCTGGTGCAAGTGTCCTCGCCAAGACCTCTGAGAGCAACTGCACCTTACGAGGGTGCTAAACATATGTTTCAAACTTCTTGTGCCTCGACGACCCTAGAAGAACGTACTGTTTTGAAGCGGGGCGGTTCCAGCAGTGTTAACCGGGGTGGCAAATACCGTTCTGTTCACCGAAGTCTAAAGTCAAGTCGAGCGCCCCTCGTCTTTTGCTGCATGGCTGCCTTTATCTCTCGTACCATGGCGCTTACCTTCACTGGTGCTACGCGCGTAATCCCTGCAACTCCTCCTCGAGCTCTGTCCTCGTCGGTGAGGCCGAGTGCCTCGGGTGTTGTCGTGGCGGAAGCTCTTCGGGCAACTGCCCGCCCAACTCGGTGGCGCGCTGACGTGGAGCCTTTGGAGCTCGCGTGGCTGGCCTCGTCTACGGTCGACAAAATTAGCACAGATCCTTACCAGGCCAAAAAGCAGAAGCTCGAGAGCGAACGGAAGCGCAAATACACTGTCAATGTGGGACGTTGCATTGAGACTCTGCGCGACGAAATCCCCAATTTGCTGACTGAGGCGCCCACCATGGACATTTTCAGTGAAGACGTCGTGCTGTCCGACCCAAACGGTCCAATTGTACGTGGGCAGAGCGGATACTCTGCCTTCTTTGCGGGTCTGCGGATGGCGCGCCGGCTGAGCCTGGTCACTCCTGTGGTGCGCATTCTCAGCTTGCGCCACGCCGAACGCGGCGAAATTACGGTGCGGTTTCAAGTGGAGACCCCGAACCCGCTGGGCGGCGCACCCTTAATCTTCGATGCGCTGTCAGTGTACACGCTTAATGCGGTTGGTCTCATCTCCGAGCACAAAATCGACGACGTGACCAGAAACGAACTGTTCGCGCCAGGCCCCGCGCTCTTTCAAAATCTCCCTCGGAACCTCCTTTGGGGCAATGGCATGGGCAAGCCAGTGCCAGTGCCGATGCCGTTTTGAGTTGCATTGTTTTATGTATGTATTTTATATGGAGTTGATTCAAAGTTATAGCCTCGAAACTGCTTATGTCTTGCGTCCCTTAATTCGTAAACAATAAAATAAGGAGCAAACAAAAAGAAGATCCAACTTGTATGCCTGTTTATTTCTGTAGGTCATAGTTCTAGAATTGTTCTATCGTTCTTTATCTGCAAATTGTTTAGGCCGTTTAAGGTCGCAATCCAAAACGGGAGTATCGCAGAGCAAGAGATTCTTACCTCAAAACCTCAGAAAATACTTTGACTTTGATGTGCGGGTGCGGCGTACGAGCACGGACACGGCCTTTCGGACTTTCGGAGTCTCTCGCCTCCCGCCGGGTTTTGATTAGCGAAAAATTTAAAGTGCTAAATTGTGGCGTCCTACTTGCCTTGAAGCGTTCGTAAGAAGATCTAGGCGCAACGAAAATGGACATTTGCGTATTGCTTCTGAAGCAATCAGAAACCCGCTCTTGGGTTCTGGAGTCTGGTCGATCTTATTGCTTTCTCCAAGGTCCCTCGGCCAACTACCTCTCATAGTTACCTTACTCGAAATCCTCTTTCTTGTGCCTGTGTGCCGTCAGCCTTAAAGGTCTTTGGCCAACCAGCACCCGCTCCTCGCTCCACCACCGTACACCGAACACCAAAACGTGCCAACTTCTCGATGTTTTCCTTGTTTTTACGGTCCTATTACGCTTTTGAAAAATGGAAGCCGTTCAGGCCCAGGGCCCCTGGGATAGTGCGGTGCTGAAGATGCACGGCTGGTGCCAGGTCCGTCGACTAATTCTTGTTCATCATTTCATTATGATAACATTCACCCGCGATGATGTCGATATTGAAGAACTTATCTTATAGACTTCTCGAGTTCGTTTTACCCCGGTTACACCGGTCCGGCGTTTTTTTCCATCTTTATTTGCAACTACAGCGTGCCATCACAGTTCCGGCGGGCTGCACGAACGCTGCACTGCTCAATATCGTCCTCGAAGATCAGGGCGAAGTGGGTGTGGTTATTGAATCAATCTCCGGTAAGCTACTTCTACTCATGCCGACGCACTCGTGTGGGATGTGGGCTGTTGTACGGTTGCTCCTGTATGCGATTAATGAAGCCTAATTGAGCGTTGCAGGTATTGTAATCTCGCTCCATTTCGACAATACAGGCGATGGCAGCAAAGCTGAACTTTCGCTGGCTGGGGCCAAGCCAGGAGACCGTGTCACGCACGTGAACCAACTTCGCGTCCGCACGGTACGCGCTCTCTTGTTGCTCTCGTTGTTTTTTTGCGAAATTGGGATAGTTTCCAGACCTATATTTGCTATGGCGGTCTGCTCACGCAGCTTCAAATCGACCCTCTTTTATGTGTATTTTGTATTGTAACGGTGCAACAGCGGGACGATCTGCTAGCTACCATCGACAAAGAACTGGGTGATGGCAGCAGTGGCAAAGCCGTTGTTCTCACTGTCATCCGCCTAGACGACGAAGAGGATGGCACTGAGAAAGCAGTGGCTGCCAGTACGCCTCCTTCACCGGAATCAACGGCAGCATCCTCCGGAGGAGTTGCAGCAGCGGAAAAACAGAAAGATGGCAGCGCTGACAACGACGACAATGACGATGCAGACAGCACTGCCACGGCAGAGGACGACAAGGGTGCAGCAGCAGGAGCCACCAACAGCGGCGACGCAACCCTGTTAGACGAAACGCGAGTGGAAGAAGAAGAGAGCGGCTTTTTCGACGCTCCAACCGAGGAAGAAGCCCAGGAAAAAGCTGAAGGTGGTGAGCCCAGAGGATCAGTCCCGAATGCCCCAAGTGTGGTGGCACCTGCAAGCCCGGCCATGGGAGGTCCCCCTGTAGGAGGCGCTGCTTTGAGTCCTTCCAATCTTGACAATAATGATGAAGCTGGAGCGCCAGGAACAAATGAAGAAGAAGGAGGAAAGGATGACCTGGTATCTGCTCCAGTGGAGCCAGAGGGAAAAAAGGCAACAAATATCGAGGTAACACCGTCGGAGGCGCAGGCTCCTTCCACTCCGGGTGCTGAAAATGACACGGCAGTTAATGCTGGTGAGCCTAGTCCTGGGGTAGCTCCACCGCCAGCGCCAGGAGGCGCAGACTTGCTGGCTTACTACGGTGTGGAGCGGCGCCCAACCGAAGACGACGAAGACGACGACGAAGACGACCTGTCGACTACCGGTGGCGGCCTAGGAGGAAGTGAAGGTGGCAAGAATCCTCTGTTAGATGCTTCCGACGCTACCATTGACTCTTCCATGGTCATGGCTTCCGAAGAGAACACGTCGCATCCAGGCAATGGCAATGACGGCAGCGGTGGTTCAAGCAGCAGCTCGCGCGTGTGCTTAGCTTGTACCTTCGTCATCGCGTCGCCAAATGCCATGAACTGCGAAATGTGTGGCGCTGCGCTACCACCCGTGGACGATAAAGCATCTCACAATCAACTTCAAGACGGCACTTCTTCGTCGTCATCTGCTGCACCACCGCTAGTGGCGGGAGCATTCTCTGACGCCGACACCGCCTTGTTTGAGTCGTCTTCAACTCGGCCTCCTTCCTCTGCGGCGCACGCTCCTGATTCGCCCTCGATCAACTGGGACGACCCAGACGACCTTTCTGGAAGTGCCACTGCCACCACTGCGGTGGGTGCTGCTGCTGCTGCTGTGGCAGATGCCAACCTGCTCGATGCTAGTGCCAATGGCGACAACGACGCTGCTTCGGGCTCTGCCACAAGCAACCGCAGCAGCAGCAGCGGTGCGGCGATGATGACCACGCCCGAACGCCCGAGGCGAGCGCCGGGGCAGCACCAACCTTACGTCGACACGTACGACGGCCCACCAGAAACCCCCGAAGAGAAGGCCAGCCGCGTGAAGAAGGAACGCGCCAGCGCAGCGGAAGCGAGGATGACCGCGCGCAAGAAGGCGTACCAAGACGCCCTCTATGCGGAGATCCCAGCCACCACCACCCCCCTCGGCATGAAGCCGCCGCTGCTGCTGCCGACTGAGGGAGGGGACGGCGACGGCAACGGCGGTGGTGGTAGTGTTCAAGGCAGCAGCAGCGGCAGCAGCAGCGGCGGCGAACCGTCGTACGAAGAAGAAGCGCTGACGCAGCACTTGCAGCAGCTCATTCCAGTGATGAACAAGCTCCAGGACGTGTTCGTGAAGCTGGAGTCGGCGCGCAGCCTGCACCAAGTGGCGTCAGACCGCGACAGCAGCAGTCGCCGCAAGCAAAGCGGGCGGTCGAGGCGGCGGCAACGGCCACAGGGAGGAGGAGGTGGCGACTATGACTGCAATGATGACTACGGTCATGGTGATGGTGATGGAGGCGAAGGAGGCACAGCCGGTGCAGCCTGCAACAACAACAACAAAACGGCCACTTCGGGCTTAGACTTGCCTCAAATCGTCATGCTCGGCGCACAATCGAGCGGTAATAATGCATGCCATACATATTTCTCAGAAGGATCTTTTCTTCTTCTTCTTCTTCTTCTTCTTCGTGTCCTTTCCCCCTGCTTCTTACGGTCCTTCGCCGCTCACTTTCGTCTAAATCAAACACCCGGCCGTCATCTTCTGTTGTTCTACAATCTACTCACCCCCCCCCTTCCCCCCCCCCACACACACCACACTCAGGCAAATCTTCAGTAGTGGAGGCTTTGGTAGGGCGCGAATTCTTACCTCGGGGCACTGGCATCGTGACCAGGCGCCCCTTGATCATTCAAATGGTGTACACTCCTGGGGAGGTAGAATGGGCCGAATTCTTGCACTTGCCCGGCAAGAAATTTGGCGATTATCACGCGGTATGTCAGAGATGTCGGTGTTGATGCTTCAGAGGAAAGCTTGTTTGTCTAAACACTTCTTTTTTCATGAATCGGCAGAGGTTGCTCCTGTAATGATGTTGACTATCTTCCGTCGCCCCCTCACTTCACTTCTTTATTTTATGATTCAAAATTGCTCTCTCTAATTTACTTCGAACATTCCGTCGATACCACATCAAGGTGCGGGCGGAAATATCTCGGGCTACGGACGAGTTGTGCGGCCGCAACAAAGCTGTGGCCCCGCAGCCCATCAGCTTGCGGATTTTCAGCCCCACGGTCACTAACTTGACCCTCGTAGATCTCCCGGGCATGACCAAGGTAAATTCATAAGAAAAATACTCAGAAACAGAACAAACACGCTCTACCTGTTTATACCTTCTTTTGGACTTTACTTGCTTCTACGCATACACACACCTTACGCGCTCTGCTCAGAAGCACAACATTCCCCACAGTTGCTACGTGTGTGTGTGCTATTAGCTTAATTATTTGTTGTTCTATTAATAGCTAGAGTGTTTCATGAGTTCCCTTTGATATGCTAGCCTCTTAATCCTTGCCCTGCTTAAATCGTTTTCACTGCTACTTCCTTCTTCCACTTTACAGGTCGCAGTGGGCGACCAGCCTCTTGACATTGAGGCCAAGATTCGTGCCCTGGCCTTGCGCTTCATCAGCAATCCTCGCGCCCTCGTCTTAGCGGTGCTGCCCGCCACCGAAGACGTGGCGAATTCCGAAGCCCTGAAGCTGGCCTCCGAAGTGGACCCCGCTCGGAAGCGCACCATCGGCGTGCTCACCAAGGTAGACCCCTGTAGTAGTAGACGTCGTGCGTGGTGTGGCCTGTGTGTATCAGCGGGTACAATGGGCCACATAAGGCTTTTTCTAACTGTGCTTTATTATTATTTTTATTTTTATATTGAGATGCATTTGCTTCTTTCATTATATTGGTCAAACAAGCTCTTGTATTTTTGAGCACATCTTCTTTCACCTGTCTCCCTTCCTTGCTCTCCTCCCCTGTAATCAAATCTGCAGGTGGACCTCATGGACGACGGCACCGACTGCCTCGGGGTTTTAACCAACCGCCTGCTGCCTCTCAAGCAAGGCTACGTCGCGGTGGTGAACCGCGGCGAAAAGGCCAACCAAGAAGGCATGTCAGTCCAGGGGGCAGCAGCACGCGAGCGAGCGTTCTTTGTGCAGCACCCGAAATACCGCCTGCACATGCACCGGTGAATTGAAAGGACCAGAAATGAACGTAAACTAGTGAACACACAGGCGAATCGAACAGAGAAGAGGTTTCGTTGGGAATTGTGTGGTTCATTTTGAGTGCGGTATTCTGCACATGATTTTTTTTTTCCTTCTTACCTTCCTGTGCGCGCATTTAATCTTAAGCCCTAGTGTCTACGCCCCTCACCATTAATCGTTACGATAGGTGCACCACTGCGAAGCTCGCCTCGATTTTGAACGCGGCTCTGGTGCGCCACATTCACTCGTCGTTGCCCGACTTGAAACAGGCGGTCAGCGACGAAATTTACAGGGTGGAGCGGCAGCTCGACGCGCTCGGAGATCCGGTAAAAGGAACAAAGGAATTGAAACATATGGAAAGTAAATATAGAAGGATTGGGCAGAGATCGTAGTTGGGCGAAAAGTGTTTTGAGAGACTTGACACATGAGTAGGCAACTACAGAGTATTTTTGACGTGCATCATTTTCATTCCTCTCTTGGCCTGTGTGTTTTGCTTTGCCCTAATTTTGCTCTTCTTTACTGCACGCAAACATGTAGGTGGATCAACTCCCCGTGCACCGCCGCGGCAAACTGTTGTTGAGCTTGATCACCGACTACGCGGCTCTGCTTTCGGGCACGGTCAATGGCACGCCTTCCGCAGCTTTGGCGGTATAGATATATAATATTGTGCACGAGCCGCAGTTAAACTTTGCTTTCCCTATCTTTTCTTCGTTTTGCTTCTTATTCTTTTTTGTCATTCTCATTACGGCTCGATTCGTAAACTCTTTTTTAATTTCTTCTTGCTCTGTTCTCGCCCGAATCTGGCCAGGCATCGTCCTCCACTTCTCACGTGATGAGCAGCAACAGCAGCAGCAGTGAGATGAGTGGCAGCAGCAGCAGTGGTTATACCTGGCGAGACGGGCAATACCACCGCACTGGGAACAACAACAGTGGCAGCAGTAGCACCAGTAGGGATTATTCTTCTTATTCCTCCTCGTCTTCGTCTGCTTCATCTGGAGAAGAGTTGCGGGGTGGCGCGCGGGTGTCGTACATCCTCGACACGTTGTTTGGGACCACCATACGGAGCGTTGACCCGTTCGACACCACCGCCGACCGCGACATTTGCATGGCGATCAGCAACGCGAACGGGCACCAGCAGTCGCTGTTCGTGCCCGAGCAGTGCTTCCACGGCCTGGTGAAGCGGCAAATCGCGCGGCTGGAGCGGCCCGCCCTGGAAACGGTCGAAGCCATTGGCGCCGAAATGAACCGCATGGCGGTGAGTGAATGTATTTTTTGAAAAAGGTGTTACCAATGGTATGAATGGCGAGAGTTGCCTCTATGGATGAACGATTTAGGGCTTTTTAATTCGGCTACCTTCCGATTCTTTTTCCTTCTCGCGTATTGCCGCCGAATCAATACTTTTCTCCTCTTTCCCTCTTGCAATTTCTCATTCTGTTATATTTTTCTCTTTCTTGACGTCGAAATATGGGGTGGTGTGCTTTGGGCGACGGATGGATTGACCGTCTTTTCATTTTTGAAAACCAGGCGGATTGCGCCGACATGTCTTCGCTTCACCGATTTCCTGCCCTCCACGGAAAGGTATGTGATCCACTAATATATACACAAAAACATGTGTTCACACCAAGTTTCTTAATTGCGGTTGTGTGTGCGTATGCTGATTTTTTTTTGACATCTTACCCTTCTGCACGGTGGATTCGCACATATATTTTTCTTTTGCTTCTTAAATTTTTCCCCTTTTTTTCCTTTTAAATATGAATATTTATGCCATGCTTCGTAATTTACAAACAGGTGCTCGACGCGGTCCAAGAGCTGATCGAAAGTGGGCGCGCCCAGGGCAAGAGCATGGTGACCAGCCTGGTGCAAGTGCAACTCGCGTGGTTGAACACGTCGCACCCTAACTTCGTGGGAGGGTCGCGGGCAGTGCTACAGGCCATGACGCGTTTGCAAGAAGAGAAACAGAAGGAGCGCGACCGGCAAGCGCTGCTGCGCGCGCGCACCTTGGGGGTCTTTGGCCGTGGGGAAGTGGAGAGCGTGCTCGAGGGCGACGCGCAAGGGTACGGCTCGCTGGCGCACCACAACAAGCCCAAGAAGAAAGGGTGGTTTTGGAACAAGGACCGCAAGGAGCACCACGGAGACGAGAATGGCGGCGGCAGCAGCAATGGCGGCGGCGGAAGCGCCAGCGGTGGAGGTGGCGATGACGGGCATGATGGAAGAGGAGGAGGAGATGACGGCGACGATGACGACGACGATGATGACGACTTTTCAGACGAAGACGACAACGACGATTACGACGATTCGCCGGAGGGAGAAGCGCTCAGGATGCGCCACGCGACTGCGCGGCGGCACCGGAGCGACCGGCGACGGGCCAAAGCTGCCGCTGCCGCCGACGCCCAAAGGCAGCAATCCTCGTCGTCGTCGTCGTTGGCGTCACAAGGAGGCCGGGGCTACGGCCGCGGTGGCAGTGGCATTGGGAATGCGTCGATTAACAACCCGAACGGGGGCTGGCGGGTAGCGGACACCACTGCTGTGAATTTGGAGAGCATGCCGGCGCGGGTGGTGCGGGACTACGCCATCAAAAGTGAAAAGGAAACCATTGAGGTGCGCGCCGCCGCTGCTGCACACCACTTATACCTATCCACCGCATAGTTTTACTTCCTTTTTCATGAAATACTTGCCTGCGTGTTCTACTCGTGTATACCTTCTTTTCTTTATGCGCGTGTGTCGTGCGTGTGTGATGTCAACGCGGTCGTACATGTGCGTTGTGATGTGATGTGATGTGATCTGGTGTGAATGAAGGTGGAAACGGTCAAGAAGTTGGTGGCGTCGTACTTCAACGTGGTTCGCAAGCAGCTCATTGATCAAGTGCCCAAGACCGTGATGGCTTACCTGGTCAAAGGTGTTCTGCAAGACCTTCAAACTGAACTGGTGCGTATTTTTTAAGACTTTTTTTAAGGCTTCTTTTCCTTTTTGCGGCCATTTCCGATATTGCGTCCTTCTCGCATGCCTGTTCATTCATGCTCGTGGTGTATTTTGAATCAAACCTTATACCCTATTGTTTCTGCCTGCCGCTTGTGCACTTTTTGACAGAAAGTCTTATAACATCGCTTTGCTTTGTATTCCTATATCCTCATGGCAGCTGCTATATGCATTTGTGTTGTTTTGACGTCGTCTATACACACAGGTGAGCCGTCTCTACACTGACGGGTCGGTGGATGAGCTCACGGCGGAAGATGCGGACACCCAAGAAGTGCGGCAGCAGCTCCACGCGAGCCACGCGGCGTTCCGGGACGCGCTGAAAGTGCTGAACGATGTGAGCGTGATTTGAGGGGTTTCGCTTTACATGTGATGATAGTGATGTTAGGATGATGCTCAGCGCGATGAAAAGGAGAAGAAAAAGTGAAGGCACTGGGGATGTGGGGGTACACAAACATCGATGCGGCCACAAGAGTTCAACATGGACACATGACTGGTCATTGAAATCAAATCAGGCATATTAGATACTTGATGCGTTCGCCCTTGTTTCGGCACCATCTTTACCTTTAAGCATACAAAAACCTATTCACCCGATTTAGTTCTCGGGCTGAAGCGCCCGCTTAATGATCAGAATATCTGGTAAGTTGCAAAACAAATGGGAAATTAGAAGCAGCGTTTAAGCATTCAGTTTGTGAGTTTGAGACATCAAGATTCGCTGGTGAATAGCTGCATTGAAATAGGAAATTAAAGCCGCCAGAGGTCTGCGCCGAGCTGCCAATATACCAATAGCGAACTACATATCGGTAAACTCCTTGAATCAGGGAAGGGATTATAGTTAGAAGATACATAAATCGCCTTGACAGAGCAATAAAGGAACGCAATGTAATGTAAAAGGCCTTCTTGATGCTGGTGTTCACTTCGCATCTACGATAATCGAATCCTTTCGAAATAACTCCAGGTGCGCTTCCATCGCCGCATCATATGTCGAAGCCACACTCGCGGCGCTGCTTGTGCCCTTGTACGGCCCATCTCTCTTGTGGAGCGCCTGTTGGAACGCACCACGGCGCTGTTCTTCGAGGCGCACGAGCGATATTTCAGAGGGGGCATCTATCCTTTTCGAGGCTAAAGATGGAAGTAATGGCGTCATTGAGAGCCTCGCGTCCTCCAATTTGAAGCTTAGAGGTGCTACACCTGATGGAGGTGGTCTTGAGGAAGTCGAGGGCGTTGGTCGGGAAGAGGTTACTGTGCGCTCGCTGCGCGCTTCTTCTCTCGCGAGGTCAAAGTCGAGCGCGCGGAGGAACAGGGCCAAGTTGATGCGTTCAAACCGGGCTAACGTGCCCGTATTCTTTTTGGCGTCATCGTTGGCCTCGCAAAACCACTGTGGCTGGCCAATTTCAGACCCGCTGTCGACGCAATTCGTTTGCTGTGCTTGGGCACGCATGGCAATGCCATCTCTGACCAGTAATGCGTCGGCCTCCGAAACACACGCGAAGTACCCGTCGTCTGCACCCTGCGCCTCGAGCAAGGACCGAGCCCCAATTCCTAAGCCACGCGTTGCTGTCAGCGCACTCAGTCCAGCTTGTGGCGCCGGCAAACCCGCTGCTTCACGACGGCTGATCCAAGCACGGTTGCAAGCGCAATAGTTCAAATCGTGGCGCTGACAAGCTGCGTCCGCTGCGTCGATTGGATCGTCACCGAAGCGCCCGTGCGGCAGACATCCTGCCGAAATGTCAATCTCAGGCGTGGGTCCACAATAGTTGCCGTAAGTCCCTGAGTACCAGAATTCACAAACGAAGCAGTGCGCGTGGGAACGTTGCGAATTACCATTAAATAAATGTATGTGTTACATGGCTAGATTATCGATTTGACGACATGATAAGCTACCCGGGTACACGATCCGTGGAAGATATGTGTCGGTGAGGACAGGCGATTGTTGGGGTGGAGCTAGTGAGACTAAGCTGGCCGCTGTGACGGAAGCTAGCCATTGTAACGTCTGCATTCCTTCGCAAGTCACGTTGTTATTATGCAGATTCCATTTTGCCTTCGTTATAACTGCAGCTTCTGTAGTGTAAGCTCGAGCTCGAGTGTCTACCTTATAGCGTTAAAACAAGAATACTGTATGTACATACTTACTTATACCGTGCGTAGGTCGGTACTGTACAGTCATATACTACTGTAGATACAGCAGTCGTCTACTTCATATACTAGCTAGGACAGAGTTTCAGTATACAGTATCTATCTGTAGTATCTTCCGCAGTGATTACGTACAATCAGGCTGCCCACTGCCCACTGCCCACTAGCCTAACATAGCTACAGAAGTGATTCGACCTACTCTACACTCAGAATGGAGGTCGGTCTGCATGAGGAAACTGCAGCGTTTGCCTTTGGGGAAGAGGAGTTCTCGGATGTCGAGCTTGTGTTCGTGCAGGAGCAATCGCAAGCGGCTGAGCAAGAAGATATGGAGCCACAAGTGCAACCGCCAACTACGAAGCGCGGAAACTCTGCAAAGAGGCCGCGCGAAGGTGGGAGCTGGCGCAGCAAAGGCTATTGCATAGTACATTTGACAGCCTCTCTGATTTTCATAATGCATCTCCTGTCTTGTGCTGCGCCTTCAGTCTTAGAAAGGTCGAGTTCGCTTGACCAGAAGCAGCAGCCGCAACAGGACGCAGTAATCCTTCATCGCCTTCCAGGACATGCCCTCGTGTTAGCCTCGCACAGCGAATTTTTCAAAGTGGCATTGTCTCAGCGCTGGCGTAGAGAGGGGCAAGGCAAGGTGCGCCGCCATTTGCATGCGTGGCTTCTTTTTGTCCTGTTTAAAGCCCAAGACCCCACCTTTTCAGCACGACCTCAGACCTTCCTGCACATACATGTTGCAGTTGGAGATTCCATGTAACGGCTCCGAAGACTTCGAAGCTGCACAAAAAGTGATCAAGATCATGTACACCCGCAAATTTGACCTAGAGACCCTTCGTGTACAGCAATCTGGTGGGAAGCAGCCAAACCTGGTGCAGCTTCTGACCAAGGTAAGATCATGATGCGGTAATCCAA
>Ga0307930_1001433_pt1 | contig 18831 bp, 20 predicted proteins | sample OrgLakmetageno46_FD_203161 | JGI IMG/M metagenome (GOLD analysis project Ga0307930, IMG submission 203161) | Saline water microbial communities from Organic Lake, Antarctica - #46 | ecosystem: Environmental > Aquatic > Non-marine Saline and Alkaline > Saline | place: Antarctica: Organic Lake...
AAATTGCAACGTTGTTCGCTGGTGTGTCGTGAAAACAGTGCTCGACATGTGAGCCTCGTCTCACTTGACGTCCGCTGCGTCACCCGTTCTTGTCTGGTTCTTCTAGGAACAGACTTCGACATGAAACTAATACATCTTCAGCACGTCTGCTCCGCTATTACATCGTGAGAGTACCGCCCAACGGGTCCTAATTTCTCAATCATTTTGCGTAGCGCCAGGCCAAAAATCTTCAGGAATCTCTCCATCAAAACATCAAAACCAAACACACTAAACGAATTGCTGTTGGCTAATGTCTTCTTCGATGTTCGGGTGTTCGGTGAAATTCACTGGTTGCAATGTTGCAATCATTGGTCAAACGAAATCCTGGATCTATGGCTATACCCGTATATTATCACCCCATGTCGGCCTCGTGCGCCTGTACTGCACACACACATGCGGTTGAGCCGTTCATATGACTGAAGTTCATAGAATTCTTGAGGTTGAATCGACTTGCGACTTCTTGTAATGAATATTGACTCAGCCCGAGTTACACATTCAGACTCAGAGCACTGTAGACTAGTAGAGCAGGCACCACAGTACACAGGACTACAGCAGCGCATTGTATTGCAGTAGTGCAGTCCCTCAATATGGGCGCTTTGAAATCAAGCCGGGCCTCAAGCAGCAGTTCCTTTGCTCTCGTCGAATCATCAATCAAAGATTAATCAAAATTAATCAAAAAGTTAGTTGGCAAAAAACTCTACTTTTGAACCTTTTACCGCCCTGGACTTTAGACTGGATTATCCCGAAACACCAATACCAAAGACCGACAAATAACTGCACAGAGCTGCGTAATTATAAGTCACCTAGAACAAGTCTAAATGGGCTGTGTGTCATCATGGATATTATTCATGAAACAAGTCCCGAAGAGCCAGAATCAATGGGCCCTAGAAGCTAAGAGGTAGAATTACAACACAATAAAGCTCCGACTTAAAGAAGAATTAATGTCTAACTGGCAGCTGAAGGGGGTCACCTCCCGTAAAAGCGGAAAATTTTGCCCTTTTTGGCCATATTACATCACAATCGCGGTTTATTGCTCATAGTAGTTCTGAATATGCCGCATCTGGTAAACCTAGGAGCACTATGGCGTAAATCCACGGAAAATTGTGTCCGTTAGGCGTAAAATTATCGACCTAGGTCATCTTTTTGTACAGCTTGTGTAGCTCGGCTGCACTGGCTTCACTGCGGATATTGAGCGGTTTTGGCGAATTCTAGGCTATAAATTGAATAGAATTTCGTGCTCCTTGGGTTCGGGATTCCCCCTCGACATGGCCGAAATATCGGGCCACAGTGGTAAGTCCGTATGAGCTCGGTCAGGGGGAATCCCACCTCGATTTGCCTATGCCATGGCCAACAGGGGTGAAATTTCAGAAGTGACCCCTTTTAGCTGCCAGTTGGTCTTATTGTTCACGTGTAAACAGTGGGGTTTGTAGTCTCCTTTCAGAGCTGCAGAGCTACACAGGGAGGGCTCCTGTTGTTGGCGATGCTTTGCTCTTACCTCGTTTATGATACTTGGCCACTTCCCAGTCCCTCCTGATCGACGGGTTATGGGATCAGGCACACACGATCTCACCTTTTACTCCCATGCATCCTGCACCCTGTAGAAGCTACTCTCAACGGGAGGCGGGAGGTGTAGGCATCGAGTGCGGGTACATCCGCGATCTCCTAGTCAACTTAGTGCTTTTCTTCGAATACAAAGAAAGGCAAGTATACGACTATCATGTTCTGCAGGCACAATAGAGAATTCACTTGAGTGCACTTGAGCTGCATGTGCGCCAGCAAATTTGCCACTCCCACTCCACTCCAACCTAACCTATTTTTCGGCAAACCATTCCTTGAAGTTGGCCACGCAGGTATAACACCTCAGTTGCTCTATAGTATCGTGGTGTCGTGAAGTCGAAGAAAATAGCCGTTGTCCAAGCAATGGGCAATGGGCCATCAATGGGGCTGAGCGCTGAGCGCAGGCAGCCAGCCTTGATATGGTGCCCACTTCAACGGACAACAACGCAAGTGAAACAAAGGGGATTAAACCCCTTGGTGAAACTTCCGATCATTTTCTGTGCGTGCGTGTTTTGTTTGCGTGTTGCGTTGCGTGCTGTCTAGCCCTGCCTATTGTTCAGTCTTCACAGCCTCAAAATAGGAGGAAACGGATCGATTGCCAGTTCTCCGACTCCCGATTACTCCTAAGAGCACTGTGGTTGAAGTTACTGTGAGTCTATCTGCGGTTGCTAGCTAGGCTGTTGATAATGTCTTATGGCGCAGGGGAAGCTAGTAGCTCCAACTACAGCACGGTGCCAACATCTGAGGGAGGTGAGTCCTCCAAGCTCTTAGGAGAGGAAGCTACGTTCGAAGAACCTCGCCAAAATCAGTGGCGTGTATGGGTCTTAGTTGCTCTGGTGACTGCAGCAGCGACTACAACCTTCACGTTTTGGAGTGGCCCTAGTCATTGGTCTACCTCTTCCTCGTCATCTTCGACATCTGAGTCGTCTTCTCCTTCGACACCGGACGACATTTACGGAGGCGGTTGGACTGTAGTCCGCTGCGTGTCATCATCAGAGGGTAGCTGGCATCCAGCTGTCGATAATCTCTACGGCACGGAGTCCTATGGCACGTATGTCAATAGCTACACGACGGACAGCACGTTTAGCACTACATGGTCTCCTAGCGACTATTCCACCGCACTGCTAGGGCTCACGGACTTGAGTGCCTGGGTAGTAGTGGACACCTCTCAACTTTATGTGCTTGGCAAGCCAGTGGATGTCGATATCATTGAGTCCTCCGCTAGTTCCGCAAGCTACACAGCAGAATGGTTCGTGTTTGAATTATTCCTGTCTCGATTGATAACTGTACAGTACTTGTAAGTTATTTAATCTAATTCCTTAATTGTTCATTTCATCCAGGATCAATCGACCTAAGAATGAGGATCCCTGGTGCAGTGTTTATGGGCACTATGATGAGGATCCTTATGTGGTGTACGGAGAAGAAAGCAAAACGGGCCACATGGAACATCTTGGCATAGACGGCGTTGGGGCTTGTGTGTGGCTGAAGTAAATGAACAGGCATCAAGCAAGGTAGGCTTACATGAATCAAGATTCTCAGAGCTGGTAAACACAAATCAAGCCCCGACCTCTGTGCTACTATGATGCGCAATTACCCAAGTGAAATAAGTCGCACATTTACCTCTATCCCCCCCCTCCAGAGCGCATACATAGCTCTTGGCGCTGGGCGTAAAGAAACTCGGCCGCATGCCGCATGTAACATAGCGAAGCGCCCGAGGCCACAAAAATACCAATGCTTAAACTAATAAAGAATTCCGCAGAGCCCCTTTAATGCTTATTGCATATAGCTACATCTCCAGGAGATCGTCTATCATCTGAATAGGAATCGTAGTAGGATTCTTTTTACATTTGACTTCTAAAGCAATTTCTAAATGGATTAGTTCAAGTTCAAGCGAAAAAGCCGCTGAGAAGTCCTCCATAAGATATTCCCGGGATTCGAGCTGGACTCCACGAAGCAGTCTACATTCACGAGACAAGTTCAGGCTTACGCATTCTTGACGGAGATGCCATCTTTGCCAGCAATAATCACAGCCGTGGTCATGCCGATAAAGAGGCCGTGGTCCACGACGCCCACCGTATTTTTTAGCTCGTTCCCAGCCGCCACAGGATCCTGGAAACGTAATACAGCAAAATATCCACTTAAATCCTACAGTACACAAGAAAACCTTTGAGTTGGTTATCTAGTGACCTAAAAGAAGAACCACACCACCATTTCTAATCCAAGTCAAAAGCCCTTCCTACCTTGATGGCGGTTTCGAAGAAGAGGTCGACAATGTAGTTGCCGTTGTCCGTCACCGCAGGCTCGTCTCCGTCGATGCTGTTGTTGGACGATGAACCCAGGCGAAGCTGAGCCCGGCAACCAGCCAACGATGGCAAAGCAGCAATCTGCGCTCACACGTGTATTGACATCATGTAAAAACGACAGAGATGAGTTCACAAAGAAAAAAAAGACTATTGTAGCAAAATCAAGAAGCATGTGCAATCGCAAAAATCAAATTTAATCGATTTGAAGCGATAAGATGTCACTAAGAGCGCACCTTGCGCTGGGTGTGGCCCGAGCAGAAGGGCACAATTTCAACGGGAATAGGAAATGCAGGGCCGAGGCCCTTGCCGATCTTCGACTCGTCCACAATCACAATAAACTTCTTCGCGCACACTTCCACCATTTTCTCGCGCAAGAGGGCGCCGCCGCCGCCTTTCACCAAGTTCAAGTCGTCGTCCACGTCGTCAGCACCGTCGATGGCCACGTCCAGCTCGGATTCTTCGTCGAGGGTTACCAGAGGGATGCCCAACTCCTCGGCTTGCTCCTTGGTTCGCACCGACGTAGGCACCGCAATAATGTCCTTGAGCTCACCCGACTTCAAAAGCATACCTAGGCGCTCCACCGCAAACGCCGCCGTTGAACCTGTGCCCAGACCGACCTACATCATAGGCATGAAATGAAGGCAACCTGAGCAATTCAACAATCCTACTCAGGGTTGAAACCATTTTGAAGTACTTCATGAAGATGGTTGAAATTTGACTAACCTTCATTCCAGATGTAACATAGTCATCGACAGCCTTGTAACCAACCATCTTCTTGAGTTCATCTACACCGCGCCAAAAGTAGTGAACACAAAAATTAGGGCTTGGGAGCGTGGCATGGGAGTACATGAATACCATGTGTAGTTAAGTGTGGTTGACGAACCCTGGGAGAGCGCCGACACCACCGAGAGGGAGCGCGATCCAATCGCAGTGCGCGCTACGGATCGCAAGGAAGTAGGTACCCACGCTGCCGCCAGAGGCAGCATGACAAGTGCAGACACCAACGAAAGCTTCATGGTTCAATGATAAGACCTTCCTTTACCGAAAATCTATTACGTCACACAGTATTCTGATGTTCGGATTTTGGAAGTGTACAATAACTAAGTCGAAAATGAAAAATGGCCAGTCGCGTTTTTTCGTGAGAAGGCCGCGAAGCCATGAACTGAAACTATATAGCGACTGAGATTATGAGGCCTACGTTGCTAGCCAGGCAAGCTAGACTCAAGCATGTAGCCCTAGTGGCGGTGTTTGTGCTTCTGATCATGGTTGTAGCTGAACTTCGCACGCTAGGCTTCTGGCAAACTCCTGGAATTGCCAGCTTCATTTGGCCCCAATGGCTACAGCAGTACCATTGGGCAATGCTCAGCCGCGCGAGCGGCAGTTCGAATGGTAGCGGTCAAAAGCTACCGGCGTGCCCTCGAGTTGCTCATGCTGCTGACCCTAATAAAGGTGGTTGCGCTACAGGCATGTCAGTGTGGGACTCTGAGCCTGCAGGAATGGCGGGCGCTGGTGTTGTGATCACCGCTAATCTAGCGTCACGTGGCCACTATTTGCAAGTTGCCCGGTTACTCGAGCAGTTGGCTCGATTCGATTCGCAGCTACCTGTGGAGGTGTTCTATGCCGGCTCTGCTGAAGCCCCGTCCGAACCAACCCGATGGAATTTAGCGAGCGCAGCGCGAGGCCACCGCGCGGGCCCACCTCAGCTCTTGGAGCTCTTTACTACTCTAGCTCAACAGCTTGCTCGGGGCAATCGAGGTAGCGACAATGAGGCCACTGCGATCACTGCGTGCGCGCCTGACTTGTCGGCCTTAACGAATGACCGGCAGCCATTCACCTTGTACAAGCCCCTGGCAGCTGCTGCGAGCCACTTTCGCACCGTCGTCTTGCTCGATGCCAACTTAGTGCTCTTTCAGGTGCCTGAGCTGCTCCTCCAGCGGCCCGACTTCTTGAACACTGGGCTGTTGCTCTTTCGGGATTATTGGCCGGGCGTGGCCGACGACCAGATCGCAGCAGCAGGCGTGCATTTTGGCCTCAAGGGCCGAGGCGCGCAAGACCCCAAGAGCGCGTACGGCGCCAGCTGGCCGGATGCGATTGACTCTTCGGCGGTGGTGATGGACAAAGCTAGGGCTGGCCGCGGCCTCTGCTCTCAGGTACTTTCCAAAGATTAGACGTGTGTGCGAGTCCGTATGCACGCGTGGGTGTATTTTTCGCGAATCGAGAGCATAATAATAATAGTAGTCATTTCATTTTTCTGGAAGCACATTTTGCTCGTTTCAACCCCTTTCCATCAACCCATGCCCTATCGTTTGTAAATAACACGTAAGCTCTTTTTCTCAAAATCACCCGCCTCTGGTATAGGTCAACTTTGTGCTGGGTGGTGCGGGCAGTGGCGACGCGAATGGCGGCGGCGTGCCGTATTTCTTGGGAGACAAAGACACCTGGCTGTTTGCCGCGGTGGCTCACAATGTGAATCGATCCAAGAGCGTAGCCGTAAACCCACGCAAAGCGGGTTTCTTCTTGCGGGATTTCCAAACCACCACCAGTTACCGCCCCATATGGGGCCATCTCCAGGTGCAACGCGTGGGAGCCACATCCTTTGTTGACGTTGTTGTTGTTGCAATGTTATGGCTGATGCGGTTCCAATTTTTTTCCAAGAAACCTAACAAACATTGCCATCGTGAGAATCTTGAATTTCTCGCTATATTACTCAATATCTCAACGCTTTGCTAATCTTTCCCCTTTATCTCTCCTTTAACTTTTTCATTTAAAGGTGGACCGAGATGGTTTGCCGTTGTTTTGGAACGAGCAGCCCTCGGCTCCTCGCCTAGGTCCCACCAGCGGCTTGTTCTACTACGACGGGCAGCGGCTGCCGCGGCCCTGGAAGAAACCCCCATTGGAGTGGGGCGCGGGGCCTGCGCTGTACCCACATGTACCCAAAGGCTGCGGAGACCAGTGCCAGAAAATCCCCTTGAATGCGGTTCGTGGTTGTGTTGTATTATTCATGTTGATGAATAAGGGACGAGAAAGTGCGATAGAAGAAGAAAGAAAATTGAAAAGAAGGGCAATTCTGCTTTTGGTTTCTTTGCTGTGTATTGACTTTTGGTTGAATTCTCCATCCCTCCAAGGTGCAACGGCTACCGGAGCCCGCTTTAGCGTTGCTCTTGAACCTGAAACTTGCCCGTGACGACGACGCGTACCCCGGGCCTCGCAAAGCCGCTGCTCGGGTAGCGTCCCTTCACCCACGCAATGCGGCGGCGGTGCGCGCTCGCGAAGAGGCCCCTCTGTCGCCGTGGGCTCAATCCTGGGCGTCCTTTTTGGGCAATGGTCGGTTCGCCGTTGCACTCTTTGGGGCCGCAGCGCAAGCGCCTCTGGGACCCAAGAAAGCGAAAGCAATAGCACTGGGGATCACGCAACCCAACCCGAACTTGCGCCCAGCCTCACCGTTCAAATGCCAGTGGCGCGGTGGTCACGTGCGGCACAATGATGGGATTGTGCCTCTCTTTTCGCTCGACGAAGTTCTGAGAACCTCAGCAGATGCACTGCCTTTGCAAGACCTTTTAAGACCCAGGGGAAATTCCGAAGAGGAAACCAACGATGATGATGGTTATTACCCTCACGAAGAAAGCGGCAGCCGTGGCAGCAATAAAGAGGCACAGAGAAAAGACGAAGCGCTCTTTGGAGTAAACCCGGTGGTGCATCAGGTATGCAATAGACGGGAAAAAGTTGATGAAAAGTCCGATTGAGAATGCTTGGATCAGTCTTCTCGTATTGTTACATCGGCGCAGCTCCTTGATTTTCTTCTTCTAACATAGTTGCATATCACCTAATCTCATATGGCCTGCTACCTACTGTAACTAGGTGTGGAAGAGCCGTTGCATTCCGATGGAGTGGGCTGCGTACGTGGCCACGTGGGGCAACCAACCGCGCGTGAAACGGTTTGTACTAAATTAGAGTATCATTTGGCGGTACACTTGTGTGCCCCAATTCTTTGCAGCTTTGAACCCTACTCACTCTCTCGTTCACGAAGAGTATTTGGTTTCGCTCACATGAGATGTATGTGTACCCTCAAACATCACTGGATCGAAACGTCCACCAACAGCTACGTGCTCTGGACCGATGCGGCGATGGATGCCCTAGTCCTAGGGCGCTTCGACTGCACTTCCTTGGCGTACGTGTGGCGGTTCCTGGCCACTGCGCCGGGGGGCACCGAAGTGAAAACGGCCGAGGTTCGTTGCGATGAGGGTATCTCGCTCTTGGTTGCGCTCATTGCTTTGAACATAAACTATTTTGTGGCAGGTTGGTTTCATAATTTACTCCCTTCACTTGAAGGATAATGGTGCACATTGTGTCTATTCTTACCATCGTCATTCTTCTTCATCTGTACAGGTGGTCAAGCGGGCCGACCTCTTTCGATTCCTCGTGATCTGGCTGTACGGTGGGATTTACGCGGACCTGGACATTGGAGCCAAAGCTGCCGACGTGACGTCACTGCAAAGAGAGGCTCAGAACACCATCATTTGGGAGCCTTTTTGGGCCCAAGACAACTACCACATTGCGCCGCTAGCACCAAGCCGGCAAGACGTTCAAACCAACACGAGGCATTTGAGGCACGACGGGCGGCTGGTGTTGATTGCTTTCTTAGCAGCTCAAGCAAGAGGCAGTGACTTCATTGCCTTCGTGCTCGCCCGGCAGGTTTGAGATTTGGCACAATACTGCTACTCGTGTCTTGAGCTGAGTCGCGTGAACACTCGAATACGCACGTACTATATAAATTGAACCTTACATTACTTTTTCTTCCTCTTTTCCTACGATTTCTTCCTCGTCACACCCGCCTTTGCAGTTGGAATGGCTCTTAGTGCGCGCTGCTGCTGAAGCCCGCTCTTCTGACCAATGGTGGGGATTTCGCCGCGCGTTTGCGGGAAATGCCGTCACCGAAACTGGCCCTAGCCTTGTGGCGAGAGCTTACCATTCCTACGTGAGGCAGCACCCGCCCCATGCTGCTCCTCTCGCCCACCAGCAAGCTTCTTCATCGTCTTCTTCTCGTTCCCACCACGAGAAGAGCCATAACAGCAGCAGCAGCAGCGCTGCATTATCAATGTCGCGCGCTCGCTCCGAAGCCGAACAAGCATTGGCAGCAGATCCGTTACCCGGCAAAGGAGGTGCCCTGTACAGTGGGGACGATGGCGCCATTAACCGAATATGGCCTCGTTTTGAAGCGGTGAATGCCGTGGACTACAACAATTTCAGCGCTAACTGGGCTGAGCACCACGGCAGCTGCAGCTGGTGGGTCTCTCTTCAATGCAATTAAAATATGCTGCTGTGAGCTTGGATGCACGCGTGCGCGTGTTTTTTTCCGAATGAGTTTCATTTGCTCTTTCTTTTTGCGATAAGATCATTCCACACTCTAATCTTTTACATTGGTTTGCTCATGCTACTCGAATCTTTAGGTGCGCAGCAAAATCCGCGGCAAAGAAGTACGACGGCGCTCAGCAGTGCGTGGACATTGAAGATTTAATCCCAAGCCACAAGCTGCGAATGCCTCTCGCTGGATCCCAGGCGCACCGCCCGCTTCCTACTCACCCTGCTGCCGCGAGCAGAAGCCTGAGCAGCAGCCATCGAGACAGCCACGGAAGGCTCAGTGGGCCTGCTCTAGCGGACTCGATCCTGTGGATCGCCGCCCTCAATGGCCGCTTAAACGCAGTGCAGAAGTTACTCGCGACGCCAGGGACCAAAGTAGACGCCAAAAACAACGCAGGAGCTACCGCACTGCATGTAGCCTGCGAGAGAGGCCACACAGCGGTCGTGAAAGCGCTGCTGCAAGCCGGCGCGAAAGTCGAGCACCAAGATGGGGCTCTGAGGCGACCGCTAGTAGGCGCAGCCGCAGGAGGCTACCGTGACGTCGTGGAGCTTTTGCTTGAAGCAGGTGCCAGCAAGAAAAGCAAGTCCTTTGAACGAGGCTTGACGGCGAAATACGTCGCCAAAGCCCTTGGGCATGTGCATTTACTTGATATCCTGTAGGAATTCGGTTGGCTAAGCAGGGCACAAAAACTGCTGTCCTTGTACTACAGATTTAAGTGCGTTTTGCGATAACCTGAACTCCAGTCCTAGCCCTGCCCTAGCCCTCGCCATCCGCGGTCTTCTAACTGCCCATTTTTTGTATAAGTATAATACATTGGCCTATTTGCAATAACAATAACAAGGAAACACGGCCGAGATGCACTATGGATATGGTAGATATGCCCATCATCACGCCTTCGGTATCTTAGATTTATATGATAGTGCTATTTCCGAAGACCCCCCCCCCAAGGAGGTCTGGTTTGGTTTGGAGAGTTGGCAGTTGGCACTATGGACTGCGACGGTAACTTGCTGTAACTGTAACGAATAATAACTCTTTTATTTGCCAATACACATGACTACAATTCGCTTGGCCGCCGCCACTATGCCTCTCTAGGATTACAACAAAACAAAGAACTATCGCAACAGGCAATCGAACCAGTGATTATTACGCTAAGATCCTCATCACGGGCTTTGCTTCGTTCCCGGGCTCGTGCTTGGCCCCGGCTCCTCATCCTCAATCTCAATGTCACTCCCCGACAGCGAAGGCGCTTCATCGAGGGGCAAGCCCGCTGTAGCGTCCGGGTCACCGCCAAAGGTCTCTGAACCCTTGAACGAAAAGTCGCCGAAGAGCCCGTGGTGGAGTGTGAAATTGCCGCGCGGGTCGGTGCGGCCTTGGCGCTTCGAGTTGGCAAAGGTGCCGCTGTAGGTCGCGCCGTTTTTCATGTCCACGAACCGGCCATGGCCTTGGATTTTGTCGCGCACGAAGGTGCCGTGGTACTCGTCGCCGTTGGCAGCCACGTACACCCCGGTGCCTTCCTTCAAGTCGTTGACGTATTCGCCTTCAAAACGAGCGCCGTTGCCGTATTTGCAGATCCCGTGCCCGTGGGCCTTGTCGTGTCGCCACCCCACCACTAGCTCCGTGGAGTCGGCGGCACGGGTAAAGGTGCCCTTGGCGCCGTGCTTTTCGCCGTGCTTCCATGGACCCTCGTACTTGTCGCCGTTCGCGTAGCAGTAAGTGCCCCAGCCGTCGAACAAATGCCGCTTGAAGCTGCCCTTGTACTCGTCTCCGGAAGGAAACTTGAGGACCCCAGTGCCGTGCGCGCCCAAGCCACGCGTGGACCAATCGCCGCGGTACTTGGAGCCGTCTTCGAACTGTGTCGATTTGCGCACCGTCGGGGGCTTCTCTATCGCCACTTTCTTTTCCTTCTCCACGACAGGTTTGTTGGCTTCGCGCCAAGCCGCATTTTTCGCGGCTTGCCTCGCTCTTGCTAAGTTGAGTCGCCGGATGGCTGCTAGCACAGACTCTGACGTGGCGGCATGCATGAACCCCCCACCTGTAGAAACCAACTTCTGACTCTGGCTTGGAAGCACCACCTGCCTTCCGCCGCCACTACCTCTTGTATCAGCGCCCTTCACCGAGAATTTCGATTGGAGCTGCTGCTGAGCCTGCTGGCCGCCACCACCTACAGCGCCAGGAAGTTTGGCTGGAGTCGGGCTATAGCCGTGCTGGGTGAGGCTCAAGAGCGCTGCCGCGTAGTCATCTTTCACGGCCTGCTGTAAGACGCCATCGGGCCCGTAGACTGAATTGAAAGCAACGGCTGGCAATGCAGGTGAAAGTTGGGCAGTGCCTCGTGCGTCAAAAGTGCGTGATGCCTGCGCGTATGGTGAAGGCCTAGGACGCTTCCCGCTGCTAGACGCTGCAACAGACCCTTGTCTGAAGGCATTAAACATTGGCGGTGCTCCAGCGCCATGCCCGACAGCAGCAGCCTGATAAACTTCCAGCCAGTCGGGGGTATTGTTGCTCAATTCAGGGATGGGGCCTTGGAGGTTCTCCAAGCTCATGCTGGCCATACTGACACGAAGGTTGGACGCATCATGAGCCCCCGCCGCCTGAATATAGCCATTTAGATCGTCGTCCTTTCCGATATTCACCTCGTGGGAGGCGGCGAGCCGTGCCATCGACGTGGTCGTTTGCCCTAGGATCATGGTCGACCGGTTTTCCCGTGGCGGCGCCTGGCGCGCTTTTTGACCTGGCACGTATACCTGATGAGCACGCTCACTCGGCTTGTTCATAAGTTCAAAAAAATGGCACAAACAAATGGCAAGCTTGCTTCCGTGCAGACCAAAGCCAAATGCGCAGCCGCCATAAGGTCCTAAGGTGTGTTGCTGTAGCGCTAAAAAAGACGACAAAAAAAATTGAAGAGAAAGATGAGAACAATCAAAGGACTGGGTAAATTTGGACCACCTTGCAGCTGTGCAGATGTTCGTAACGGGTCGTTCTTTTCCCCGATTTTTCCCCATTTTTTCCCCTTTATCGATTTTTTCCCGCCATATTATCCCCGTCCACCTGCCTCACTTCTACCACTACCAGAGGTATACCCTGACAGCCTGCCTGCCTGCAGGAAGAAATACAAGCCCATCCCTGCCAAGAACCAGCGGCGAGAGCTTAAGGTATATATTTCTTGTGAAGCCTGCTTTGCGCTGATTGCCCCCATTTTTAATTATTTCTTTGTGACGCGTATCGCCAATTTGTGCGTCTCAATCCTGTCTTTCACTTCCTCTTGCGTTTACGTATTCGTAAAAGAAGCGTACGAGGCCTTCCTACCTGGCGTCGTGGAAGGAGAAATGGACACCGCGGTAAAGAAATTGAACCAATGCATCACTTAAAGATCGAGCAAATGTTATCTGTCTATATGTACATTAGTTTTGTCCCGCGTTTCTTCTTGTGTTGATCTCACCCTCATGATTCACGTCAGCCATAACCCAATTCCTCAACATACCTTCATGAACCTAAACACTGACCACCGAAGCACAATGCGCCAATATTCCCAGGCGGCACACCGCATGGCTCTGCTGGAGTCGAGGATCAGCGCGCCGGGCAGCACGCCCACGGGCCCCAACGCCATGGTGATTTCCACTGAAGGAGGCTTTTCCGAGCGCTCTAATAGCCTTTCCAACCCGTTTGCCAACATGCAGCACGCCAACCCGACGCCACCGCCCCGGTAAATTTGCCTGAACTGCACTCTTAAATCTTCCAAACCTCATCCTGCTCTTGCCGCATTTAGTGTATGTTTCATGAGGTTTCATTTAACTCTCCTCGTTCATTTTCACTTCCTTACCCCCCCGCACGTTCTTGCTGCAACCTGTGCACAATCCCGCCACCCACTGCTGCCTTATCCTGATTAAAAAAACACACACACTCACCTCAAGCAACTCCTGCTAACTCACATATACTTCTCTCGTCTTCTCCTTGCGCTCCGTATTAACTCAAATATCCCCGTGCAGGCCCGTAGCGACCGAAAGGTCACAGGGACACACTGAAGAGACGGTCACTGACCCCGCCTACTGCGACACGGCTGGTGAGTGCGACACACCTCACCTCTGTTGTTTGGAGATATGTTCTCCTGTACTCTATTTTCCTCTCGCATGTGTAGTCGTTGTCCCGTCGCTCCCTCTATCTGAAACCAAGCTTCATGTTGTTGTGCCCCCCGAATGCCTCCGCCCCTCGTCACCCTGTATCCATGTGCGAACTTCGCTTACCACATGGAGTGCAGCTGCCTTGCCGTTTGACGCTACGCCCCCCGAGCAGCCACTAGACCTGCCCCCGCGGAACACGCCACCAACTACCGACGATAACATGAGCAGTGGTAGCAGCGGCAACAGCAACGGGGTGATGCCTCCGTTGGGGGGCCTTCCCCAGGCTCAGTCCTCAGCCACCACCACCGCTAGTAGCAGTAGCCGCAAGCGCAAAGGGTCTACGAGGAGTAGCGGCCGCAGCAGCGCCAGCAGCAGCCAAAGCAGCGACGCCTCTGACAGCTCCGCTCCGCGCAAGCTCCGCGGCTCTGCCTCCACTCAGTCGGCTCCTTCGCCACCCTTCGGTGTTTCAGCAGCCGCCGCAGGAGCCGCACAGCAGCTGGGATCAGCAGCCCGGTCAAACCTTAGCCCCAGTACCATGGTATCGTCCACTTCTGACTCCAACTCGCCGTCTAACGCGGCTGCAGCCGCTGCTTCACACGCTGCCAACGCCACGAGTGCTGTTTCAGCAGCAGCGCCGACCAGTAGCGGGAGCGGGAGCATCAGCGGGAGCAGTGGGAGCAGCCGGCCGCCTCCCACGGCCACTGCTTCGGCAGCTGCGGGCTCCATTCGAAATTATCTGGGCCCAGCCTCCAACTCCCACAACGGTGGCGCCCAGCGCGCGCCGAGCACGGCTCCCTTCGGAGGCGCCACCTCCGCTGCCACTGGTGGTGCCGCGAAAAAAGGCGCTTCCAAACGCCCTGCGTCTCCCGGCCGAGCCTTGAAGCCAACGCCATCACCTGGATGGGCTACGGCTGGAGAAGCAGCCGGAGCACCCCTTAGTAGACAGTCCACCCTGGGCGGAGCCGCAGCTAGCAGCAGCAACGGCAATGGCCATTGCAGTAGCAATAGCCTTAGTAACGACGTCGGAGGAGGAGCTGGGCACAACAGAAGCGACCTCGGCCACAGTGGCGCGCGTATAGCGGAGCTGGAGAGCGCCCTCTGGCAAGAAACCGAGCGCTGCCGAGCCCTGGAGCTGGAACACAGCCGCACGCAGGACTTACTGGCGGCGGAGCGCCGCGACGCTATTGCGTGGCGGGAGCGCTCTCAAGCGGTGCTAGGGCAGTTGGTGCGGGAGGGCGCAGAGCGGAAAGCGGAGCAAACGCGGCAGAGCTTAGCCCTCGACACCCACCGCTTAGGGCGCGCGGTGATCCGCGGGGGGGGCATGAACAGCGCGATGCGGGACGAGTGGGAAGACGGCGCGGCCTTGCGGGACATCAAGCAGGCCCAGGCGGCGATGCTGCTGCGCGAAGAAAAGATTCGGAGCGACAACAAGGTGCGCATCAAGGCGGCGAAAGAGCGGGCCAAGGCCAAGGCCAAGGCAGCGGCGGCCGCGGGGCGTCCCCTCGCGGGGCAAGAAGGCCAACACCGCAGCGGCGGCAGCGGCTTTTCGTCGTCGTCGTCGTCCCTGTCGTCGGAATTCATGTCGGGCGCCGCCTTTGCCCTGGCCTCCGGTGCCGGTTCGGAGAGCAGAGAGGGTGCCTCTTCTTCCTCGAGCAGCAGCAGCAGTGGCCACACGGACCGCAGTTCTTCGTTTGAAGCGAGTCTGCATTTCGAAGAAGATTTAGCGATGCACGAAGCGGAAGAAACAGCGCGCATGCGACTAGCTGCTCTGAAGCGAGAGCAGGGGAAGCTCCAGGACGCCCGGATGAGCTTAGAAGTGGAGGTCACCAAGCACCGGCGCGAGTTGAAGCGCTGTGCCTTGGAAGACCGGTCCCGCTTCAAGCGAGGCCAGCAAACGGGCAAGGCGGGGGAGTATGTCTTGACAGCCCTGCTGGGGAAAGGCGGCTTTTCTGAAGTGTGGCAAGCTTACGATTGCGTGCGGTTGATGGACGTGGCGGTGAAGGTGCACCAGTTGTCGGACCAGTGGTCGGACGAAAAGAAGGCCAACTACACCCGGCACGCGACCCGGGAATACCGCATCCACAAGGACCTCAACTTCGAGTACGTAGTGAAGCTTTATGACGTGTTCGAAATTCAACACGACGCCTTCGCCACGGTGCTGGAAGTCTGCGGGGGCGGCGACCTCGATCAACGGCTGAAAACCGACAAGGTTTTGGCGGAAGCCGACGCCAAGCCCATATTGCTGCAGGTGCTCGCGGGTTTACGGTACTTGAACACCCCGCGGCCGGTGCCAGGAAGCCCCACGCAGGCTACCACCCGCGCCATCATCCACTACGACCTGAAACCAGGCAACATTCTGTTCGACGACCGGGGAGATGCGAAAATCACGGATTTCGGCCTTTCGAAAATCGTAGACGGCGCCATGTCAGGAGACGGTGACATTGAGTTGACGTCGCAGGGCACGGGGACATACTGGTACTTGCCGCCGGAGTGCTTTCGCATTCACCACCCAGGGAGCAGCCCTCGCATTTCGTCCAAAGTCGACGTTTGGAGCTTGGGGGTCATTTACTACCAGATGCTTTACGGCCGCCGCCCCTATGGCGAAGGTATGTCCCAGGAGCAATTGTTGCGGGAAAACACGATGCTGCGCGCTGCGAAGCCAACATTTCCTGAAAAGCCGAAAGTATCGGCGTTTGCGAAGAGCTTTTTGGAGCATTGCTTGGAGCCAGACCAAGCGAAAAGGCCGGACGTGCATGAACTTTGCCGGCATCAGTACCTTCGAGCAGCTCCTAAAAAGGACAAATGATTGCACGTTATTTTTTGTCCTTATTCTCATTATTTATCTCCGATCTCTTTCTGTCTATCTCTACCAGAAAACGCCGCCATCTTCCTTGGTAAAGGAAGGGGCATGGCGCTTTTGATTCTTTATGTCATAGTGGCGTAGCATGCATTCACTACTTCTGCTCCTACTCCCCTTGTTCTGGGCAAGTCCTGTTAAAATTCAAGTGATAAGGCCGATAGCCGATACCTCCGTGCTTGAAGCCCCCCTGAGTCTAAATTTTAAGTACCCCCCCCCCCCTCCCCCTAGCCACCCCCCAGCCATCATTTATTATTCTACGGTTTTTATGAACAAGGGCAACAGTACACATGCTGCAAATACAGCACATAGCGCCATTGAAATCATAGCAGACCAGGGCACTAACTGCAACAGCAAAAACAAAGTGGCCTGAACGCTAAAAAACGATAGTTACTGGTTACTAGTTAGCTGAGAGCCATTTGCTTTTTGTTTTGTAGCTCGTTACTATTACTATGAACTACCAAAGCAGCAAAGCAGTTAACAGTTTCTCGGGAGAAAAAGAAGGCCTCAAGGAGCTGGATCTGGATACAGGCACTTCTCAAGGCCAGACGGCCGGGCCAAAGTTGTATAATTGGACCTCCAATTTTAAGACAAGGCGAGAAATTTCACTTTCATCCGACCAAAAGCTGCTTGAAATATACGGAGATCACGTCAACCTCAAAGTGCTTGGTAGCTACTCAAACAGAGAAGGGACGTCACTTTTTCCTTGCGATGCAGTGGTTTTTCTTTTCTGCTTCGCTGTTATCCAAACATCGAGGCCAAGATCTCTTGCACTGTGGACGCCTTCAGGCAGTGGTCTTCCGAGTGGGTAACGGACAACGAAATTGCTGACGACAGCATCTTGCTTTTCAATTTCTTCATATTCACGGCTGTTGAGGAGCTCTGCTGTATTGTAAGGCACCTCACGAGGACGGAGACTTTCTGCCTCCTTTCGCAAGGAAGCTAAACGATTCAGTTCACGAGCGGTACGTTTAGCTGCTGCTTCTGGAGACTCAAAAACACCGTTTTCCGAGGCAAGCATCCTCCATCCTGTTTGTTCTTTGTATTGTGCTCTGATCGCGGACTCTTCTTTCAAGCAATCCTCAAGATCCTCTGCGTTCCTCAATTTTGCTGTCTCCAGCCACATATCACGGTCACCAATGCCATAATCGTCGCGCAATTTGCTTCTATTGTTTTGGCGGATGCGAGCATCAATATCCTCTTGCATATTTTCAAGAAAGCCTGTCAAGATTGGATTAGGAGAGCTTTCAATTCCAAGAGCTCTCTGGTGGTTGAGGACATTGTAGTTGCGTCGTCTGACTGCTGCACGCCACTGTATTCTCCTACGTCGTATCTTATCTTTTTGCGCCTTCGACCCTTCAAGTGTCGCAAAGGTAGTTCCCGAAGTGTCAAACATGAGCTGCTCTGGCCCAAGCCCTGTATCCCAAGAGAACGTGATGCCAGTCGATCGGGAAAACAATCGTGCGATTCCATTCACAAGCTTCTGCGCGCTCCAAGCAAGGATCAATGGAAAAGAAATAGCCGTTCCGGCTACAATAACAGCCCGAGCCAAGAGAGGGGCCATCATAGCAGCGCTCGCAATAGCTCTGGATAGGCCAGGTAAAATTAATGATGACGAAGCAGCTGCCGCAGGTTGCATGTCAAGAATCTTGAACCAGTCTGATCCAGCAGCCCAATCTTGGAGCCCTAGCAAATTCAAAGTGGTCAGAGCAAGTCCAGCTACCCAATTTTGGAGCTCCGGAATCGTTACCTTCATTTCTGGTAACGTTTGAGCCCCAAAGAATGCCAGGAATGTGATTGCATAAATAGACCAGCCTCTAGTGGCACATTTAAGAACTGAGGTGGTTCGCGTCGGCGAGGCAAACAAGTTGAAGTTTTCAGATCGTACTGAGGATGAACGCAGCTTCATCGCGCACATTACAACGAGGGAAGCGCTCACGGCTCGAGATAGTAGCAATGCTGCCCCATGCGAAATAGTTGAGGTAGACGAGCCCGTGTCGGCCGTTAGCCAAAATAAGACGAGCAGAGTGAGTAACATTGGGCGAATAGGAGCAACCGCACTCAAATGGTTTTCACGGATGCGGCGAGATGGGTGCAGTGCCGCGACCAATAAAATCGCTAAGGGAGCAGCAATCAGCGAGGGCACCGCACTTTTGGCTACAACTGGGAGCAGAGCTTCTCCCGGACTAGCGACGAGCATTGCATGGGCAGAAAGCCCTCGGGCACGTCTTCGCTCTGTGAATCGAACGCCAATCTGTGGCCTAGGTGCTGTAAGGCGAGGGTGAGCAAAAAGGGCCATTTCACCGTGCGAATGCAGCGATACTTCTAGAAGGAAGACAAGAGTAGCTTGCTATGAGACAGTAGCATCCACGAGCATTGGCGGTGCTGACTTCTACTGATGTTTTTGTCCTGACCGCGGCGCAGACCGACGACCCGTGTCTCCCGTGTCTCCGTCTCTCCGTGTCTCCCCAGAGCAGAGCTGGCTTCGTTACAGGGTAGTAGCTTTTCCATCGCATCGTCGTTGACGTCGTTGTCCAGCACCCGACCCAGCACCCAGCACCCAGCACCCATCCATCGTTTCTTGTTTCGTTGATAAAATTC
>Ga0307930_1001435_pt1 | contig 18818 bp, 15 predicted proteins | sample OrgLakmetageno46_FD_203161 | JGI IMG/M metagenome (GOLD analysis project Ga0307930, IMG submission 203161) | Saline water microbial communities from Organic Lake, Antarctica - #46 | ecosystem: Environmental > Aquatic > Non-marine Saline and Alkaline > Saline | place: Antarctica: Organic Lake...
CTGTTCTTAGTGTTGTGGGCAATATCTAGTACACCTTTAGTAATATTACTTGATAAATTGCTATTACCAATCCGCAAAAATTGAAAAGGTTTTTTTGTGGGATCTAACTTATACAGCCCACTTCCAGTTGTAGCAATCCAATAGATGCCAAAAGTATCTCTGAATAAACTTTGGGGTCTAATATTATCAATCCCATTTGAGATTAAGGAAAAAGAAGTAGCTTTTAAATCTGATTCTAATAAACCAAAAGAAGAAATAAACATAATTTTATCTCCCGCTACTTCGTAAAAATCGCCATATCTATTATTAACACCTTGTTCTGGGAAGATCTCCCTTAAGTCTATTGCCCGCATCGTAAATGAGGCCGGATCATAAATAAAAATAGTATCTATAGCTCCTAACCAGAGTTTTCCACTTTTATCTTCGTAGATCTCCCTAACCCGATTTTTGTTTAATTCTGGACTGGGTAAATAGGGCTGGAATAGATTTAATGCAGAATTAAAAATGAAAACTCCGTGGCTTGGGCTAGCTACTATGATATTTCCGTTTTTCAATTCGATTATACTATGAAAAAAAGTTTCACTATTATGAGAAACGGTATTTCCTGTATAATCGATAAAGTCTATTCCCTTAAATGTGTTGGTAGATCGGTCAAATAATTGAACACCAACTTGATCCGCAGTGACCCACATCCGGTTTTTTGAATCTTCAAAAATTTGCATAACAAATGCAGGGTTCACATTTGGGCCTTTGACCAAATTGTAAGAGGTGAAATTATCTTTTTGGCGATTGTATTTAGAGACTTGGCCTATTGAACCAACCCAAAGATCATTATTATGGTCCTCGTAAATTGCCTGAATAAAATTAGCAGGAAGGCTTAGTGAATCATTAGTAATATTCTTATAGGTTTTAAACTCATATCCGTCATACCTATTTAGTCCATCCAAAGTGCCTACCCATAGAAAACCGAGGTGATCCTGATAAGTCGCAAAGACTAGAGCGTTAGACAATCCGTTTGATACAGAAAGCTTTTCAAAGAAGTATTTTTCTTGTGCATGAAGATTCCCTACCACAAAAAATAAGATGGCGAGAATGTTAAAAACATCTAATAATCTAACTGATTTTTTTATCATAATATTACTGTTGTATTGCACGGTCTATTTTTTATCATGCGTTAATTGGCAATTGTACTATAAAATTTGTGCCTTCACTTTCTGCACTTTCAACTTTCAATTCTCCTCCATGACCTTTGGAAACAATATCATAGCTCATGCTCAATCCCAAACCTGTACCTTGCCCTGTGGGTTTGGTGGTGAAAAAGGGTTGAAATATTTTTTCTTTAACCGCATCTGGGATTCCGTTGCCGTTGTCGGTAACTTTAATTTCTACAGTATTCTTTTTCTTTTTTGTAGATAAGGAAACAAGTGGTTTATAGTCTGTATCACCTGAAGCTTTTGCAGAGATAGATTTCTCATTCACAGCATAAAAAGCGTTGGTGACTAAGTTTAAAACTACTCGCCCTATATCTTGAGGAATTACAGAAATGTTTTTGATACTTTCATCAAAATCAGTCTTTATATCCGCATTAAACGATTTGTCTTTTGCTCTAAGACCATGATAGGCCAGCCTCAAATATTCATCAGCCAGTGCGTTGATGATTGTGGGCTCTTTTTTGTCACCACTAGCTCTGCTGTGTTGGAGCATGCCTTTAACAATAGCATCGGCGCGTTTGCCATGATGATTTATTTTCTCGAGGTTTTGAATAATATCTTTCATAATAGCATTCACTTCTTCGGTATCGCCGTTTTTTAACTCTTGTCGCATTTCTTCTAAAAGCTCTTTGCTGACTTCAGAGAAATTATTAACAAAATTGAGTGGGTTTTGAATCTCGTGTGCAATACCTGCAGTTAACTCTCCTAAGCTTGCCATTTTTTCGGATTGGATGAGTTGTTTTTGAGTACCCTTTAGTTCATTCAGCGTTTTTTCTAAAGAAATGCTTAGTTTTCTTTTTTCTTTAAAGCGTTTAAAAAACACAATTGCGAAAACGAGAATTAATAATAAACCAATAATACTCAAGTTGCGAATCAGTTTTTGAATTTTTATTTGTGATTCTTTAATGGCTATTTCTTTGTCTTGACTTGCTTTCTGTAAAGCGCTTTTGTTTTCATAAATCAGTTCTTGGGTAAGTTTGGTTATTTTATCGTCTTTTTTTATGGAATTTAATGAATCGCTCATTTGATAAAATTTAGTTTGGTAACCAAATGCATTTTTGTAATCCTTAATACCTAAATAGGTTTCCGTCATTATTTCGTAAATGTACTCTCTATTGGAATAGTCGTTGGAGAGAACAACTTTTTCTGCCATTTTTAAAGATACCAAAGCTTTATCGCTATCACCTGTTATATTTTGTACCTGACCTAGCTTCAAGTAAAACAAAGACTGGTATCCTCTATTATTGTTCTTTTCTGCTACTTCTAGCCCTAAATTATAGTTGGTTATCGCTTTGTCGTAAGCTTTCAATTCTAAATAGATATTACCCGCTTCTTGGTAACTATCCATTATAAACCTGCTGTCATCAAGTTTTATAGAATAGGCAAGACCTTCATTTATGCTACTAAGTGCCTCATTTAGTTTGCCTTGTTTTTTATAGATTTCTGCAACGTAATTGTAAGAGATACCCACGCTTCTAGGGTCTACTTTTTTTCGAATATCGAGTGCCATCTTATGATACTTTAAGGCATCTTCTAAGCTATCCGCGTACATATAAGTAACACCCATGTCGTTATAAGTTCTTGCAATTCCAGTAGAGTCTTTAAATAATTGAAACAAGCGCAAGGCTTTCTTTTGTTCTTGTAAGGCTTCAGAATAGTTTTTTGCTAGTAGATAATTGAAGCTGTTGCCTAGTAAAGCGTCAGTAATTAATAGTGTATCCTGAATCTCCTCAGCTACTTTATATGATTTTAATGAATATTCTAAAGCATCACCAAACTTCCCCAGATACCGTTTTTCAAGACTTATAAAATAAAGGATTTCAGCTTCTTCAGTTTTATTTTTTAATTCTTTCTGTAATGCCAAGCTTTCACTAAAATAGTTTATTGCTTCCGTTTGATTGCTCGAAAAGCTGTGAGCCGCTGCCAAAGAAGTGTAGGCATTGGCGATGCCCAACTTGTTGCCAATATCTTGCCATAATTGTAAAGAAACTCGTAAGGTGTCTATGGCTTTTTTCGCATTTTGATAAGCGAGCATTGATCCATAGTTTTCAATTGCTTTAGCCTTCATCATTTTATATTTTGATGATGATTTTTCTATTTTTGTATGGGTATCTTCTAATAATTCAAGAGCAATCGAGGCGTATTTTTTAGTACTATCTATTTCAATATTTAAACTATAAATTGTAGAAATGTCAGTTGAAATCCTGGCCTTAGTGGAATCTACTGTGGCTTTATAGAGCCTTTCTTTTAAAACTTTAATTTCAGAAATTTCTTCCTCGCCCAATTCTTGTGAAAAAACGCAATTCGCAGTTAATACAAAAATCAGTAGAATTAATTTTGCTATGGATAGATTACTTGTTTTCATATCTGCTACTCTTTATTGTAGTTCAACCCTTCACTTTTGACACTCATAATAAGCTTCATACTTCAAAAATAATTTTTAATCGGCTTTGTTATTATGTGATAATACATAGGTAAATCTAAAGTTTTTTAATCACATCTCATTGGTTTTGATAAGTTTAGTTTATTTCAAAATAAATATCTTTTATTAATAAATACATTAAATTTTATTCCGGAGTAAATCATATAAATTTGAAATCACTTTGCGTATAAGCCTGGATACTATTTAAGGTTCTATTATAGTTATTGTCGCAGGAGATACAACTGTAACTTTTTGTCCAGACAACAAATTCAACTCACCGGGATGGGTACAATCTACTTCTATAATGATATTTCCTGAATGACACTTGGAAGGCACACTTCCTTTGTTCCAATTACTGGGTTCATACCAATCTTGATTTGTGGTGCCAAGAAATCTGTAGTCAGCATCAATTACACTAAAAGTATTTGTTTCTACCGATCCAAGATTTGGATCATCTGGATCTCCTAAAAATAATGAATTAACAAGCACTGAATAATCGCTTGCTATGGTATACCCAATATTATGTACATTAAAGCCCCCTGTGGTAAGCCCATCTCCATAAGAATCGAATATTTCAAACGTATAATCACCATCAGGTAAACAAAATTCGTAGTTTACAGTTGAAAGTGTAAGAACACTAGGTTCTCCCGAAATCGGATCTCCTTCAGGATAGGGTTCACTAATAGTTAATATATCGCCATTGCTATTTTTTAAATGCCAAGATATATCTTCGGGAAACTCACCAAACCGAATTTCTAAGCTTACTACATTACAATCCAGAGGAGGATCATCCCCTGTTGAGGTAAGTATTTTTGATCTATAGTATTCCAAAGCATCCCGCATCCATGTTTTTTGACCCTGAGTAAATAAATTCATACAAGCATCATAAGAATAATCCATATAATTCTGAACCATATCGGTACTGCCACAAGTTTGTTTGCCTATATCGCAACCAAAGCTAGGAGAACCTGCATTTGGAGTGTCAGTTATGTCGTCATCCCAACCACATTCATTATTGCCGAAATCTGGTCCCCAAAGATGTCTTAAGCCTAACCAATGTCCCACTTCATGTGTTGCGGTACGACCCTGGTCATAATTTGGTTCAAGGGTTCCAATTCTACCAAAATTTTTATAATCCACCACTGCACCATCCCGCTCAGGTATGGTAGATCCGGGGTATGAAGCGTAACCTCTTATGCTACCTTGAAGATTACCCACCCAAATATTCAAATATTCTTCATTAGCCCAAGCATCCTTACCGCCTTCACTCGTTATTCTAATTATACTCTGACCTAATACAGTAGTAGGATCAAAAGCAGTTATATTTGTTTGCGTTCTCGTAATGCCACAGGTGGCGTTACCATATTGGTCTCTTGTGGCCAAACTGAATGTGAATTCCGTATCAGCTGCTTGCGGCCAAACATTATCAGCATTGGCATTTAATCGTCTAAAATCTTCATTCAATACTTCAATTTGAGAAAATATTTGTTCGTCTGAAATGTTTTGTTCTGGTGTATTGTACACCACATGAACAACGACCGGGATGTTGATTACACCGGTCAATGATGTGGAGGTATTGCTTAAAGCATTGCTTTTTTGTTGCATCTTAAAAGCATCCATTCTTAATTTGATGCTAGGATCCGCTTTGATTTGTCTTTTGAGTATTACATCAGTAACACATGGTTCTTGAGAAAACGCATTCATTGTACATAAAAAAAGCGTTGAAAGGACAAATAGTTTAAGGGTTAAATTTTTTTTCATTATTACCATTTTAAGTGAAATATTGATTTTAAATAAGTATTAAATAATAGTCGTTTAGTTATACACCAGCTTCCGCCAAAGCCATTCCATTGGGCCAAATTTAAAATACCTCAGCCAGACTCTACTGATCATGACTTGACCTAAAAAGACGATGGTTGCGATAATCATGACGATGCTATAGCCGTATTTACCGACCGATTCAAAACCAATACCATAGAAAATGACTACCGCTACTAAGGTGTGCACCAAATAACAGGTTAGCGCCGTTTTACCAACGGAGCTGAATAACTTCAAAAATGAGTTGCCGTTCAAACAAAGTAACGCAATGCTTGCCGCAATACTTAAAGCAAAAGGTACTGTACCAAGCGCATAGCATAAAGTATGTAAAAATTCGTTGAGCGTGTTTTTATCGGCATAAAATTCTAAATAACCTCTCATAAAATTTAGCGGAAGACCAATGATTAATCCTATCCAAAACACTTTTTTTAGAAAAGGCTTATTGGTTAAGAGATTGCCGTTTAGTATTTTTCGACCTGCCCAGATTCCGATTAGAAATATTCCGAAAACTTTGAAGATTCTGCCTTCGGCCAAAATCATTCCTATTCTGGTAAAACCATTGCCCAAATTCATTTTAAAAAAGTCTAAGATGTTTTCATTGAGCAGATAAGCCTGAAAATTTGGTCTTAAGTTACCATTCATTTCAACCAATGGCATTTCAAAATATTGATAAACGGAAGTTTGAAACTCAAAAAAGCCTTTTGGATAAAAAATTTCAGTAAAATGCATAAACGCCCAATTGGCTAAAGGCATTAAAATCAAAATTCCTGCTGTAATAAGTAAAGTTTTATTGGACTTATTTACAAACCATACCAACACAAAACCCAAAAGCGCATACAAGGTTAAAATATCACCTGCCCAAAACAAAAACAAATGAATAAGTCCAAAAATCAACAGCCAAAACATGCGTTTATTAAAAAATGAAACAAATGATTTTCCTTTAGAAGTGGCATTGTTGTATTGAATAACACAACCGATACCAAAAAGTAAAGAAAAAATAGAGTAGAATTTTCCATCTACAAATACATAGTGGATGAAACGAACAATCTCATCACTTGCCCAGTTGATTTCTCGGATGCTACTTTCTGGTTCAAAAAACCATAAACCAGAGAAAAAAGGAATATTGGCTGTAAAAATAAAAAAAATAGACATGCCTCTAAGGATGTCCAGAAAGTCAATTCGGTCTATGGAGGCAATGGGTTTTAGTGTTTGTATGCTCATTTTTTTAAATTAAAATTGAAAATAAATGAATTGCTCACTGCTGCCTTGGGCAATTACAATCAGAAAAATCATCATCGCCCAAACAACACCAAGAACAAATGGCGATATTTTTTGGGAGACTTCTTTCATTGAGGTGTTTCGCATCAACCAATGGCAAATAAAAAGTATCGTTATTAGTGAGAATACTTTGATGATATCAAAACTTTCGATAATTTTTTCACCTTCTTCATTTAGAAAAAACATAGAAGTGATCATGTTTTTTGCTACGGAGAATTCTCTAGCTCTAAAAAACACCCAAGTAAAGTTAACTAGCGTATAAGTCAGTAATGCCAACAAAACACCATTGAAAGCATTGATTTTGATATGGATTTTTCCTCTCAAAAGTCGCTCTACTACTAGGAATGTGCCGTGCAAAGCTCCCCAAACTACAAAGGTCCATGCGGCACCATGCCACAAACCGCCAGCCTAAACTCATAACCAGATAGCAGCGCTACACCGGCTTCTTTTTGTGCAATCACCACTCCGAATGGATTAAAAGGACTGAACGAAGCACCTACAATGGCTCCGCCTAAACTTGCAGCTACCATCGTTTTTGCATTGTAGCCAATAGTGCGACCAAACAGCAACAATATAGGTGTTAAAGCAATGATTTCCTCTTGCAAGGCAATGGTAAAACCAGCAGTGATAAATAGCAACGTTATAATGACCAATGCCAAAGTCTCTTTTCCTGCGAGGATTTTAATCAGTTGATTGAGGCCTTGATTGAGCGCGCCTGTCTTTTCAATCAGGTAAAAACAGCCTCCCAATAAGAGGATGAGGACTACTAAATCGGCGCGTCCCACAATACCTCTTGGAATGGCAAGAATTAAATCGAAAGTGGAAAGATGTGGTGACAGTTGCTGTTGATACGAATTAGATATTACGGTGGTTGTCGCAGTTGTTTCGTCAAAAACACGTTCATAACTACCCTGAGGGATGATGAACGTAAGCAGCCAAGCCACTATTATAACTAAAAGAATGATAACGATGGCGTTCGGGAATCTTTTCATTTACGACATTTTAGTTTTTTATAGATAATAAATAGAGTTTGGCATTCATTTCTTTTATGTTGTAAGTATTCGAGGTTTAGATAGATTCTCTTATTCTTGTACACGCACAAGATTTAAATCCTGAAAATCGAAACTGAAATCAATATCTGGCGAGATGCCTTTCATTTTTATGCTTTGGGCTTTTCCATCTTCGTCTAAAGTGAACATGGCAAAAGCATCACAATTCATATCTTGATAATCCCATTTTATGGCAAAAGTGTTTGCTTGGTAAAACTGCATAGGCCCTTTCAATTTTGGGGAACGATAGGATTTAAACCAAAGTTGATTTTCTTTTAAGAATACTTCAATTTTACCAAACCAGTTATCTTTATAAATTCCTATATAATCTGCGGGGTTTATTGCATTTTTATCTGCGTTTGCTACTGTTTCCCATACTGCATCTGTGATTTTATCACTTTTATTTGCGCTTTCCTCTACTCTCGTTTTGCCCATAGAAATATAATCACCAGCATCGATTCCAAGATAAGACTCCAGAATTTCCTGAGAAATGGTATAATAACCGTACCCACCAGAATCTGTATTTGTAAGTACAATAATCCCTAAATCCATTTCAGGAATAAGAACAGTTCTTGAAAGCATGCCAGGCAAACCGCCTGTATGTTCAACTTTTATCTTTCCATCCACATCGCTAAGCTCCCAACCTAACCCATAAGCTGTAAAGTGTGTTTTGTACGGCGAAGTGGGTTGCGCATTAAACGCTATATTGGTATGTGCTTTCCAGAGTTCTGCATGGTTCTTTTCAGAAATAAGTTGTTTCCCTAAGGTGTCACCGTACTTTCCATTATTTAGATGAAGAAAAAGCCATTTACTTAAGTCATTTACATTGGCATAAATACCACCTGCTGCACCAAGTGATTCATCATTTTTTGTGAAGTGTTTTAGTCCTTTAAGTTTGCCATTTTCAGTTGCATGCGGAGAAGCCACATTACTTTTATTTTTTAGTCTTTGATACAATCCAGCTGAGTTTTCCATTCCCAGAGGCTTCATGATTTGAGTTTCTACAAACTCTGTCCAGCTCATACCGCTTACTCTCGCAACGACTTCACCTGCTGCCACATATAGTAAATTGTCGTAATCATATTGAGTTCTAAAAGCTGAAACTGGTTTTTGATATTGAAAACTATTTAGTACATCTTCAATGCCAAAATCTGAGCCATCAGGGAAAAATAGTAAATCGCCTGCTCCTAAGCCAAGTCCACTACGATGTGTTAGCAAATCTTGTATATTGAAGTTTTCTGTAACATAAGGGTCATACATTTTAAATTCAGGTATGTGCTTTACCACCTTGTCATTCCAACCTAGCTTTCCTTGGTCAACTAACATTGCCAAAGCGGCTGTTGTAAATGCTTTTGAATTGGAGGCTATGGCAAAAAGAGTGTTTTTATCTACTTTTTCATTCGTATTTATGGAGGTGACTCCATAGCCTTTCATGTGTACAATTTTATCGTCTTTTACTACCACAACAGCTACTCCTGCACTAGGACTTATTGTCATAGCTTTGTTTACTAATGAATCTATTTGTATTGAATCAAATTCTTGACTAAATACCGATTCTGCAACAAATAAATTAAAGATTATAAAAAATAGAACTTTTGATTTTTTCATTTTATTTTGATTTTATTTTAGATAAATATATGATAAGTAATTAGTTAAAATTAATTTTAGTTTTTAAAATTTGAATGTTTTTTTATTAGTGAGGTAAAATGTTGTTCACCCAACTATTTTGTAAAACAATTTACAATAGTAACTCATCTGGTTATTTTATGAGGTGTTTCTATCTAACCTAATTTGTCCAAAACGAGAGCTCTTTGGCCATCCTGATGTCACCTACCACATTTAAATCTAGCTGCGCCAAACATTTTTCCGAAGTAAAACCTTCAACTGCACCTCCAAAACCACGAACGGCATTGTTGATGGGTGCATAAACCGTTGGTATTTTAGTCATAGCAAGGGCGATGCTTTCATCTGAAGTTACATCTATTTCTATGATTTCAAGGTTTAGTTTATTGTCGCTTGCAAAATCGTTTAAAGTTTTTGTAACCCTAGCATTTGAGGAGTTCACATTGCGCATAGTGGCGTAAATATGATGTCCTTTTTCAGCTAAATATTTAGCAGCTTCAAATCCGAACCCGGTACTAAAACCGGTAATAAGTATTTTTTTTATGGGTTATGGTTTTATATTATAATTTATGTTTTTGAATTTCTAAAAGCTTGTTTTTTTCCGTAAGTTAATGAACGCCAAAGCCATTCAAACGGACCGAATTGAAAATGCTTCAACCAGATTGGGCTAGTAATCAATTGAAAAATCCAAATGCTAAACACCACATAATATAGTTCATACCGCTCTAATTGTCCGTAAAGTCCAAAACCAAAGAAAATAATAGATGTGATTATGCTGTGCATTAAATAATTAGACAAAGCCATACGACCTACTCCGGCTAAACTTCTTTGAAGAAACCCTAAAATGCCAAATTTGATAAACAGCATAAAAAAACCGATGTGTCCTAAAGTAACAAAGAGTCTGCCTATACTATAGGTTTGCTTCGCTTCGTAGATTTTAAGCGGATCAAAATTGTTTTTTGTAATCAAAGACACTTCGTAATAATTAAAGCTTAAACCTATGGCATAACCAATAAACGCAAGTAAAAGATAGAACTTAATACTTCTTTCACCGTGCAATATTCTCAGTTTAAAAAAAGCCATTCCTAAAAACATAAAGCTTAAAATATCCCAAGGACCGTAACGATACTGAAACCAGGTTTGCATCCAATAAAGTTCTTTGGCTTTGTGTTGGATGATTTCAAAATAATTGCCATTCATACCTTTTATGTGCTCTTGAATTTCTTTTGGAGTTTTTTTATGCGTATTTACTTTCCATTCAGCAATAGCTGCTTCTGATTTTTTGTCTAGTTTAGTACCACTTTCTTTAAGTACCATTGCCTTAGCAGCCTCTTTTTTTAGGGCTTTATTTTTGTGATAATCAGCAATATCCCAAGCCATACCTATAGCTATTAAAACCGCAGCAATAATCAATAGATTTTTTACTGGATGGCTTCTAAAAGGAAACAAAAAGAACCCAAATAGAGCATAAGCATATAAAATATCACCATTCCATAGGAATATCCATGAGTTAACTAAACCAAACAACAAGAGCCAAATAATTCTCCGGTAATATACATCTGCTGTTGAAATTCCAGCTCCTTTTTGAATAAGTCGCGATGTTAGTAGAATCACACCTGCGCCAAAAAGTATCGTAAAAAGTCCCCGCATGGTGCCTTCAAAAAAGAGTTCGTTAACAAACCAAACACTAAAATTTAAGCCTTCGGTATGGCCTAATATGCTTGGGTCTTCATAAGAAAATGGCAGACCCATGCCATTGATATTCATCAATAGAATACCCAAGAGGGCGATCCCACGTATCACATCTAGCGCATTGATTCGTGTTTGGTTCTGGGTGGGTTTTAATTCGTTACTGGTTAGTGGCTCCATGGGTTTTGCTAGTTTTTAGTTTATATTGGTGATATACAGTATTAAAGACTTGTCATTAAATTTATGTCTATTAGATAATAAATTCGTTAGTTAATTTTGAATTATTTTTTCTTTTTCCATTGCATTATCACTTCAGCAAAAAACAAGGGAATCCCCCAAGACATCCAAATACAGGCAGGGCCGCGTTCTTCAAAGGTTGGCATCAACTCGCGAATAAAACCAGTTTCATTAAGTAAGCGGAACAGCACAAAACCGAGCGTAACAACATAGCTTCTTATCATCCATTCTTTGTGCTGTGCCACTCTTTTAAGGCGAATCATTCTGTAAGCCATTAAGACACTTCCCAGCCAAACCAAAGCCATAACAAACAAAGAAATACTCCACGAAATGTTGACTTGTGGCGCTACATAAAAAGACATATAAATAGCACTTAATGAGGCGATCAGGATGCCAATAATATAGGTTTTACCTAAGTTACGGTGCAATGTTATAAAGCGGTTCCTGAAGGTGAAATTGAACTGAAACGGTCCCAGAATTAAAGCTACAGCTCCACCCAACAAATGACCAGCTAACCACCATTTACTGGGCCAGTAATAATCTTGGTATTGCTCAAAACTAAAATTGAAGAAATAGGGAAACGCTCTGTTAATCACAAAATATATAGCGATAAGAACTAAAATTCCCAGAAAAGCAGCTTTTATTACTTTTGATGATTGTTTAATTGTTTTCATTTTATTCTGTTTTACTATTATTTACATAGTTAACAAGACCTCATAGGTGTTCACTTCTACTCCGCTCAGTAAACATTAGACCTTTGAGGTCTTGAGCACTATAAGATGGTTTTGCTATTTTGGTAATTTTATCTTTAAACACTAAACTGCCAACAACCATACTGATGCAGCTTATTATAAATCCATAGATAGTAGCATCAATAGTAGTGTCTAACATAAAACAGGAAAACCAAGTTAAACCGCCGATTCCCATTGCCGACCATGCGCCACCAACAGAAGCTTTTTTCCAAAATAAACCAAAGGTAAATGGTGCAAAAAGGCAGACTAAAATTAAGGCAAGTGAAGCTTCTATAAGACTCACAATATCAGCATCTCCATAGGCAAAATAACAAGAAATAGCAGCTACTAGTACAACGCTTAATCGCGTATAAAGCAGCAATCGTTTATCTGTAATTTGGGATGCATAAGGCTTTATGAGGTTCTCTCCTATAACCGATGCAGGTGCGATCATAGCACCACTACAGGTACTGAGTAGAGCTGAAATTAATGCTCCATAAAATATAATTTGAACGGGTAAGCCCATCATTGAGTTCACCAATGCTGGTATTACATTTTGGTAATCTCCATCTGTAATTAGATTCGGGTTTAAGTAAACACCCCCAAGGCCTATAATTAAAGGAACACTACTTACAACAACCAATAACACACCACCCAATAGTAATCCATTTCGAGCAGATTTTACGTTTTTGGCAGAGAACACACGTTGATAGATTTCCTGAACAGGAATTGCTCCTGCTGTAAATGCCAGTAGCATAGCAATATAATCTGACCAATCTTCTAACCCGCCATTTGGATAAAAATTAAAAAAATCTTTGGGTTGAGCTGCAAATATTGGTGTAACTCCACCGGTTTGGTTTAGGATCTCAATGAGCAAAATAATTATACCAATCAATATCATGATAGTTTGGACCATATCAGTATAGGCAACTGCCCACATACCACCGATATAAGTATAAAAAACAACGATAGCCGCCCCTAATATGATACCATAATGAATGGGAATCCCTAAGATGGAATTAAATAAATAACCTAAAGCAACAAATTGAGCTGCAATCCAATGTGGATAACTAAACACCATGATTACAGATGATGTGGTTTCTAAAGTCTTGTTATATTTAATTTTGAAGAAATCATTAACAGTTACAATATTTAACCTGTATAGTTTACGCACATAAAAAAAAGCTACAATACCTAAGCAAATTGCTGTTGATAAAATAAGCGTGACGTAAGCAGAAAATCCATCTTTTATGAAATAGCCTGGATTACCCATGATTGATCCGCTTCCGAACCATGTTGCAAAAAGCGTTACAGCCACTAAAGGTGTTGATAAGCTTTTACCTGCCAGTGTGAAATCTCCAGAGGTTTTAATCTTTCTAGAGGCCCAAAAACCAATACCCAGTGTAACTAGTAGATAGATTATTATAAAAAAACTAATCATATTATTTAGTGTCTATGTTTAATCATTAAACTCACTCAAAGGCGTCAATGCCGGGTTAAATTGAATACCTAATTCTTGCTTTGCGCTGTCATTTTTGTAAACTATTTTGGCTGAATGTTTTGGTTGTTTTCCATTCAACATGGCTGATACATCAGAGACTTTCCAGCTCTCACTGCTTAACAGATAGTTTTTACCATGTAAACCATTTTTTTGGCTTGCGCTGTAAATGGCATTAGCAACATCTTTGACATCTACAATGGCAAATTCTGCATCGGTATCAAATAGCATTTGTACAAATGGATTGGGAGCGATATTATTTTTAAACAAAAATTGCAATCCGGAAGATGTAGAATCTTCTCTGTTAGAAAGTGATTTCCCCATTACGGCTACAGGAGAAACACTGGTGATTTCAAAATGAAGATCAGGATGGTCTTGAATGAATTTTTCAACAGTTTGATTCGCTATAAATTTTGCCTGTGCATAAGGATGACTTTCTTCACTCATAAAGGGTTCATCACTTTCACCTATAGTATCATCAGGTGTTTTCCCATCTGGCGGTAACGGAAAATTGGTATTATAAGCCGCAACAGAAGCTATAAACACCACTTTTTTAACAGATGGTGTGTCTTTAATTACCTCAAGGAAATTTTCTGTTCCTTTAATGGTGGGATCGAATAATTCCGTTTTTGGGTCTTGTACATCCAACTGAAACGGCGTACCGCCGTGGATGACGATTTCGCAATCTTGCACAAATTCTTGGAGCTGTTGTTTATTTTCAACTTTAAGCGGAAGAATTTCTAAGTTTTCAGCATGTTGTAATTCCTTTAAATGTTTGTATTTTTCTGTTTTAGAAATATCTGTTGCAGATACTTTGACCTTAAACCCTTCTTGTAAAAACTTCTTTGTGGTATGGCTGCCGATAAAGCCCGATCCTCCTATTATTCCTACTGTTTTCATTTGTAATTATTTTTTATTATTTGTAATTATTCAGTGTTTTATTTTATACAATTTGTCCCGTATTTCGGGAAAATTCATAAAGAAAAAGAACAAAGACACACAAAGTATTGAATATTGATAGTATATAATTTTGCAGTCTTTGCTAGATGCTTAGCGGTCTTTGCGTGAAAAATACTGATAAGTGTATTATATATAATTGCTTACGCCCAAAAACCATTTAATTTTTTAGATACTGATTAATTAATTTTATTTTAATGCATCATTCACGCTCTTCGTATCCATATATTGCTGAAATGCTGTGATTTTTCCATTTTCTAATGTCCAAAGGTGTGCAACCTGAACATTGTAAGCACCTCCGTTTTTATACTTGGCGTCATAGCGAAGGGTTGCTAAAACTTTGTTGTCCATCATGTTGTGCAGCTTCACACCTTCAACTTTAAAATATTCGTGTTCTGCACCAATTCTGGCAAAAACGCCATTGAGTACTGCTTCAGAACCAATGTATGGGTTGCCATCAGCATAGGTATTGCCTTCTGCTTCGTTCCACACGATTTTAGGATCCATGAGCTCGAGTACTTTGGGGATTTCTCCAGTGGCAAAGTATTCATACAAGCTATTTATAACTTCGACATTATGAGGACTTATAATCAATTCTGAGATATCCCAATAACCATGTTCTTTGACAATTTTTCCATCAACAAATTGAACCGTCATGTGTGCAGGAATATCGTAAGTTTGTCCGCTAGCTTTTCCTTTTCCCTGCCATAAGCCCCAGAAATTGACCCAGGTTTCACCTTTATCGGTCACGACCATTTCGTATTCAGAATCCTTTTCTACATAAGACCAAGAGGAAAACATAGCTGCGTCTTGCTTATTATTTTCAATGAATTGGGCTAAGGTTTGACCTTTATCTTTAGTTGTATTATTAAAGACCATAGCTGTATCGGCGTAATGCGTAGCAAAGTTTTCCCAATCTTGGTTTTCGTATGCAGTGATCACTTTTTTGTACGTGTCTATTTCTGGGGCTTGTTGAGTGTATCTTTTGTCTTGATTACAGGCGGTGATAAAGACCAAGAGCATTAATAGTACAGGTAATTTTTTTTTGATTGTTTTCATTTTTGTTGATTTTAGGTTTATATGATTTATAAATTCGATTTGTGTGCTCCACCATCTATAGCTAGGCAAGTTCCGGTTACCCAACTGGCACTGGGTGAAACTAAGAATGTAGCTACGTTGGCGATTTCCTCTGGTGTTCCCATTCTTCCTGAAGGATTCATGTCTATTGCCATGTCATAAAATGGGCGGTTATGTTCTTTCATCATTGCCCAAATTCCACCTTTAAACTCAACAGCTCCGGGTGCAATGGTGTTGACGCGAATGTGTTTTCGTGCGAGTTCAACAGCCATGGTTTTGGAATAGCTTATTAAGGCTGCTTTTGCTGCAGCATAAGCCGGAGGTGAACCTGCTTCCAAACCAGATACCGATGATATAAACAAAACATTGCCACTACCAAACTCAATCATCCAAGGCAATACTTTTTTAGTAGCTCTTACACTACCCATTAAATCAATATTTATAGAAGCTTCCCAATCTTGAAATTCGCCACCCATACTAAGAGCTGAAGCATTATTGACTAAAATATCAATGTTTTCAAATTCAGCTTTTACGTGGTCTAGAAAGTTTTCTAGTTGGTCTGTTTTACCAATATCGCAAATTTCTGCGATCACGTTGACCCCTTTTTCTAGCAGTTCTTTTTTTGTTTTTTGAAGGGCTTCTTCGCCACGTGCACAAATGGCGATATTTGCGCCTTCTTCAGCTAGATGTAAAGCGATACTTCTACCGATTCCTTTGCTACCACCAGTAATGATGGCGTTTTTTCCTTTGAGTTGTAAATCCAAAATTTATTTTTTAATAATTACTCAGTTTTATACACTTCTAGTTCTATTTCTATCAATAATTCAGGCAGCGCCAGTTCTTTTACCCCAAGCCAAGTGCCTGTTGGGAAGTGGTTTTTGTAAATTTCAGCTCGGTAGCTTGCATGTTCTAAAAACACAGGCATATTGGTTGTAAAGACATCTTCTTTTACCACATCGTCAAACGTGCAGTTGAAATGTTTTAGCACTTTGTCTAAATCAGCGTAACAGTTTTTCATTTGTTGTAAAAAGTCTCCAACCGCAGTTGGGTTGCCTTCATCATCCATACTCACCGCTCCGGAAACTTTGATGTGGTTGCCAATTTTTACGGCGTGTGAATAGCCATAGGCTTTTTCAATTTCAGGTCGGAGTAAGAAGTATTCGGGTTTTTCTTGAGATGTTTTCATAGTTTTAAATAGTTATTATTGAACTGAAAAACAGGTTAAAAAAAAACCAGAAAAGTTGATAAGACTGATCTGGCTTTTGACTAATCAAGGCATTCATATAAATTAGTTAGATAATTCTGGTTTGTGTTCATAGATGTAAGACCATCCGGCATCAACTGCATTTCTCCAATTCTCTCGCATAGCATCTGTCTTTTTCTTACCATGTACATTTTCATATACTTTAAAAGGACCATCCTCTTCTATGTCTAAGGCAGCGTAACCATTGTAGGAAGAAACCACCATATAATCTGGGTCATGTTCAGATCCTCCTTCAAAAGCATACCAAAGACCTCTGGACTCTCCTTCTTTATTCGCTATGGTTGAAGTAACATCTTTAACAACTTCAGAAAACAACATGCCGTTTTTAACTCTGAAATAAGAAACCCAAATTAATTTGGTGTCTGTTGCCATGGTTTTTTTACTCCAATCTGGTAAGGTGCTTGCCATGGAATAACTCACTTTTTCTACATGTGGCATAATAAAGTTTGTGACGATGCTGTAACAACTTTTACCAGCTTCGTCTTCCTCATCCATCTCAGCCCAATTTTCCATCATGCCCGATAAACCATAAACAGTGCCTTCACCTTGAACTCTTGTCCAGATATTCCAACTGTCTTCGGTGCCGTTTTCAAGCATACATTCTTTCCATTTTTTTACACCGTCTTCAAATTGCATCCTATGTCCTTGTTTAACGGTAATAGATGTCATTGATAAAATCCCTTTTTCAAAGCTTTGTCCTAAAGCAACAAAAGGCAGGATTAATAAAATAAGTACTAATTTTTTCATGATCTTCAGTTTTTAATTATTAATATGTTGCAATTTAGATAGTATTTAAGATGAAGTCAACCACATATTGATGTGGTTGTTAATAAAATGTTATACCTTTGACTCCACTAATGTTTGTATTTTGACTTTCAAGAATTTATTATGGATTATATTTTTATGGTCGCTTAGTCATACGTTTTCAGTTTTTGCTCAAAACGCCATACAGATAGAAAAGCTTACTACAGATGCTGGATTAAATTTTAGACATGTAAACAGCATCGCACAAGATAGTAAAGGCTTCATGTGGTTTGCTACGAGCCAAGGTCTTGCTAAATACGATGGAAATAAATTTAAACTTTTTGATAGTAGCAAAAACAATCCCGATTTTATTCCTTTTGAAGAAATCCAAAAGTTAGAATTCCAAAGTTCAACCAATACGCTTTGGTATATTGCTAACCATAAATTGTTCGCCTTAAACCTCAATACTGAAAAATTAAAGGATATTGTAGGCCTTGAAAAAGACCCTAAACATGAAGTTGTAGATATTACTTTAGATAAAACAAACCAACTGTGGATTGTAAAAGATTATCCTGGTGCCAATAATGTAAAGGCACAACACCTTGTAAAATATGACGGAAAGGCGTTTCAATTAATCAAATCTTTAGAAAGAAAAAGTGCAGGTTTTACTTCTATAGAAGTAACTAAAAACAATGAAATTTGCTGGACAACCATTAATCATGGTTTAACATTATTTAATCAAGATGGAAAAGTTTTGCAACATAAAATTTTAGATACTTATAATTGGTATGGGTATACTATTCATTATGGAAAGTCTTTCTTTGATACTAAAAATCAACATTACTATTTTTCGGAAAGCAAGGGGGGAGTTGGTATTTACCAAAATTTTGAATTTAGTCATCAATTAATACAAAATCAAGCGGTTTTTTATAATGCTGTTGAAGATGAAGATGGAGGCATCTGGTTCACTGGAGAAAAAGAATTATTTTACCAAAATGCTTCAAGAAAAATATTTGATTACACCTCTGAAATCAACCAAATAATAGATTTTTCACACATTAATCATATTTACATAGATGTTTCTAACCTTTTATGGTTAGGCACCAATAATGGCCTTATAAAAGTAAAGTTACAACCCCAAAATTTTGAAAAACTAATTCACAATACCACAGAGGATTGGGGGCGTAGTTTTAGAAGCATTTTTCCTCTAAAAAATGGAG
>Ga0307930_1001438_pt1 | contig 18809 bp, 17 predicted proteins | sample OrgLakmetageno46_FD_203161 | JGI IMG/M metagenome (GOLD analysis project Ga0307930, IMG submission 203161) | Saline water microbial communities from Organic Lake, Antarctica - #46 | ecosystem: Environmental > Aquatic > Non-marine Saline and Alkaline > Saline | place: Antarctica: Organic Lake...
GTGTATTATATCCATGATACTATATTATATAAAGGATATTGCTTATGATTTGATTTACTTTTATTGATTGACACCCCCTGTCACCGTCCAGTTATGCTATATATACAAAGAAAATTCTTTAAGTAGTAATCCAGAACATAACTATAGTTAGAAAATTGACTCGCTTGATGATGACTCTACAGTTTCTGGAGTTTGTGTGGAGGATGGCAATGCGAATTTAATCACTGAAGTCATCAATGACTCAAGTCGTGTTAATACGTTTAGCAATGCCTCTATAATTGAAAGATCTGGTGGAATGTTTAACCTTAGGCCACCAAGACCTTTTGCTCTCGAAGATAAGGTTGAAAATGACGATGCAGACGAAAATGGAGATCAAATTCAACGATTTCAAGTAAAAAATTCAGTCTATAAAATTCCCAGGGCACGACTGGAATCACACTCGGGTTCCATATAACTTTCGTACGCGCTCCCTGTGTTGTCGTACTCGTTGCGAGCACTTCTTTCGAATTCTAATTCTCAGAATTTTGGCGCCAGCCACTCCGGAGGAGCGTTAGTTTTTCTTCGTCATCTGTCATCGGTGTCATCATTCTTTCATCTGCAACCATGTGCGTAAGTGTTGTGGAGCGTCCTATCCTATGACTCGTGCGCACTCTGTTTTCGTGTGCCGACGAGTGCCGAGCCAAAAGGTATGCCGAAATATCAACAAAATTCAAGTGCGCCCTATGCTTATAAGTTGACCCGATCTTCTTGTAATAACACGTATGTCTTAAAGAATTAATTCATTCGACGAAGCTTCGTTCTACGGCTGAAGGTTGTGTGACGTGTCTGGTATCATCACGGAAGCAGCGACGCAACGACCGTCCCACTTTATCACTTCAGCGAAGCATGCTACTTCGAACCGTAGAAAATTTTACAGCCTTTGGAAGAATTTCCCCTTGATTTCCCGGGCCGAAGTTGCGGATTGCTATCGCAGGGGAGAGAACCAACCATTGCTATTGTTTCACGACACTTTCACAGATGCCGGTAGAATGGGAAGCTGACAGCGAGGCTCCAGGTAATTCCAGAGTGAGCAGTGGCCTTCCGGTAGATAGTGCATTACACCATAGCGTATCTACCAGCACTACCGCTCCAGCGCCATCATTATCTTCGAAGCAGCATGCCCCCGATGTGCCTGAAGATGATCCGATGCGGCGCATCTGGGTGATGGACGCGTGCTCGCTTCAGCCATGGGGTGCATGGCTGGGCACAGGAGAACGGCTCATAGGCGCACGCCCTACAAGACCTTCCCCGGTCTCGGGAGACACCGCGGAGACCCACCCCAACCTCTCCCCGCCCTACACGGGTAGCGGTTTTCCGTATGGCTCTCAGTCACCTGCGAATGTGGCGGCAGGTTGCACGCGCCGCCAACCGCTCGATTTTTTCGCGGGGGTACACCCAGAGGACGCACCCGTTGCCCGGGACTTGCTGGCTTTTCCGCCCTGGCGCCGCGCTGGCTTTGCTGTAGGCCCAGCGGGCGCTGCAGAAAGCGGCAGCGGTGGGGCTGGCGGCGGCGGCGTAGGAGGACTCGTGCGGCGGGTGCGCGTGCCGGTGTACCGCCGCAGGAAGACCGATGCCGGCTTGAAGAAAGCGGGGGAAGCAAAGGGAGGCGACGACGACGACGATGGGTTGCGCGTTGAATGGGTAGGGCCGGACGGTGTCACATGGACCATCTTCGAGTGTGTGGCGTGGCTGGAAGCAGGCACCTTTACTGTGGTGGCAGAGCGCCCTCGCCTCAAGCCACCCCTTTCACCCCATCATCACCATGCACCCACTTCTTCGTCTTCATCGGGGCTTGGCCAACAACCGGCTGCATCGCGCTACTTGCCCCACTCGCCCTTCTCCATCATCGAGCCCATGATCGCCGTGCTCGACTCGAGGCCTGGTGGGGCGCGCGGCGAAGGCGATGGCCTTTTTGCGCCCACGATCACATGTATCGGAGACATGACCAGAGAGCTCACCATGCAAGGCGCCAACAGCGGCAGCAGCGACAGCAGTCAGCTTGCGCGTAATTCCATGGAGCTAGTCCCGCTACCTCGGCCATCTATGATGCCCGCTGCACCCACCAGTGTCGTTGAAGTAGTGGCTGCGGCTGACAACCTGTCGAGCCTCTCAGCAGACCTCCTCCGGTAATAGCCTCTTTTTGTCCCCTTTTATTTACCCCCCTATTCCCCTCGCATTCATGGTTTGCTTATCAAATGTAAAAGAAAAACTAGTCGTGTCTGCGTCTCCTTGAAGCTCACTCGCCTCCTTGAAGCTCACTCGCATAAATTGATGATCGATGCCCCACGTACACATGTGCCTAATCAACACAGGTGCTTACTCGTGGCGAGTCATGCAGGGCCCCCCACAAGCAAGGGCAGGCACCCTAGCACCACCACCACCCGCGGTCAGGGGGAAAAGCGCAGCCGTCAATCGGGCAGTACCAGTATCAACAGCAGCAGCAGCACTGAGAGTGGCAGTGTGCAGTCCTCGCAACATCAGCGACGAGGGGGTACAGCTGACGCAGCGCCTACTCTGGTCGACCCTTCACAGTATCGCAGCGGCGGCGGAAGCTCATCCTCGCCTCCCCTGTCATCGTCTACGCGGGTGAGGATGAGCATCTCTCATTGATACATCCCTTTGTTCTTCCCATGTGTACCCTTTTCTGTTGCGTTTCTTTGGGTACCGTGCACTGTGCACGTGCTTGCTTTGATTGAATGTGCGTGCCCCTGCCCTCTGCCTTTCACAGTCCTCGTCTGAGTCCTCGATGTCGGACGCGGACCCAAGTTTTGACGGCGAATGCATGGAGCCTCCGCTGCCACCGCCACCGCTTGAAGCCAGCGTTGAGCCTGGCGCATTGCAAAAGCAAGCGTCTTCTTCGTCTTCTGCAGCAGTTTTCCTGCCGCCACCCCACCCGTTGCCTTTGCCTCAAGTGCGGCGCTTTCCTGTCCCACTCAGCGGCATCTCTTTAGCCTACCGCCAAGGCATAGGCGCGGAGACTCTGGCAGCTCTTCTAGGAGTAAGCTCAGGAAGCGATCATGGCATCAGTGCAGATCATGATAGTAAAAAAGCAAAAGGCAGCGGTGCAAGTGCCTCTGCTGCTGCACAAGAAGAAGAAGCGGGACTTTCTTCTATGGATGCAGACCCTGTCAATAATGCAGCACAACCTTCGCTTTGGTCCCACTCTGTAGCCTTGGCGGACGGGAGCGATGGCGGCGAGGACAGCCCATATGGCGGCGGCGGAGGCGGTAGCTTCATGTGGAGCGACGCGCGCAGTGGTGGCGACAACAACAGCAGCAGCCTACCAAGGCAAGAGGAATCGTGCCACAGCTTGCTGGAGGGCATGGCAAGCCTAGCGTCGAGTTCATTAGGGTCTTCTCCTTCTAGCGCAATGTCAGCTGGAGTAGGATTAGGAAGCTTCACAGGCAGCAGCTACGGCAGTCAGGAACATGATTCAAGTTTAAGTGGGCAGTGGCGGACTCATACACAAAAAGAAAACTGGAAGGATAAATTAGGCAAGACAAAAGTGTTACAGCCTCTTCCTGCAGCGCTGCCATGGATTGCATTTCTTGACTTGTGCTTTTCGACTGCAGACGACTCAATAGCTGCGCCTCTGGTGAGTTCCTCTTTGTCTTTTCTTCTTTTAACTACCCTCTGTATTCCATTATATGTATGTTTGTCCTCTCGTGGAAAAAGCTGTAAGCATCGGCGCTTATTTCTAGGCTCCTATCTTTTGGAGTCAACGATTAACTCGAACACAGAAGCCTTGATTTCACCCCTTTCATTTCACCCGATGTTTTTTTTTAAATCTTCACCTTTATTCTGCGTGCTTTGCATGCGTGTGCCACTGCATGCTACCAGGCGGCCGCCCTGGCCCATCCTATCGGCGTTTTGCGGGTCCTCGGCCTCGCGGGTAACCACTTGACCGCCAAGGGCGCCACCGACCTGGCAGCGGGCTTGGAGCGCAACCAGTCTTTGAGACGCTTAGACCTCAGCGGTACTAGGAAGAGAGCGTGCGGGTTTGTGAGGAGCGGAGAAATCTGCATTTGCCTGGTTGATGCGGGCAAATGTCTAGCTGAGATTACAAAAGCTCCTTCAACTAAGAAAGCTCCGTCATTCAAATTGTTTCCCTAAGCAGACATATTTCTTCTTGATGTCGCTATTCTTATTATCAATCTCTCCTAAATTGCTTCCACCTCAAAACTCAACCTCGTGTTGTCACTCACGCAGGCAACAAAATCGGCGATGAAGGTGCCTCAGCGGTGGCCCGCGCGCTGGGCTGCCACCCTCGGCTCTTTGAGCTCAAGCTCGACGGCTGCGGCCTCGGCCTTGCTGGCGCGTACTCTTTGGCCAAGCACTTAGTTGCCCTTTCCAACAGCTTGCGAAGGCTGACGGTAGCCAGCAATGCCCTCGGCAGCGATGGTTTTGCCCTCTTGCACGCGGCCGCTGCTGGGGTGGTGCCGCCCTCCACATCATCTTCATCGTCGTCATCAGCAGCAGCGGTGGCTGAGTCAAGGAGTGCGTTGGTGCACTTGGATTGTCAGTTCAACGGCATTTCGGCGATGGCGCAAATCACCGGCTCCCTCGCCAACTGCAACCTCAATGGCTTGGTGCAAAGTGGCGGCGGGTTAGGGAGCGGCAGCAGCATGTTTCCGCCAAAATTGTCCACGGGTTTACGGGAATTGGTGCTGACTTGCAACACGTTGAACGACGACGGCGCTGCCAGCGTGGCCCGAGCATTGCCCTTTTTGCCCCACCTCAAGGACCTGAAAGTGGGGTTCAACATGTTGGGCGTGAAAGGGGTGTATCCGCTAGTGCGCGCCTTGCCGCACACCCATGTAGAAAGCTTGGATTTGTCGGGCAATCCCCTGGATGCCCCCTCTGCCTGGGCCCTCGCGTTTGCCCTAGGCCACAACACGACTTTGCGCAAGCTGGGGTTGGACGGCACTGCTCTAACAGGACAGCCATCGTGCGCGGGGCATTTCGCCGTAGCACTCATTGCGAACCCCAAGTCAGCGCTGACGCACTTGTCGGGCATTCAACTGGCCACGGCGCTGGAAGGCTTAGGGGTTCGCCTGCCGTCGCAGTGTAGCAGTGAGTTCGGATACGGTGCCAGTGCTGCTGCCTACCTGCAGAGGCCTTCATTCGAGCCAGGCGGTGGTGTTAGTACCAATTGCCCGGCTAACACCGAGGTGCTGTCGTGGTTGAAAGTGCTTCGCCAGGCTGCGTGCAACCACTCCAAGGCGATTCAAGAGGCCGAACGCGAGTTTGAGAAACGAAGCAACGCTTTGGGGAGCGGGCGTCGTATGCCCGTGCACAATACGGCCCTTCCATACGGGATTCACCAGCCCCGGTCGAAGACTACGGAACAGCACCACGGAGCTCCGAGAGGTGCCCTGCGGCAAAGGCTGAGAGCCTCCACCGACATTTCAGAGGTACGCATTTATAGATACGCCCGACAAGGCGCTGTAATACTTCCATCGGTAGCAAATCAAAAACACCAAGGAATGCCTCAACTAATTGTACAACTGTTCTCGCGTACACTTTTTTATTGAAACCTGTCTCTTTTCAACTTGATTCTGTTCTAGGGCATGCTGGCCTCGATGAGCACCGGCAGCTTAACCAACTCGGAGCTCGGCGGCGACGAAAATGGTGCTCTCACGCGCTCCTTTGAGTCGAGCGGCTTTAGGGATGCGTGCTCCGAACCCGCAGGCGCCCCGCCGCCGTTGCCGGGTGCGCCGCCAGCAACAGCACAGCCCATGAGCTACCATGGGGGTGGTGCTAGCACTGGAGTGGCTCTAGCCCAAATGCTTCATTTCCCTGGCCCACCCAGTATGGGATTACACATTCCGGGATTTCCCCCACCTCAATTTCCGCCGCAATTTCCGCCGCCGCCGATGCCGCCGCCGCCGCTAGTGCCACCGCCTGCCTTTTTGCCGTTTCATGCGCCAGCTGCTTTTCCAGCTGCTTTTCCACCGCCGAACTTTCCATGGCAGGGCAGTGGTGCACAGCAGCAGCAGCAACAGCCGCCGCGATTACCGCTCGTGCTACCTGCTTCTTCCTCTCCTCCCGCTTCATCGTCACCAAGCGCACAAGCAGCAGCAGCAGCAGCTGGAGGAGGTGCTGGAGGTGGCGGTGGCAGCCGTGGCAGTGGTGAGACGGGCTTCACCGGAGCTGGGACGGTGTGGGTGGAGCGCGAGCGAGCGGCTGAGGTGTTTGACGCCGTGTTCGATCCTGTGGCATTTAGCCATGCGGTAGGCTTGCGCTCTCTCAGCAGCAGCACTACTGAAGGCAGCGATCAAGACCTTCACCACACTCATGCTCACCAGAATGCAGCCACCGCGCTGCCTTTCTTGGCGCCCAGGAGCCAGCACGGTATGAAAGTGCAAGACAGCGATGACGGCAGCAGCCGGAGCGACACTTCTTCTCCCGGCCCACCATCTCACAGCAGTGCTCAGGGCGCAATGCGGGCAGGTGCCGCAGGTGACGCCACCACCTATGACCGCGAAGCGGCGCTTTGGATGCACGCGCCCCCACCGCTCGAGCTCCTGGGCTTGCCGCCGAAACTAGTGTCCGCGTTGAGCGGCGGCAGTGGCCAGGAAAACGGGTGCGTAGCGTTATAAGTACTGAAAGAGGTGGGTAGAGATTCAAATCAGATGCTACTGTATTATTATTTCCGTGAAGTCTTCGCGCAAGTTAAAACCGTTGTATCGATCTAACCCACTAAGCGTTTAATTTTCTTTCCTCTTCACATATACCATTGTGCAGAGGCGGGCCCACTTCGATGTTAGACATGCTGCAGTTCATTCCGTACGACGAAAACGAACTGCGCGCTGCCCTTGAACTGTTTCAAATCGCTGCAGGGCCAGACTTGCGTAGAGGTGGCGGCGGCAGCGGTGGTGGCGGTAGTACTGGTGGCGGCACTGGTGCTGGTGGTGCCTCGGGCAGCAGCAAAGACCTTCAAACACAATCTCTAGAGCCTCCTCCTGCCCTTGGGCGTGCCAAGGACTCCAAAGCCATTGCCGCCAAAATGAATGCGCGCCGCGCCTTTGCGAACGACGGCGTGGTGCGGCACATCGCCCCTCGAAATTGAAAAAATGTTGTCTTTCATAGATTGAAGAGTGGCTTTTGTCGTCGTCTTTTGCCTTTCTTATCTTTTCTTTGTAGGCTTTCTCTCAAATACACTTAACTTCTTTTCTTTTTTTTTCACCTAACTCTGATCCAATATTAGGTCAAAGCAATGCACGCCCGGCAAGCCTCAGACAAATGCACGGCAGACCTCGTGAAGGCAGGATTGGGTGAAGAAGAGGCCCAACAAGTGAAGGCGCTGGACACAACCACAGCCACTGCTGCGACCACCAGTCGTCGGCCCGGCAGTGCTGGGAGTGGCGCTAGCGGTGGTGGCAGCGGCGGAGGCAACACAGTACCTACAGCGCCATCGCCGTCGTCGTCAGGAAGCGAACGAGGAGCAGCAGCCGCGACCTGGTCTAGTGCCCTCTTTGACCCAGACTCGTTTCCTGGGCTCAAACTCACTGTTGAGGTGATCGAATGTCATAAATGAACTGGCTCAAGAGTAGCGATGTATTAGTTGTTTCTTCTTGGCGTCCTTCACTCCCTTAAACCTCTCTTCTTCTTTTTCTTCTTTCCCACAGGAGGGCTTGCGTCCTGGCGGGCGGCGCTCCGATTCCCTCATGGCCATGCGAGCGATGATTTATGCCTCCTTCTACCGGGGTGCGGGCGGGTGGCGCACCAAACGAGTGCTCATTGTGGACGACTCCAAGGTAATGCGGCGCTTCCTGTGCCGACTCATGGAGCGCGAAGGCTTCGCGACCGACGAGGCCATCAACGGCCAGTCGGCGCTCGAGCTCATGCAGCAGCGCTACTACGACGTGGCGTTTGTGGACCTGGAAATGCCGGGCATGGGGGGCCTGGAGTGCGCTTCTGCCTTACGGGAATGGGAAAAGAAGATTGGGCGGACGCAGCGGCAGCGCATTTGTGCGGTCTCCAGCCATTCTCGGGCCAAAGAGCAGAAGGCTCTGAACGCCGGCTTCGACTCGTACCAAAACAAGCCGATTCGGGGCAAGAGCTTGTTGAAGGTGGTGACGTCAGACAGTGACTCACAGCGCGACAAGACTCCGTCGCCGAAAGGAGGGTCTGACGAGCAACCCAGCGGAGAAGCGTCTTTTGGCGCTCCTTCAGATACGCCACAACAACAATGATTGGCAGCGATTGGCAGCTCGACTTGCGGAGGTATTCTACTATGCCCTCGATACCGGCTGGGGCTGCGGGCTGAGGATCCTTGGACCATTCCAATCCTATGGATGTTTTTATGTTTTATCACTACAGGACTTTTTCTTGGCAGCATTGTCCTTCTGTATTTTCAAGGCTATTAAATCAAGACACCAGCGATACAGCCACCTCAAACCTATGGAGAAGCTTCTTATTCATAGGACCATCCTGTTGGAGTATAGGGCACCCCTGTAGTATACAAAGGGGGTTGGCCCGTCGACTGCGCATCTTGCTTGTATGTACTGATCCCTTATTCGCGTTAGCACCGGAACTTCAAGAGGTAATGGTCCCGGATATCATAAAGAATGAGAATTTCTTTATGGCTCGTGGTTTTGCTTCTCTGCTACTATCACTATAGTATGAATTATGCGAACTAGTAGATTCTGATCAGAACAGTTCTAAAAGGGAACCAGGGAGATTACTGACAACCCAATCCACCGTTATAATAAAAATTTATATTTAGTCCTAGCTCAACTTACTGGGAAGGCATCTAGGGGTTAGATTTTGATGATGGAGGAGGCAAAGGAAGTACCAAAATCGGGCATGTGCGCCTGATTACCTTCTTAGTTTTAGTTTGCGCTGCTTTGCTTTGCTTTTCTTCTCTACCTGTTGGCCTTCTAATTTCGGTCCTTCGGGGCCTGTCTCAAAATCGGATTAAAATAGGTAATTGATTCTGAATTTTGATACAGACCCTGGGGGCCTTGAGTTAGGGAGATGACTGGTAAAAATACAAAGCAATATTACGTCTATTAGAACAAAAGCTAATGAGACACGCCATGGATTTTCTTACTTCTTTGTTAAAAGCTAAGTTCGTCCGTTAGCGGCCGGACCACGTGATTGAAAGCTCGGTCGGGAGTCGTCGGTCGTCGGGAGCTCAGAAGCTTCTTGGAAGGTTGGAAAGTAACAACTTCTGGAAAGTGGAAGAAAGTTCTTGCTTCTTGCTTCTTGACTGTTGCTTCTGGCTTTGTATACTGTTGTACGTAGTAAATGAGGCGTGCTAATGCTACATACATACTCGCTACTCGAAAAGGGGCAAAGTAGGCTCTAGAAGTAGAACAGTCGACATAACATCCGCAATTTCTCATTTTGGGTCGTAGAACACTAGCACGATTGGCCAGGCTTCCACTAATTCCTATGATGAAATTACCTATTCGCTGCTAGATTTGTAAGGTTTGCGATGTCTGCAGACTACGACGTGAGGTACCGCAAAGGCTGGGCTTATGGAAAGGAGCCTTCGCAATGGCTTAAGGCGGCTGCCGAGCTGCACCTACCTAATAGAGCCAATGACAATCTTGGCCCGAGCTGTGTCTTAAGCTTAGGCGAAGGCCAAGGCCGTAATGCAACACACCTAGCTACCCTGGGCCACCATGTTACCGCCGTTGACACATCTCAGGTAGGCTGTTTCTGACAAAGTCTATCATGGTGGAGCCTAGTGCAGCGCCCGTCTTTGGGGGCTTTCTAAGGTCTCGCCGTCATCAAACTTTAATATCTGCATTTTCAACGCTACACTTTCATAGGTTGGGTTGAAGAAAGCTTGTTTGTTAGCTGAGCAACGCAAAGTTTCGCATTTGGTGGAAACTCTTCAAGCCGACCTTGAAGACCCTACCTTCGACCCCAGCCTCGGGCGTGGTGAGTAATCCAGGAATATCCTTCAGTTCGTTTACTGCTTTGCAAGCATTTAAGCCAATGTCTTTCCTGTCAGGTGCACGTTGGCAGGCTGTGGTGTCGGTCTTTTGCGCGCTGCCACCTATTCCACGGCGCGCCATCCATCGAGCTTGTTGCTCTGCTATAGTACCTGGTGGGATCTTTTTCTATCAAGGGTTTGCTCCTTCTGAACCAGCAGCTGATTCATCGCAAAGTAGTCGCAATGGTGGTCTTGTTGACTCCACGCTGCCAGCGAGAGCAGCGAATAGCGACGATTGCCACTTACGCCCTTTAAGTGGAGAAGAGCTAACCAAAAGCCAGAAGTCTCGACCTCACTTACTGGCTGGGCCGAAAGATCCAGCGCTCTTGGCGACTCCTGCGACCCTTCTTGAAGAGCTTGAAGGACTCAAATTGGATGTGAGTACACGAGCAGTAAATACGGGTGAAACTTTGGAAATTATTTCTTCAGCTTCTGCGCGTTAGAATTACAGGAGTTTGGCATGGTTTTAGATTCTAGTCCAAATAGATCAATGTCAATTGGCATAAGTGTTATTGCCATGCTTGCATATTTTATGAACAGGTGCTTCAAGCTGAATTAGTTCTAGTAGATGAGCTGAATGACGGGCCTTTTCATCGTGGCCCTGCTTACCTGACGTACCTTGTGCTGAAAAAGCGGGGAAATCTATCACCGCAGATACCGCTGGCACTGCCATTGCCAATAGATGAAAGTACAGCTGCAGTCATCATAAAAGGCGAATTAGAGCCCCCTCGAAAGTTTGATAAACCCAATTCAGCGACGTTGATGGAAGCACGATGTCTTGATAGTACAGAAGACGAATATCGAATGGCCATTGACAATATCTTTGAAGATGCTTTGGAGTCGCGTGTAGCAGCAGCCAAAGAACTCCAAGCATTGAATCCCGAAATAAGCATTGTTGGGACTAAAAAATGTAGCGGAGATAGCAATAGAGATGATGATAAAAGTGGCCACACGGGTTTGGCTGCAGAAGGTAGGTTTGCCGAAGCATTGGATGTCTACTTAGCTCGCTCTGCCGTTGCTATCTTTTTGTCATCATCAACAGAGAGAGGTGCGCCAAATGCAGCGACGTCAAGTAATGTTGGTTCACTCAGCAGCACCTGCTCTGCCATTAGGAGTAGTTTGGACGATGGTATTGCACGCAGTGCTCATGGTAATAGCTGCGGCAGCAACAACGACTTTTCAGTCACGTCTCCGCCAGCAAACACGGCTCACAAGTCAAGCCGCACTCGTGGCAAAAGCAAGAGTGGCCCCGATCCTTTGTTGGCGTGTGCAGCGACAAGCGTAGCCATTGCGTGCGGCGCAACAAGCCGCGCGACGCCACGACGCTGTCGTTACTGCTGGCTACCGTTTTCAACCGCTTTGGATGCAGCACATTCAACCTTAGCTTTGAAGGCTAGTCCTTCAGAATCCACTCTGAGTATCAAATCTTGTATGTGCGATGAGCTCGCAAGTCTTAAGAAAGCTCACGAAGAAGAGCAACGTAGACTAGTGCCTTTGAGTTTACCTGCTCTCAATCACTTGCCTGCGGCATTCCCCGAGACCTTCCCCGGAGCAGCTGTATCAGCTCAAGTGTGGCCTCGAGTGCGCTTTGTAGTGGTGTGCCATCCGAACGAGTTCATGCGGTCAACTTCTACCGCTAAGATTGCTACAACGCTTTTAGGGTGTACAAAAAACAAGTATTCGTCTTCTTCAGGCACGTATGATAAAAGTGATGCTGCACTTTCGTCGTGTTCGATGCTTGTTGTGGGTGCCCCGAGGCATGAAGCAAGGCTAAATTTGCTCTTGAGAGCTGCAGCTCTGAATGTTGACGAGCAAATTGATATCACAGATGCTGGTGACAAAATAGGCCGCGTGCGTGTTCTATTTCCGTGGTCTAATGATGATGATTCAGTTACCACAGCATTGACTTATGTCAGAGCCCGTACAGAAGAAGCAGTGTTACCAAGTATGGAGCGCAGCAGCGGCAGTACCTCTGCTACGAGTAAATACAGTCAGCAGTCGAGTAACCCTCCTCCTCTGCTGACTGTGCTGGTTCCCGATGGTTCTTGGGCGTGCGCAACAGCACTTGTAGCACAACTCGACGAAAAAGTTCGCGCAATACAAGCCATTAAAATACCAACGGCATCAGAAGGGTGTCGGGGCTCAGTTGAAAGTGTTGGCAAAGAAGGCGACGAATATTGCGGCAATAGTGACGAATGTGACAAGAAGAAAAGAAACATCAGCAGCGAGGTACCTCTTTCGAATCAAGGTTTGAAATTTGTGCGGTTGTGCCGCGAACGCGTTGCCACTCACCATTCCCCATTAATTGAGGCACTGCGCGCAGGCTGTGGAAACGGCCGTTTAAGCACCTTAGAGGCAATGGCTATGTTCTTGGATGAAGCAGCGCAAGCTGCTTCTGTTCAGGAGTCTGTTACTTTCGATCCTGCTGCACCTTCAGCCGCGGTTGGTAGTTCCCCCGTTGATAAGACCAGCAAAGTTGAACCTGCTGCACATACCTCACCTTTGGTCAAAAACACGGTAAACGCTGAAGCAGCAGGTTGGCACTCGCCAGGTCAATGGGCACATTTGGCTTCATCTGATGCATCCCTTCTCCGAAGTGGCCGGCAGCCTCTCGTGCGACACGTGCAACATGAAAATAATACCTTGCGCGCTGCAATAGCAGCAGATGCTACTGAAGGCAGTGCTGTTTCTTCTTCTTCTTCTGGCGGAAGACCGAGACATTGTGATGGTAGTGAGATTGAGAAGGCAAGCCCTCGATGCCGTACCAACGATCAGAAGCTTGATGCTAAGCTCATAGTATCATGGGTGACCGCCCTTGAAGCAGCAGCAACTGCACGCGAAAAGCACGCTGCAGCAGCCCATGCTGTTACTACGGAATTAGTCGATCGCGCAGTAACAGCAACAGGGCCACCCACAGCAGCGGAAGCAGCCGCAGCAGCTGCTTCCAGCGTCGCCGTTCATCCTCGTTGGGCTGGACCGCCAGGTTTGCGGCGGTGCATTGTGTGTGGCGCTGCGCTGTCGACTCCCTTGAGGTGGCGAGCGCACTTGAGTGGCAAGAAACATCTCGAAGCCGTTGCACGGAAGCACCTTCTTCGAAATGCTCCACTCTCAATGGCATCAGGAGCCAGCACCACCAGCCGAGGCGATGACGCTAAAGAAGATGGCATGCCACTGGATAATAGTGGCTTCAGGAGAGGCATCGCTGGAAGCGGTGATAATCCTGCTGATGTTGAGGCTGCATGCTCCAAGATCGCTCGTGTGCACGATGTTCCAACGAGAGAAGACTGCGAAGCTGCTCTTGCATTGCACAGCGATGCGCCTCTCAATGCGGGCACTTGGCTAGTGGAGCCTCCAGATGTCGCCTTGGCTGCAGTGGCGGGCGCCTTAGCACATAATACGTGAACTCATAAAGCAGAATACCACAAAAAGGTCGATAATGTTCAAGTTTAAGTGAGCTAGAAATACAATGCGGTATAGAACTCTAGATTTGCTTTCAAAGGAGAAGTGAACTAGCGAAGTTGGCCGCCAGAATAAGATTTGAATCCTGGGAGCCTCCGGAAATGCCATTGCCAATAAACTACCTGCTTTTTTCTTCTCTCGAAGAAAGGCGCCAGTTGGAGCCTTTATTGGCCTTCTGGAGCGAATTTGCTAGCGCACTTGCAGCTCAAGTGCATTCTTTATGTGCCTCTGTGACTGCTGTGTACTTGCCTTTCTTTGTTTTTGGAAGAGTATTAACTAGACTAAGCCATTACTCATTAGTACTTAGTACTTCTGATTTCTATGGGACTTCCGAGTGGCGAAATAGTTCTAAGTTTTAATACTTCTATAGTGCTCCACGAAGTAGAACTCGAACCAGATAAGTGAAAATTCGCAAAATTCGACCAATGCCTGATAGCAGTGGGCATGGGGCCTCTGCTAGGGACTAGGCCACTGCGTCGTCTGCACTCCAAATTCCAAAATCTCGGTGCATGTCTCACTGTCTCAGAATCTTGGGCATGTGCGCCTGATTAGCTTCCTAAGAATAGTTTGCGCTGCTTTGCTTTTGAGACAGGCCCCGAAGGCCCGGAATTAGAAGACTAACAGGTAGAGAAGAAAAGCAAAGCAGCGTAAACTAGACCTAAGAAGCTAATCAGGCGCACATGCCCGAGTGGCCATGGAAGTGATGGTAGCGGTCCGAAGTGGCACGCTCCCCCATGCTCTGAGAGTGCAGCTCAAAAGAAGAGTTTCCGCCCGCAGAGGAGGGGACTACAACGAAGTCCCTCAGGCGATCCAGAAGAAGAGTCGCCCATCCCCGAGCAATTGCGTGACCCTGCTTTTAATCTCTACCTGTTAGCCTTCTAATTCCGGCCCTTCGGGGCCTGTCTCAAAAATTCGGATTGGGATTGAGAAAATCTTCAACTCAATTTTTAATAACCTCCTGTATTAGCCTCTGAATTCCTCTCTCATTGACCAGCATCGACGCAATTCTAGCTAGCCTACTGTTGATGCCTGCATTTACGACTTTACGACTACTTTCTATAGTAGACTCCGTTATCAATTGCTAAACTTAAGTCTGGGAGAGTTAGTGTGACTTGTAGCTTTTGCGTTTTGTAGGCTAAGACTTGTGGAAGTATTGCACGCATTGGGTGAAAGTGTTGACAAGCAATATGAACGAATTGACTGAAGAAGAGCCTGTGGCTTTTGATGGGAGCCATTACAAAAATGGACTCAACGGCGACTTCCTCGCCGTCGCAGCCGACGGTTTAGATCTAATCACCAAGTATGCTGGCGGGCAAACTGGTGGAGGTGGCAATTTCGAAGATGCTGAGCAGCGAGACATCGCGAAAGGCAAGGATGCAATCCTCAGGACACTTCGCGACGTCACTCCTGTGCCTGCCGATGGAACCATCCTTGATCTAGGGGCAGGCACTGGCTTGTTGCTCAAAGGATTATCGGAAATCGTGTCAGGTGGAAAATTGATTGCGTCTGACCTTTCGTCCGACTTCAGGGCCTGGATGTCAGCCCGAGTGGCGACGGAAAACCTTTCGAATATACAGGTTCGATCTTAGCTTAAGGTGTATTAGCTGCCGTTCCAAAATAGAGAAGCTCAATCACTTCTTCGATCATCGTGTCAGGTCGCGAGTTGTACGACCCGCGATCCTTTGCCGGAGGCAGCTGCTGAAAGTCTTGACCTTGCGCTCATGGTACGAGAGTAAGAGAAGTACGTGCTTCAGTGCAGAAAGTAGACAATGGGAGACCATTCATTGCCTTTACCACTACAAAATCAGGTTTTCTCCACTGATGAGTATGTGACTTTGCCACATTCAGGTGGACGTGTACCATCACTTAGAGTACCCCAAAACGGTGTGTGGTCGCTTGAGGTCTCTGTTGAAGTCAGGTTCAGGTCGCCTCGTGGTCATCGATTTCCACCGGGATCCGGTAAGCGCTAATAGGCTACGCACGTATAAGCCTCTTTTAGGTGTCTAGAATATGAGTTACTACTGTACGATATTCTCGTTGCACTTTCGCTCATCTTTCGTCATGTATTTCCTCAGGACCGGATTAAGTCCCACCCACCTGAATGGGCCTTTCAGCACATCCGTGCCGGCCAAGAAGTGTTTCGTGAGGAAATCCTGAGCTCAGGTGAGCACCTTGAAAATTTATAAAGTCAATTAGCATGCCCTAGTGATAATGCCTTATCATGTGCTACTGTTTCAGGGTTTGTGCAGGAGGCAGAGCCTGAACTTCCCGAGTTAGCCGAGAATTACGTGATGGTGTTCCGCCCAATGACTGAGGATGAATATGCCGCACACTTATCTAGTAAAGTTGGAGCCGGATGGACTAAATCTTCCTCTTGATATCTATGGTCGCACCTACTTCAGTCACTTGCATCGGGTGCTCTGATTCGAGTTGTCTCCACAGTAATGTGAGTATAAAATATCGTAAGGTCCTCCCTGCTCCCTGTCCCTCGGTGGCTTATGGCAGCTGGCGGTTTGGTTTGTGTTTGTATGCTGTATGCGTATGCGGTTGGTGGTTGGTGGCGTGCATATATATAGAATCCAAGGAGCAGGCAGCACGAGCACGCGGTGCATTGAGAGCTAAGTGCGAATTCTCAGCTAGTATTCATACCATGCCACACGTGGAACCACGGGCCGCGGCTCAACAGAGGCCATAATTTTAACATTATGGCGGTATATCTACGAGGAGTCAAGTACAGAGGCCGCAGCACTAAACCCCTGATGTTTGCATTAGAAACAAGCCATGAGAGAGGACACCCAGGGCTTTTGCGCGCCGCGATATTGGGTGGAATGGCCGTCCGAGACCACCAGCGAAAGTCCATAGGCCAGAGCTTCGCACTCGGCCTGACTCGCGAACTCTAAATCCAAGCTCCTGGGCGCATCGAGCAGTAAAGTGCGTGGGAGCACGAGCGAGAGGCAGCAGCTCGGGTCTGCGCGTTCAGCGGATTTGCTCGCGTGAAACCCAGCGGTACCCAATCCAACGGACACGAGGGACACGTCACTGAATTCCACTTCGCGCAAGCCTGAATAGTCGCTCACAACACCGCCAACCCAAGTGAGCTTGTGCGTCCACCCAAGGATACCCGCTGGCTCTAATTTGAGGTAAATCTGGCATGCGTTCGCCTCGTCAGGAACGTGTTGTTTCGCGTATACGCCGCGGCTTAAGATATAACAGAATTCGTCAATCAAGGCGCTCTTCTTGCTGCGATCGTCCTTCGACACAGACTTGTAATCCACTTTTTGGCCTTGTAACCATGAAATAAGCTGATCACGTTCATTCTCATACGCCTCTTCTTGCGCCAGGTCCTCTGAGCTACGCGAAGACGCACGCGAAGACGCACGTGATGATTGGCTGCGCGACCTACGGCGTGGCATTCCTACTGCTTCGAGCTCGCTGATTAGAAAGAACAGTCTAAACTATTAGCTCGAGAAAAAATAACTCAGATTCCCATAGAGCAAATGTTGTCCTTTTGCTACAATAGTGAGAGAGTTCCTTCTTGGTCAAAGAATGGATAGAAGTTGTTGCGCTATGGCACTATGGCTAGGCTTCGACCTTGGCTTTTTAGCTCAAGAAAGCCGCAGCGACAGAAAAATGCACGGATCAACCAATCACAGATCTCCATTACTGTGTGGGTGTTATTCTTTCAACCATGGTATCTCGTACTCGCGTGTATCATCTTCTCTGAGATTGACCGCTCACACACCTTTCTATTGCTCTTATCTCTTGCTCAGGCGTTTTGCGGTGAGTCATCGATGAGTGCGCACATGGACGGTTTTTAAATTTATGCTAGGTCTTGTAGTAGCTTTTCAGATGTGTGCTTCACATGAAATCCTTTTCTTAAACTAACTTTCCCTCCTCGCTGCTCAATTAGTGTCCAGTGAAGTGGGCGAAGAAGCGTTTATTGTCCCAGGGTTGAGTCCTGATGAAGTATACCAGAAGTTGTCGTCGCAAGCTGGCCTGGCCGATTGGACCTTCGGTGGTGGTAGCACCAATTCGCTTGAAGTGACTGGTGAAGAGCCCGCCACGACCACTGGCCCTGCGTACACGATTGAGCACGACAGCTTGTTAAGCGGCACCATGAAGGCTTGCTATGAGGTGCTCGAGAAAAAGCCCGGCGAGTTTATTAGCTTTGGCGTTGCAGTCGTCTACCTCGCCGACGAGGTATCGATTAGCTCTTTCGCTGTCGTTTGCACATTCCCTGAAGATATTATAAGGGCTGTGACGGCGACTTCATGAGACCTCCATTCTATTTATGAGACTTATTGCGCGCGATGACATTGGGAAATATTTGTCAAGCTCTGAATTTCTCTCTTTCTCGTCGTCCAACTCGTGTGCGTGAGCGCCTTTCACTATGGTTTCCTTTTGCGTCTTCTGCCCTGACAGACTACCAACAAAACTTACCTCAAAACGGAGCCTAACTTTAAGGTGCGTTTGTGGCTTTGGACTATGTTTGAGCTATAAATTCATGTCAAGTATACTGGGTTCTAGCAAGGAAGATGGCGATTTTTCAATAGGATGCCTAGATAGCCTCAATTATTTGATTATCTAACCTTTTTTTCTTGTCGGCTCATTTAGTACCTACGGAGCTCTTGTGGCAATCACTTGTGCATTCTTTCATTACGAACACTTACTCGTATGCTTTTCTATTCTGATTTTCATTTTGGTAGTACCAAACGGACTTCACTTTATTCAGCACCGACGACGGAGGCTGTGAAATCATCCGCCACTCCCACAATCTCGAAATTTTGTCGCAAGTTTACTTCCCAGTAAATCTGGCTGGTGAGTTAAGCGAAGAGAACCAAGCCATGATTGCGGCTTGGGGGAAATAAATGCGGTTGATGTAGGTGGTGGGTAACGAGTTAATCCCGAGCCCATTAGCAAAGATATCTTTACGCGCTTTGGGCTTTGGGCTTATACGTCTCAAATATAATGGATAAGAGTAAGGACACGATTGTCTCGAAATTTTCGATTTCATCAGCGACAGCACGCTCATCAAGTTCCACACCTTAGTGACGAGCCACAAACCTACGCATGGAATGGGTGTAGACGATCTTCTATCTGATTTGGGTTTCCAAGCTGAGCTCGAAGTTTGGTTCATTGAGGCTCGCCAGGTGATTGAGGTTTGGGAGCAACATTTGCCCGGGCCCGAAGCGGATGCCGAGCAGTTTGTACGTATGTGGCGCGCGCTGTCTAACATTGACAACTTCGGCAATTACAGCGACGAGGAAGAGCCTTCTTCCATCAAGGGCATCATCAACGTAAACGTAGCTTCGGCGGCGCCAGCGTCTTCAACAGCAGCAGCAGCAGCAGCGACAGCAAC
>Ga0307930_1001439_pt1 | contig 18809 bp, 22 predicted proteins | sample OrgLakmetageno46_FD_203161 | JGI IMG/M metagenome (GOLD analysis project Ga0307930, IMG submission 203161) | Saline water microbial communities from Organic Lake, Antarctica - #46 | ecosystem: Environmental > Aquatic > Non-marine Saline and Alkaline > Saline | place: Antarctica: Organic Lake...
TTGTCTTGCTTTCAAAATCGCTAGTTCCAAACGTTCCGCTTTTGCTAAATCTCCTTTCATGTTCTCAGTTTAACTTTTAACTGAGTGTCCTAATAGATTGTGGAATGGATCTAGGGAGAGATAACATGGCAGAGATCAATACGTACAACTACTTTGGTGTATCTACCGGAACCTTCAAGGCCGAAATTGTACCGTTCTCAATTGACCGCAGTCGCGTGAATTCACTCGGCCATGTCTTGTGCCAAATCCGGAAAGATGGCGACAAAACCTGCACTCACGGTGCATATATCCAAGTCGCTTAAGTAGCCAGAAAGTAAAAGCCCCGAATGAACGGGGCTTTTTTTATTTGTGTCCAGCGCCGGTCTTGACTCGTAATTGCGTACTGCGGTGTTTGTCGAGCTTGGGCATACGGATTTCGAGCATACCGTGTTTCTCCTGCGCTTCTGATTCATCAATCGCGACTTCTTCTGGCAGTAACAGGGTGCGTGAGAAACTACCCCAGAATAATTCGCGGTGGAAGTATCCGTCGTCTTGCGCTTCTTGGTATTCTTCTCGTACGCCGCGCACTGTGACCATGTCGCGCGTGATTGAAATCTCGAGGTCACTTGGGTCCACACCAGCTACAATTGCTCGGATGATGATTTCGTCGTCAGTTTGATACATATCAACCGGCAGCTCGCCATCTTGTGGTTCTGCGGTTTGAACTGAGCGATCTTCGTCAGCCCATTCCTCGTCCTCGCTGTAGTCATCGTCTGCCACGGCCAGGTCGTCGTCCGCACCAAATTCATGATCGTCATCAAGGATGCGATCCATGTCGTCAGTTTGGCCACCGGTGAGGCGATCGAGGAATGAGAGTTTTTTCATAAAAATATTTACGCGAGTAAGTTGTGGTTTCTTTCTAGCATTTTAACACGCTCAAAGAGTAAGAATAGAATAATAATACCAATCCAAACAAAGAGGAATACTCCCAGTATGGTCGTTCCGCTTGCTCCCATTATAAAAAAGTTAAACAAAGCGTGCAATACGATAGCAATGAACAACCCAACTGTACCGGCTATAAGCTGGATAGATTTAGAGCGGTAATAGGTGAAGGCTAAGAACATCCCAATCGTCCCAGAAGCTAATACGTGCAACAAGGTAGCGCCTAAGAAACGGAATCCACCAGTCAGAGCAGAATTGAGATAGTCACCCATAATCAGAGGATTGAACAAGAATAAGGCGTTTTCAAGGGCCGCAAATCCAAGCGCTATCACAATGAGGTAGATAACCATGTCGATTGGTTCGTCAACGTCGCGATTCCAAAATACTACCGCTAGAGCCACCGCGTATTTGAGAAGTTCTTCGATGATTACCCACATGATCATGACGTTGGTGTCGGGATATAGATCAATTGCCAATCGCTGCAAGGGCAGAGCCATTGGTACCACCGCCATACCAGCGATAAAAGTGATAGCAATCAAAAAATATGGTTCTGGTTTAAGGCTGTCTTCACGCAGCCAGAACCATACCCAAAAGATAGCCGGGATAAGTCCGGCGACAAACGCGATGACAAAGATCGTGGATTCCATTTAGAGTTATTGTAGCAAAAGAGCAGCGACCCATGGGGTCGCTGCTCTTTTGTTGGGGAGAGTGTTACACACCCGGCCACTTGGCTACCATCAGCATGTCTGCATCTTTGATAGTGTTTGGCATTTCTTTCCAGATGGCTTCAGTGATGTACGGCATGAATGGATGGAGCATTCTTAGTGAGTTTGACAGGTAGTGAAGTAGTAACTTTTGCCGTGAACTCCGCACTAAAGGATCATCGCTCGCGAGTAGCACTTTTGATTCTTCAATTACTTCGCTCGCAAAATGATCCCAGACAAAGTGATACAGTCGGTCGGTTGCGAGGTCTAAGCGGAAGTCTTCGATGTCTTTGGTTACTGCTGCGACTACTGGGTGTAGGTGGGCGTCCTCGTAGGCTTGGTCAGCTGCAGTGTGCTCTGGATTACCGTCGTAGTCTTGGGTGTTCTCAAGCACAAAACGAGTAATATTCCACAGTTTATTAGCGAATTTTTTGTAGGCTTTTACTTTATCTTCACCTAATGCTAGGTCGTTGCCGGGAGCTGCTCCAGCGATCAAGGATAGACGGGTTGCATCCGCACCGTACTTCTCGATCATATCTAGGGGATCGATGGTGTTACCGATACTCTTGGACATCTTCTTTCCTTTAGGATCGCGCACCAGTCCGTGCAGGTACACATTTTTAAATGGTACTTGCCCAGTGAGGTACGTGGTCATGAGGATCATCCTAGCGACCCAAAAGAATAGAATGTCGTAGCCAGTTTCAAGTACTGCTGTTGGGTGGTAGGTTTCAAAATCTGGGGTTTTTTCTGGCCAGCCGAGCGTAGACATAGTCCAAAGTCCAGAAGAGAACCACGTGTCGAGCGTATCTTCGTCTTGGGTCCAGCCTTCGCCTGGTGAATCAATCTGGACTTTGACTTCGTTATCTTTAAACCAAGCTGGAATGCGGTGTCCGTACCAGATCTGTCGACTGATGCACCAATCGTGCAGATTATTGATCCAGTTGTAGTACACGCGCTCGTAGCGTTCGGGCAGGATTTCTGTCCCACCAGCTTCAACTGTTTTGATCATGAGATGCTTGAGAGTGACTGTGTCGCCAGTGGTAACTCCGGGTACCTCACTGTGTCCCATCGCGAACTCTTTGTTTACGTCAATCCACCACTGTGACTTGATCTGGGGTTCGATCATCCCGCCACCGCGGCTGTTGACTGCGACTTTATTGATGTTGTCTTCATCGATCTTTTCAACCAAGCCTTTATCCTGCATCTTTTCTACGATCGCTGCACGAGCCTTTTTAATGTGTTGGCCGGCAAATTCACCTGCAATATCCATGAGCAAGCCGCGCTCGTCGATCACTTGTTCTTTATCAAGTCCGTGTCGCTCGGCAATCTCGAAGTCAACTGTTGAGTGCCAAGGAGTAATAGTCATCACTCCGGTACCCATATCTGGGTCAGCCGCTTCATCTTTGATGATGGTGGCGGTAATTGGGCCGTTGATCCACTCGACTTCAATTTGTTGTTTGTGTTCGTACTGCTTGTATCGCTCGTCGTCAGGGTGCATTACCACGTACTTGTCGCCAAATTTGGTTTCAGGGCGAACGGTTCCGATCGTGAACGGGCCGTATTTGAAATAGTAGAAAGGACTGTTGCGTTCCTCATATTCAACTTCATCGTCAGACACGGTGGTTTGCATGTTGGGGTCCCAGTTCACGCTGCGAGCACCACGATAAATGAGCCCGTCGTTATACATTCGGATAAAGGCTTCCATGACTGCGCCGTAGCGAGCCTCATCCATGGTAAAGGCGTAGCGTGACCAGTCGAGGCTCGATCCCATCTTTTTGGTTTGGTTGATGATAGTGCTTTTGCTTTCTTCGACAAACTCATCGATCTTTTCAAGTAGGGCTTCACGACCAATGTCAGCCCGGCGGAGTTTTTCTTTTTTATACAAAATCCCTTCGGCTTTTGATTGGGTTGCCAAGGCTGCGCTGTCAGTCCCGGGGATCCATAGTGCCTTTTTGCCCGACATACGAGCATGACGGATCATGATATCTTGGATCGCGAGCATACTGGCGTGACCCATGTGTAGGGTTCCGGTGACGTTTGGTGGCGGCAGAACGATCGAAAATGGCTCAGCATCCGCGGCAGTCACACCTTTTTCGATACAAACATCAGGGTTAAAATACCCAGATTCCTCCCAAGCAGCATACAGATTATCTTCGTGTGCTGACGGATCGTATGGCTTGAGGAATATTTCTGGAATAGTGGTCTGATTATCAGCATTACCTTGGTTTTGTTGATTGGTTTGATCGCTCATAGTAATAAAAGAGTATCACGATAAGGAATATAACAAAAGACAATGAAAAAGCCGCTCAGAGAGCGACGTTAGAAAAAGAATCCCATGGTTTCAAGGTTATTGCGTATTACGATCGACCGTGAGGGGTAGCGAAGAATTCGAAGATATTTCTCTTTGATCTGTCTTGCCCGCTCGCGAGATATTCTATAATCTGCCCCAATTTGTTCGAGCGTTTCAGGGTCTCGGCCAATTCCCCAGAACCGATAAAAGATGTCTGCATTACGCGGATCATCTAGATAGTCTGAGGTTGCAAGGTTCGCAAAAAGAGCTTTGTGGTCAAACGCTGCACTTGGCGTATGCTGTTTGTTGTAAAAGGTTTGAAAGCGGCGTTGTACCGCTTGGTTCCAGTTCTTGTTTCTGAATAGCGCCTCTAACAGGGCGTGAATTCCTCGTACACGTTTGTGATCTGGCATATTTGCATCTCCCCTTATTCTAGTACTAGTAGTACACCAAAAGATGTATGTAGTCAATTTGAGAGCCTCAGCAATGGCATCACTAAGCGGCTGGTAAGTTTGAAATATAGATAATAAGTCGAGGTGCAGTCTACCTGATAAGTAATATTGTCTATATTAAGCAGTTTGTTCAAGTGGCTCCAGTAGCAAAAAAGAAAACCCGCTGCGCTTGCAAAGGGTTTGTGAACGTCTCATTCTTTCTTGGTATATGGGAATTTCACACCGCAGATATCATCAATTGCGATAATGCGAGCATATTCACTGCTGACTACAACCGTCACAGCCGTTTTGGTCAGCTGTAGGATGTCACCACCAACATCACGACAAGATGGTCTTTCGACGGTTACTTTAACACCAGCGGCCTCTGCTTGTGTGAGTGTTTCATAGTAGACTTTGGCTGGTCCGCGTATTTCCATGTTATGTCCTTTCAATGGATGGTCCTTTTGTACTATGTACAATATAAATCGACCTGTCAACTACAGACTCTTATTTCCATCAGCCTGAATACCTTCGGCTCCGCCCGGAGATAGGGCACCAGCAGCCCTCGCGTGGCCAGCTAGCGCAATCATGATGCTGTTGTCAGTGGCGAGTGAGGGTGTCGGGAAGTAGACGGTACAATCAGGAAACTCATTGAGGAAATGTGATTCAAATGCGCGTTTGATGAACTGATTGGCACTCACGCCACCACCGACGATGAGGGTCTTGGCACCAGTATTTGCCACGGCAGTACTGGTTTTCTTGAGTAGGGTTTGTGTAACTGCGTCTTCAAAGTCTCGAGCCACCGCTGCTTTTTGATCATCGGTTAACTCTTGATCCTGCACGGCATACCGCACGGCGGTTTTAAGACCTGAAAAAGAAAAATCAAGATCCCCAGAATTGATCATCGGGCGGGGTAGTGGGGCAAATTCTGGGAGGTCTGCTTTGCGAGCTTGTGCTGCTAGTTTGCTTATTTTTGGGCCGCCGGGGTATGGCAAACCAAGCAAGCGCGCGACTTTGTCAAACGCTTCGCCAACGGCATCGTCACGGGTCTGGCCGACCTTGTCGTAGGTTCCCCAGTTAGACATATTGATGAGTTCAGAGTGACCACCAGAAATCAGTAGTGCTACGGCCGGGAAGCTAATGTCACTGAGCATATCGTCACGTTCGACATCATGGATACTCGCGAGGATATGACCCTCCATGTGGTTGGTAGGGATGACGTTTGCACCTGTGATCAGTGCGAGAGCCTTGGCAAAACTTACTCCAACCCAAAGCGCGGGCTCCAGTCCAGGGCCACTGGTGACGGCAATTAAATCAATTTTGGGCAAGGAGTGAGTAGCTAGAAATTCAATCAATAAATCAGCCAAGCCTTCTTCGCGCACTAGAAGTTCTTGTAGTTTGGTCTTGTCGGCGTCCGATAGACCAGTTGAATGGTCTTCGAGCAGATCTGATTCGCTAGCAGCTTGTTTAAGCATCGGCACCAGAGTCCGAGCGTGTTCACGCTTGGCGACCATGGGGAACACACCGCCATATTCGGCGTGCGCGTCCACTTGCGACCATAGTCCGTTACCAAGTATTTGATATGTTGCATCAGGAAATTCACCATCGGCTGTCACAAGACTAACAGCGGTTTCGTCGCAGGATGTTTCAATTGACAGGATTAACATTGTTTACACTATACCTAAAAAGTAGTTTTATGCTACGGTTTATAAGGAGGTGAATAATGAGAAACAAATCTGTCGGTTTAATCGACTATCTGTTGGCGTGCACCATTGGGCTACCTGTCTGGATAGCCTGCCAAACGTATTATTGTTGGCGGCTGATACTGTGCTTATCTGTATATGCGACTCATGATTATGGGCCGAGGGGAGTAGAGTGTGTTCGTTGTAAAACAAACAAAAAACGGCCTACATAGATAGTATGGACCGTTTTTTTATTGTTCAAAAACGTATAGGGTAGAAGCATATCTCTTCCGGGGAGTTTAAACTCTTCTTTTTATACAATGTAAGCCAATATGACTTAACATCTTCAGAAGAGATATGTTTCTATCCTACCTACATTCAGTATATATCAGCTATTCAATATATTCAAACGGTAAGTCTGCGAACGAATCGACTTTAATACTAGCGGCGTTGTTATGCCCACCACCGCCATATTTTTCAGCCATTAGGCGTACGTTAACATCACCATTACTCCGCAAAGACATATTGACTGCACCGTGATTGCGGTAGTACACAATCCCAAATTCGGGCTGGTCGGTGCCCTTGTTTAAACTAGCCAAGTGATGACCAAGAATAGATCGATAGGTACGAGCAACGTTCAGCGCCCAGACTTCATGACCTTCAAATCGTACTCGTTCTTTGTACTGCATTAGTCCTTCGACCAAGTTGTCTTCAAACTGAGAAATAATCTGTCCTTTGTTGATGAATGCATTGCGAAAAGCCGGGTCTTCTAGTCTACCCAGCAGATCATCCCATTTTTTAAAATCAAAGTCGTGCTCCTTAAGAGCAGAACAAAATGCCCGATTGTCAGGCATCTCGAATTTCCAGAGATCGTGATCTTCTACAAAGTACATTAGTTCTGGAACCGGTGTATCAGGATGAAAGTACTGCCATGAAAGTACTGCTCCAGAGTGGTTTTTATTAAAAATATTCTGTGGAAACGCAGTCACGCCAGCTTCACTAGCTGGATGATGGTCTATTACCATCACACTTTTATTTGTACTCTCTAGTGCTCGCTGTACATCTTCTTCCAAACCATAGTCAAGAACGTATATTTCTTTGTCGGCAAAAGCATCTACCGCAACTTGGGTTCGTTGGGGAATATAGGTGGCACTGTCACCAAATTTCTTCCACGCAGCAAACGCTGACGCAAAACCATCACGACATTGGGCGTGATAAATAACTACGATGTCTTTGTTTGATTCAGTCATGGTGGATATTGTAGCAGTCACCACAGGTGATGTAAAAAATGACGAAGGTTCGACCTTCGTCATTTTTGCTCTCGAACGTGTACGCGCACCAAGATTTGAACTCGGGACCTCTCGCATGTCATGCGAGCGCTCTAACCAGCTGAGCTATGCGCGCGTTTGCGTGCCGATTATAGCAAAGTATTCTTCGGCAAGGAAGACCAGTCGCCTGCGGATTGCAATATTGCCACAACGTAAACTGCAGACACCTTTGTAGGTATCGTAGGTCTTTTTGCCGGCACTGCGCTGGTCGAGATTGACTTGTTTAAAGTTTGTGAGCGGCAATCCTAACTCTTTTGCCCAATATTTTTTCAATGTCAGAGGGTCTTGATCGGCTCGCAAATACAGCTCGCAGCGCACTGAGGAAATATCATAATCAAATACAGTTTCTATTCCTTTCAGAAAAAACCGTAAAGTAACTGGGTCTGAGCTACCTAATCCGGTCTCGGGATTCTTTTTGTACCCTTCGGCTAAATATAGGACTGCCAAGGAAAGCTCAAGTACGGCAAGGTTTGCAGAATCAATTTTTTCTAACGTGCTCATCGCATGAACTTTTGCTGTAGTTAGGCGGTCAGCTTTTTGTTTATTATGCCATTTTACGGCACCTCGCCGCGCTTTAGCGAGTGCGTCCTTCCAGTTTTGGTGGAGTTTGGCTTTTTGGGAGGCTGTAAGTTCGATGTTTTTTAACCAGTAACTCAAAGTAGATTTTGGTATATGCAGCGCTGTGTGGATGTTAGGGAGGGAATTTCCTTTTTTACGCAAACGAATTGCTTCAGGTTTTAAATGGGACCATTTTGACTTCATGTATACGTGATATCATCAATAGTTCAGCTAAATTAGTATTTTGCCATAGATACTGACATTCTTAGATGTTACTAAAAAAGGGCCAGATGTGTTTGCATATTACAGGCATATATTGACTTTGTAAATATGTGATGTATTATCTACTTTAGAATGTGTTTTTGAGGTCATTATGAAACAACCTAGAATTGATCTGGATAAACAACGAGGCCGTTTGTTGGATCACTTGGCTTACTATGGTGAGGTGCTTTCTAAACGGGACGCGGCTTATAGGCGACTCAAGCTGCAGATTGTGATTCCGCGGATTCAAATTGCCTTGCAGAAAATTGACAATGGTACATATCAGTTGTGCAGCGATTGCGCAGAATGCATTCCAAATGAACGCCTAGAGTTAATTCCTGGAGCGCTGAGATGTATCTCATGTCAAACATTAAGTGAAGCAGTCAGGCGGCGATAACCATTGGTTACGCCGCTTTTTCTAATTCGTCATCAGTTTGAAGATTATTCTGAAGGTATGATCGATGAATCATAACTGGCACAGATTTTGAGCCAGCCTCCTTAGCTTCATGGTATAAATCAAGTCTTTCTAGCTCATCATCTGTTAACTCGGATTCTGGAATTAGATGACCAGGGACACGCAAATTTATAAACAATACCCGGTCTTTGTTTACTGTGCCAGTAAACGATCGAACACCATCTCGCTGTAAACCATGAAAATTTTGTACGGCATCTGGCAGCCTCATAATATCGTCAGTATCATTACGCTCCATTCCTATGAGGGTCACTACACTATTGAGATTAGTGTATCCTTCTAAGTATGCATTAGAAATATTTCGAGGTCCATCTGTAGCAGGATTCCATTCTACACAGTTGGAATACCTATCATTACCTACAAAGTCCACTTCATACGACCCTTCTTCAGATAATAATTTAAGTACATTGCGAGGATCCTCTCTACGAACCATTATTTTTTCAGGCGGCAGACTTTTATAAGCTGAATTAACATCTGTATACTCTGTGAATCCTTGCTGCGCCAAGAGTTCGCGAAAAAAGTAAAATGTTTCTGTCACAGTCTCATTTCCATTCTCTATTTGTCCGTCTGGTGCACTTATTTCAAATGGGGGTGGCGGTGTTTGGTCAGGTTGGGTTTGCGTGAACTTTTCCATATAACGTAATAGTATCATCCAAGATATTTTTGCAGCATGTAACTTACTGGCTTGTGTGAGTGTAATATATAGCATATACGCTATAACAATTATTTATGTGTGGAATCTTTGGTTACGTGGGGAATAAAACAGCAGCGCCGATCTTGCTTGATGGTCTGCGGACACTTGAATACCGGGGGTATGACTCAGCTGGAATTTATGTCCCCGGTCAGGCGCCGATTAAAGCCGTTGGTCCAATCGACAATCTAGCAGCTAAAATAACTACCGCTATCCCTGGTACCACCGGTATTGCCCACACCCGCTGGGCAACCCATGGGCCACCAACCGAAAAGAACGCTCATCCGCATACTGATGCTAGTGGCAAAATTGCTATTGTCCATAATGGCATTATCGAAAACTTCCGTGACCTTAAAGAAGCGTTGGTAGCGCAAGGACTACCATTTGAATCTGATACCGACACCGAAGTGCTGGCCAAGCTAATTGGCTCATTCTACAAAGGGAATTTACAGCTGGCCGTGCGTACCGCTTTAAAAAACGTCCGTGGTACGTATGGACTGATGGTTTGTAGTGTCGATGATCCGGGCACTATTATCGCAGCCCGCATGGGAAGTCCGGTGGTGATTGGATTAGCTCCTGATGGAAATTTGGTGTCGTCTGATCCTTCGGCGCTACTTACTCACACGAAAGACGTCGTGTATCTAGAGGACGGCGACATGGCTATTGTCACCAAGGATGCATACACCATCAGTACGATAGCCGGAGGCAAGGTCGACCGTACGGCAGAAGTGATTGCGTGGGACGCCGAAGCGGTGCAAAAGCAAGGCTACGAACACTTTATGCTCAAAGAGATCTACGAAGCGGCTGAAGTAATCAGAAATACAACCAGGGGAAGAATTATTGCTGAAAAGGGTCTGGTCAAATTGGGTGGGCTTGAGGTGGTTCTTAAGCAAATCAAGGACCTTGATCGATTGGTGATTGTTGGTTGTGGCTCGGCGTATTACGCGGCACAAGTAGGGCGGTACATGCTCGAAGAATACGCGGGGATCCCGGTTGAGGTAGAGCTTGGGAGTGAGTATCGTTATAAAAATAATTTGCAGACTGGCAAAACTGCTGTACTTGCGGTCACACAGTCTGGTGAAACGGCTGATACGCTCGCGTCGATTCGTAAAGCTAAAGCCGCTGGGCTGCTGACACTCGGGATGGTAAATACGGTTGGTTCCACCATCGCGCGCGAGACCGATGCTGGGGTACACAACCACGCTGGCCCAGAAATTGCCGTCGCTTCGACCAAAGCGTTCTTGTCACAGCTGACGGTATTTGTGCTGCTCACCGTTATGATCGGGCGTGAGAACGGCTCGCTCTCGCAAGCCGAGGGGATCAAAATCTTGCAAGGGCTCGAAGGGCTACCAGATACCGTCGACAAGTACCTACAAGACGTGTCAGCGATTGATGCCGTAGCTAAAAAGTACGCTAACTACAATCACGCTATGTTTATTGGCCGAAAGTTCCATACTCCAATTGCCTACGAAGGTTCACTCAAACTTAAAGAAGTCACCTATATCCACGCCGAAGCCTATGCTGGAGGCGAGCTCAAGCACGGCTCGATTGCGCTCCTGGATGAAAACTTCCCGATTATTGCTATGGCACCCCAAGACGATGTATACGAAAAAATGATATCAAATATAGAAGAAGCCAAAGCCCGCATGGCTCCAGTTCTCGCTATTGCCACTAAGGGTGATGCGCAGATACAAGAAGTCGCAGATGACGTCCTGTATATCCCAAAGGTGCACCCGATACTACAGCCGATTATAACTACTATTCCGTTACAGTTGTTGGCATATAAAGTCGGAGTTGAGAAAGGGTTGAATGTCGACCGACCGCGTAATCTTGCTAAATCAGTCACGGTGGAGTAGGTTAGTTCTCAAAACAAAGGAGATCTTTATGCAGCATGTAGTTACTGTTCTGTATCCGACCAGAGACCAGATTTGGTATGGAATGTCAGCTTCTGGTCGCCGCCGACATTTTGAGTTGCTACTACGCAGATTGCACCGCAGTCCAAGCGACAGCCTAGAGCGGCGACATACTGCGACTTGCTTGCGACGATTTACCCGCCCAAAATAAATAAAAGCGCCCCTTGAGGCGCTTTTTTGTTGACCATTACCAGCTTCCGGTATTTGGCATGCTTACCCATGGTTCTTGGGCTTCGAGTGGATCTCCAGCCTGCAGTAGCTCGATCGAGATTCCGTCTGGGCTCTTGATAAATGCCATCTGACCATCCCGGGGCGGGCGATTGATGGTGACTCCTTTGTCCATCAGTTGTTTGCAGGTGTCGTAGATGTTATCAACTCGATACGCCAAGTGGCCAAAGTTTCGTCCGCTGGTATAGTCTTCTGTCATACCATTTTCGTCTGGCCAGTTATAGGTCAGCTCAAGAACAGGTGATTTGGTCTGCGTAGCCTCTGTATCGCCCGGGGCGTGCAGAAATATATTGGTAAATTTGCCAGTCTCTGAGTCATAGCGGTGGTATTCAATGAGACCAAGCTGATTGCAGTAGAAATCAAGTGATTTCTCGAGATTTTTGATTCGCACCATGGTGTGTAGATAGTTCATAATTGTGTTAATTAAATATCCATTAAATATAGACCAGTAGTCTCATCATACGTTCGCTCAATTGTACTGCTTAGTGGAGTCAAAATAATTTCCATGACGACGCCAACCGTCATTTCGTCAACGTGCCCACCAAAGACTTGATTGTCCGCATCACTAAAGGTGCCATGGGCGTGGACGAACAAGTCATCTTCTTTGATCATGATATTACCTTGGTAGCTCGCTACCTCCACAATATCGTGACATTCTTTAAACAAATAGGTTTTGTTAGCTAGATCATAATAGCCACATTTCACGTATTCAACTGCACCAATCCCGGCAATTGAGGCATTTTTGATATTCTGATCTTTGCAGAATTGCACTAAGGTCTGATGTACAAATTCACCTTTCTCAATCTTGAGAATATATTTCTCATCAACAGATTTCCATTTCATATGGTGCAGTATACAAGAAGGGTTGAAAAGGCCAAAATATATTGACATTTTGTATAAAAGTTGTATTATTGCAAATATTATGCAAATAGTCGGCTTTCTAGCAGTTATTGGGCTTGTGGGACTGATGTCACTATCGGGTTTTCAAATCGTGCCTGAATCAGCAACCAATCGCGCTAATGCTAGTCAAGCAGACGGAGGGTTAGCCCCGTTGCTTGGTTCTCCGGTTATTAACTCTAGAACGGCTACCTTTAGAACAACCTCAAACACTAGTGAACCTGATGCTGTCGATCCGACGCCAGCCTTTATACCGGCATCAATCACTGGTAAAGCAACTCAGAATATAGAATCAGCAGCTGCATTACTGCGTGGTGAGGTGGTGGTCGGTACCGAAACTATCGGTGAGGTATTTTTTATCTATGGCTATGACAAGCTAGACGTCGATCGAAGTATCGCCGCTTATACGACCTACGAACAAGTGTTGACTAATAAACGAGCAGAAGCCTCTGTCATTAGAGTCGCGCGCTCATTAAATCGAGACAACTCATTTGCCACCCAAGCAAGAAGTCTGGCACCAGATACGACCTACTACGTGCGACTTTGTGCCGAACGAGGTGAACAGCTATCTTGCTCAACAACCACTAGCTTTACCACGACCCCCGGGGCGTATAGTCCCGGTGATGTTCGAATCCCGACTATTCGTATCAATGATGAGTCTGCCGCAGCGGCTGATGAAATGGTACTGGAGCTAACTGTGACAATGCGAGATGCGGTCGATGGTGATGTGTATCTAGTGTATGGCGAATCGCAAGCAATGGTTGTAGACGCCAGCGGCCGGTCCTACTCAGCAATTGATGAAGATGACGAGCTGCTACAAAAAACTCGCATTGCTCGCAATATTCGTGGGACACAGAGGTTTTTTAAGACAGTAGATGATCTAGAGGGAGATACTTTGCTGTACTACATCGTCTGTGTTGAATACGACGGATTGCGTGACGGCACGACCTGTACTCGGACTCAGTCATACCGAACATACAATGAAGATTTTGGTACTAGTCCACGGGTACAAACCGATGCTGTAGTAGCTGATGGGTTGACTGCGAGTTTGTCGGGATCAGTCAGTATGCGTGACTTTATTGATGGTAAAGTATTCTTTATTTACGGCTCTGATCTAGAGCGAATTACAGAAGCAGAAGGAGTCACTACCATGGAGCGCCTACGACAAACCAAAGACCGCTTCCAGCGAGTGTTTATGGATGCTGACCTTGATGGAAATGAAACCTATACACAAACAGTGCGTGACCTACTACCAGGTACGCTCTACGCAGCGCGCATGTGTGTCGAGTTTGAAAACCAAAATGACAACTACCGTGATACTGCCTTCGTTGAGTGTGGCGAACTGCGGTCGTTTGTTACTCAGTAGTGCCACAAGGCTATACAACACCTACTATTGTGTGTGTTCTTTACTCCGCTTCGGTCATCGCTTCTCCCAGGAGCTCGTCTGTTAGCTCAGCTATTCCAACACCAGTCTTTGAAGAGTAGGGAATAAGCGTATGCCCAGGGAGTTGGGTTCGCAGCTTTTTTAGTTGGTTGAGGTATTGTGATTTTTTGATCTTATCGACTTTGTTGGCGACTACCACGATGTCTCGTCCAGCTTTTTCTAGTTCGTGCAAAATTCCCAAGTCGTCCTTAGTCGGGCCGACTACCGAGTCGATTAGTACGACCATCCTGGGGTTGTTGTTCGATTCAAACAGATACCACGAAATAAGCTCGCTGATGTTTTTGATCGTGTCACCTCCGGCCTTGGCATACCCGTAGCCAGGCAGGTCCATAAAGTAATGGGTGTTGTTGATCAAAAATACGTTCACTTCACGCGTTCGCCCTGGAGTCTTACTCGTGATCGCAAGTTTTTTGGAGTTCGTGAGTGAATTAAGTAGGCTTGATTTGCCAGCGTTAGAACGACCAATAAACGCAATCTGTGGTGTCCCGTCAGTTAAAATGTCGTTTGGTCCAACGACACCTTTGATAAATTTTGCCGACGTTATTTTCATACTGGCATCCTAGCATAATAATTGGTTTTACAGTGCCTCCTGAATATTTTTTACTAGCGATAATTTACAGCCTGTACAAGTGTACGGGGGTATTTTGACGTTTGTACATAAAAATAAGAATCCCGCAGAATGACCGTCATTCTGCGGGATTAGGCCCGTAAACCCTGTACAAAGTAATTAGGATTGCACTGTATCTGATTTGTAATTTCATAGAGGATCAATCAGGAGTGAACTAAATAGGCCTGTTATACTACAGTCATTAATCTTTCTTAATTAATCACCAGACATGTTACAAGTCGGACGAAAAGCACCAGCCTTTGCGCTGTTAGATCAAAATGAACAGAAGCATACACTCAAAGACTACGACGGCCAGTGGGTGTTGGTGTACATCTATCCCAAAGACGATACGCCAGGCTGCACCAAAGAAGCATGCACAATTGCCGAAGTCTACGGTGACTTCAAGCGGTTGGGGGTGACGGTGTTTGGGTTGAGTAAAGATACTCCTAAGTCACATAAGAAATTTGCTGAAAAATACAACCTCCCGTTTACTTTGTTAGCTGATGAAACCATGGCCACTATCGACAAATATGGTGCGTTAGTAGAAAAGCAAATGTACGGCAAGCCGGTCCGGGGGACGGCACGTATTTCATACCTCATTAATCCCGAAGGGAAGGTTGCTAAAGTGTATCCAAAAGTAGATCCAGCCAATCATGCGCTAGAGTTACTGGCTGATATGAAGGTGGCCAGGAAAGAGTTTAAGGCGAGGTAGGGTGGTGTTTAGTGCTGCGTAGGCATATTACTATCGAGCGCGGCAATTGCGTCGCCTTCACCGAAACCGCCCACGATTTGGTGGGTGGTTTTTTGTCTAAATAGGTTTTGGTATGATGTATATATGTCCACACCTAAACGTCATCATTACGTGCCACAAAAGTATTTGTCTTACTTTAGTGATTCTGCAAATTTAATACATGTCTATGATAGGGCGTCCAACGAATATCGAATACAACAACCTATAAACACTGCTGTAAAAAGCCATTATTATAGAGTTTATCTGAAAAATGGTGAACCTACTGACAAGGTCGAAAAATTCATAGGTGAAATTGAAAGTAATGCTTGGCCAGTAATTGAAAAAATTTCTAAGAATCAAACAATAAGTCATTTGGAAAAGCAAAAATTGGCCTTGTATGTTGAGATCCAGAAGTTACGAGTACCCGAATATGAAATGGAAACAAATGAGTTGAAAGAAAAGTTAATTGCTAAAACAAATAAACTCCAGTATCAAAGTGTTGATGATGCTCAGGCAATCATAAACGAGTATGAAAGTGAAATTCCTGATGGTGAAACAATAACTGCCGATGAATTATTCGAGTTTGTTCATAGTGATCGTTGTAAGATTAAAATTCCAAGAGAACATTCAATTTTAGATATGATGAACAGGTGTACTGATTTTGCAGAATATTTTATGCAGATGAATTGGACCTTTACTACCTGTGGCTCCAGTACTCAGTTTATAACCTCAGATAATCCTTCCACACTAACTGCACCTGATAATCAATCACCATTTAGAGGTTAAGGGTTGTTAACACCTGGTGCTATGAAAATAGTTGCGCTGACAAATAGTGTTTCATTGTGTATGGGGGACCAAGGAGAAGCTATGTTTTATAAACAAATAGGTCGTGAGTGGGTCAGACAATTTAACTACCATCAAGCTGTAACAAGTAGTCAGTATTTATATTCCGGCAACAAACAGCTGTTGGAATCAATAGTTAAAAGAACATCTTTAGCTGAGCTTCCTTATGATAGGGATAGGGTTTCAATGTCATAAAAACTTGATTAAGAATAGGATTTGTGGTTTCAAATAATGTACTACGAAGGCCTGTTCTTTGTGGGTTGATAGCGTATCTGTATGCTATAAATAATTGACTTACTAAAACTAAAATTTATTTATGGGACAAGAAAGCTTTGATGGTAAACCTAAGGTTGAAAAGACAGAATTAGAAAATACAAATAGGGAGTTGGCAGCTGAGCAAATTGAAGCTGTCATGTTGGAAGTGAAGGCAAAGTTGGCTGAGAACGATCAACACAATGTGGATGGACATTGGGCTGCGGCAGTAGGACCCGGTAGTAATCTATCTCTAATTTTTGGTAACGAAGTGTTACAAGAAATTGTAGAAGAAAATGGATGGTCCTTAGACGCTTTCCCATCAGAATAGCTATTCAACTTCTCTATGAATATGTTCTAGAGTTTTACAGGAATAGTAAACTAAGATAAGCACCTTGAAAGGTGCTTATCTTCTAAATCGTGATCCCACGGAGAATCGATCCTTACAGGATCAGTACACCTTTTGGACAGATTGGTGCGCTTCGCTTCCAATCGTGACTCAAAAGCTTTTCGATTCTCACGTAATTAGTCTCCCAGACTAATTACTCGTGGGATCACAAACAAAAATGGCACACCTTGCGGCGTGCTCATTTTTGTATTTATGACCCACTAGCGTGGCTTTCAGAACTTTGTACGCATAGAAACGAAATACAATACAGTATTAAAAAACTCGCAGAAATAACAATGGCGGGGTTATAATGTCAGTAATGGAATACTTTGACTATAGTTTAACTACTCAAATACTTGGATATATAGCTGTGGCTATACTCTTTGTATCTTTTCAAGTCAATAATCGAAAACATTTTAGGTCTACTGGTATTAGGAATGGTGTTTCTTGCCACTCATCAGTTTTTACTTGGAGCATTTGCGGGAGCAATTGCAAATGGACTAACGATTATCAGAAATCTTACCTTCCGTCACAAGAAGGATAATCAGATATTAAATCATTTTATTTGGCCGTATGTATTTTCTACAGTATTAGTAGCTACAGGTATCTATTTCTGGCAGGGTTGGCACTCACTTCTTCCTGCACTAGCTGTGACCGCTTCCACGTTTGCACTCTGGGCTGATGATACAAAAACTATCAGGATATTAAGTTTGATCGGACCATTTCTCTGGCTGCCGTATGCCTTTATAATTGAGTCAATACCCACTATACTAATTCAAGTAGTTATCATATCCTCTATTTTGATAGCGATGTTTCGCTTTGATAGAAAATAGTTCTGAACTCCCTGTGGGGTATTCTTAAAAACGTTGATAAATATAGCTTCTTAATTTGTGATCCCACGGAGAATCGAACTCCGATTTCCAGGATGAAAACCTGGCGTCCTAACCATTAGACGATGGGACCATGTGTATCTGGTCGTTTCTTGTTTTGTTTGTTCTGTACCTGGCTAGGTTTTCAAACCTGGCCACCTATTGTCTAATAAATATCGACAATTCGTTCCTTCGCACGACCGGATGAAAAGTTAAACACTTTTCATTCCATAACCATTAGACGATGGGACCTTTAAATAGTCTGGGAGACTGTTTAAATTGTGGGTGACGGTCTGGGAGACTGTTTCGGTTGAGTCTTATACTCAGCTTTGACAATCGCCATGCTTCTACACTCATATTCTGCAAATCTGAGTGCGCCTACTATACCAAACACTCGCAAAAAATCCAGTCTTTTTGCTCTGGCTGTTAGCATGATAGTATTGATGCACTATGAATGAAAAAATCACGAAAAAAATTGGTGAAGCGTATGCCTTTGCCCAAGTCTTAGAAACAACCTTTGCTGCTAACGAAGCAGTTATGACAGAACTGTTAGATACAGCGGCTGGTACGGTGGTATCCACTGCCGGAGAACAACGTGCGGCCTTGCACGCGATCTGCGACGCAGCTGAAATGTCAGATGTTTTGTTACCAAAGGTAGAAAAGACAGCCGCCAAAATTAGCAAGATGGGGGAGATGTATGTCGGAGATGATTGGGATGGCGCGGCTGAGGTGCTTGAATGGATGAGTTTCTTTGTTGGTGGAGCAATCGTACACTGGCAATTAATCGCTGGTGCTGGAGCAGCTATGGACGACGAGATGCTTACTGATGCAGCCACTAGTGGAGTGGTGTACTACGAAGCGCTGATGGATCAGCTCAAGCGAGCAGCCACAGAGGTTGGACAAGAGCGATCTCACTAAGACTTTTCCCTAGCTATACACAGGGTTTGTGCCCACAGTTATACAAGAGCTATCCACAGACTTGTACACAGATAGGGAATTAAGCCTTATTTTAAAAGTCATTGACCCTGCCGGCAATAAGCATTACCCTAGTAGTAGACCGATATTCGTGGTGAGTATCTATATACTATGTCCGAGGCTACGGACTAAAGGGTATCGGTCGAAGCTCTACGTTGTACAAAGCAAAAGCGCCTTCGGGCGCTTTTGTGTTGCTTGTACAATACTTATTTAACACAAAAAACACCTGCTCGATAGCAGGTGTTTTTGTTACTTCGCCTTGAGGGTCACGTAGATATCCTCGAGGGCTTTCACGGCGTCGCCGGCTGAAATGTTGTTCTGGTGA
>Ga0307930_1001440_pt1 | contig 18791 bp, 18 predicted proteins | sample OrgLakmetageno46_FD_203161 | JGI IMG/M metagenome (GOLD analysis project Ga0307930, IMG submission 203161) | Saline water microbial communities from Organic Lake, Antarctica - #46 | ecosystem: Environmental > Aquatic > Non-marine Saline and Alkaline > Saline | place: Antarctica: Organic Lake...
AACCTTATAAGATATTTGAGAATATATCTAACTATTTCCCAACTACAAGAGAAGAAGTTGTGGAAGTATGTATAAAATTTGAAATTATAAATTATACTATCAATGATGATTTAAGTATAGATGTTGATGGTGATGTTGATATGGCGAATAAGGGAATAAGCAGCTTACCAATTAAATTTGGAAAGGTAAGTGGTGATTTTGCTTGTGAGTCTAATTATCAATTCTTTACACTAGAGGGATGTCCTTATGAGGTTGGTGGGAGTTTTAGTTGTAATACCAATGAACTTTTTTCACTAAGGGGGTGTCCTAAGATAATAGGAATTGATTTTGATTGTGGGTATTGTCCAATAGATTCATTGGAAGGTTGCCCAGAAACAGTAGGTGGTAATTTTTATTGTGAGCATAGTGGTATAGAATCATTAGAATATATGACAAAAAATATTGGGGGATCTATTATTTTAAACATGAATGAAATAAAATCATTCAAAGGGTGTCCAGATAGTATATTTGGTAATTTGTATATAAGTGATAATAATATCACAGACTTAGAATATATACCAAATGTATCAGATTATATACACTTGCAAAGGAATCCAGTACACTCTATAGTAAACTCTTTCATTATAAAAGGTGATGATATGCTAATTGAAGATTTCCAAGACTATGATATAATAATTGATAATAAATCTATAAATTTGTTTAGGTTAGAAAATTTCTTTAAAGATTTTAACCTACCAATGCCAGACTTAAAAAAAATAAAAAAACATTATAAAATAATAGAATAAGAATGAAATATATAAAACCTTACAAGATATTTGAGAGTGCTAGTCCTAATTTCCCAACTACAAGGGATGAAGTTATAGAAGTGTGTGAAAAGTATGAAATATATAACTACATCATTAATGATGATTTAAGCATTAATGTTGAAGGTGATGTTGATTTAAATATTGATATCGATGAGGATATAGGCCTACAAAATATAAAATTAAAATATTTACCTGTTGTATTCAACTATGTAAAAGGCTCATTTTATTGTCAAGATAATGAATTAATATCACTAGAAGGTTCACCACGTGATGTTGGAATTTTTGATTGCTCTAATAATAAATTAAAAACACTTGAAGGTGGGCCAGTGGATGTGCGTGGTTTTTTCAGTTGTGATGATAATAATTTAAAAACATTAAATGGGTCACCTTCTAATGTTTCTAGGTGGTTTTCCTGTTCTAATAATAATTTAAAAACATTAGAGGGTTCTCCAAATGTTGTAAACGGAGAGTTTGTTTGTCATAATAATGAGTTAGAATCATTAAAGGGTATTAGTAAAAATATAACTGATAGATTATATATAAACCACAATAATATTAAATCGTTGGATTACTTTCCAACAACAACAAGTATAATATTCACACAAGGAAATCCAATAGATGTACTAATAAGCACTTTTATCAGAAATGATAACTTCAATGATCTTTTAGAAGAATTTGAAGAATTTGAAATATTAAGAAATGGTGTTGTTGTTTATCTAGATAGATTAAAAACCTTCATAGAAGGATTTGATTTGAAAATGCCTAGCTTAGATAGAATTAAACAAGAGTATAAAATAATAGAATAAACATGAAACATATAAAACCTTACAAAATATTCGAGAATGCTAGTCCTAACTTCCCAACTACAAGAGAGGAAGTTATAGAAGTGTGTAAAAAATATAGAATAAAAAACTACACTATCAATGATGATTTAAGCATAGATGTTGCTGATGATGTTTTTTTAACTAGAAGCTTAGAGTATCTACCACTTAAATTTAACCATGTGGAAGGTTCTTTTTTATGTGGCTTTAATGAATTAAAAACATTGGAGGGTAGTCCACAAACATTAGGTGGGTTTTTTAATTGCTCTTATAATAAACTAAAGACATTAGAAGGTTGTCCACAAACAATAGTACGTGGTTCTTTTAAATGTTCTAATAATAATATAATGACATTAGAAGGTAGTCCACAAACAATAAATGGTGATTTTATTTGTAGTGATAATAAGTTGGTAGATTTAGAACATTTCCCAGAAGTAAATGGTATAATAAATATAGAGAAAAACACAGTAAATTTATTAGTATATACTTTTATTAATAAAGTGGATACTTTTATGATAGAAGATTTTAACGACTATGAAATAGTTAGAAACAGTGATACTGTTATGTTAGATAGACTAGAGACCTTTATTAGTGATAATGATTTAATGATGCCAGACTTAAAAGAAATAAAAAAACATTATAAAATAATAGAATAAACATGAAACATATAAAACCTTACGAGATATTTGAGAGTGCTAGTCCTAATTTCCCAACTACAAGAGAGGAAGTTATAGAAGTGTGTGAAAGGTATAGAATAAAAAACTATACTATTAATGATGATTTAAGTATCGATGTTGATGGTGATGTTCATTTATATAGTAAAAATTTAGAATACTTACCACTTAGATTTAGTTATGTGAGTGGTGCATTTCTATGTTATGATAATGAATTAAAAACATTAGAAGGTTGTCCACAAACAGTAGGTGGGCGTTTTAATTGTTATTTTAATGAATTAAAAACATTAGAAGGTTGTCCACAAACAGTAAGTGGTAGTTTTTATTGTTATTTTAATGAATTAAAATCGTTAGAAGGTGGTCTACAAACAGTAGGTGGTCACTTTGGTTGTGAAGATAATAAATTAAGAGATTTAGAACATTTCCCAGAAGTAAGTGGTAGTATAAATATAGAGGGAAACACAGTAAATTTATTAGTGTATACCTTTATTAAAAAAGCCGATAGCTTTATGATAGAAGATTTTATAGACTATGAGATAGTTAGAAACGGAGACACTGTTATGTTGGATAGGCTACAAACATTTATAAGGGATAATGATTTAGAAATGCCTGATTTAGATGAAATTAAAAAACACTATAAAATAATAGAATAAAAATGAGACATATAAAACACTATAAAATATTTGAAAGAAATAGTCCTAATTTTCCAACTACTAAAGAGGAAGTTATACAAGTGTGTGATAAGTATAGGATAGAGAACTACACTATTAATGACGATTTAAGTATTGATGTTGATGGTATTGTTAGATTGTTTGGCAAAAATCTAGAATACTTACCCCTTAAATTTAATTATGTGAGTGGTAATTTCTATTGTAATGATAATGCATTAGAATCCTTGGAAGGTTCTCCACAGACAATAGGTGGTTGTTTTGATTGTTCTCGTAATGGTTTATTATCATTAGATGGTTGTCCACAAACGATAAATGGGTTTTTTGACTGTAGTGATAATAATTTAGAATCATTAGAAGGTGGTATGCAAATAGTAGGTGGGTATTTTGATTGTTCTTATAATGAATTAATATCATTAAAAGGAGTTTCAGAAATAGGAGGTAGATACTTTGATTGCCAATTTAATAATTTAACCGATTTAGAGCATTTCCCAGATGTAAATGAGAGTGTGTACTTAGCTTCAAATCCAGTGAATAATATTGTATATACCTTTATCAAAAATGCTGATATCTTTATGATAGAAGATTTTGTAGATTATGAAATAGTTAGAAATGGTGATACTGTTATGTTGGATAGGCTTCAAACTTTCATAGAAGGATTTGATTTAGAAATGCCTAATTTAAAAGACATTAAAAAACATTATAAAATAATAGAATAGAATGAAACATATAAAACCTTACAAGATATTCGAAAATAACAGTCCTAACTTCCCAACTACTAGAGAGGGTGTTATAGAAGTGTGTGAAAAGTATGCAATAAAAAACTACACTATTAATGATGATTTAAGCATTGATGTTGATAGTTATGTATATTTAGATAATAAAGGCTTAAAATATCTACCTCTTAAATTTAATTATGTGAGTGGTGGCTTTGATTGTTCTAATAATAAACTGAAATCATTAGAAGGTGGTCCATAAACGCTAGGTAGTGGCTTTGATTGTTCTAATAATAAACTGAAATCATTGAAAGGTGGTCCACAAATAGTAGGTGGTGGCTTTATCAATTGTTCTAATAATAAATTAACAGACTTAGAATACTTCCCAGAAGTAAGTGGTTATATAAACACAAAATTTAACTTAATAAATTTATTAGTATACACCTTTATCAAAGATGCTAATAGTTTTATGATAGAAGATTTTAACGACTATGAGATAGTTAGAAACGGGGATACTGTTATGTTGGATAGGCTACAAACATTTATAAGGGATAATGATTTAGAAATGCCTGATTTAGATGAAATTAAAAAACACTATAAAATAATAGAATAAATCCTCTAAGATAGTAAAATATATATTTAAACTTATCATAATATTTGTATATAAATAGGGAAAAGTACAATAAAATATATATAAAATAAAAGAAATAAAAAATGTCAGATAAAGAAAATCTTAGTGAAGAAGATTACTTAAAAAAACACCTAGGAAACCAAGACTCTAATGGTAATAATCAAACGAATAGTGATATACCAACTAGTGATTATAAACAAGGTGAAGATTCAGAAGGTATTAAAGTAAGTGATTTAAAATATTTCTCATTTAGTGTAGATATGCTACCATGTGGTAAGTTTTACCCAAGTGGATCAATGCTTATGATTAGACCAGCAGAAGTTGTTGAAATACAAGCATACTCTACTGTAGATGATAACAACTTCTATGATGTTGTTGAAAAAATGAATGGGATGTTACAATCTTGTGTCCGTATAAAGTTTCCAGATAATAAGATTGGATCTTATTTGGAATTAAAAGACCAAGATAGATTATATACCATATTTCTAATAAGAGAACTTACATTCCAAAAAGGTAATTCTTTAACAGTTAAAGTTCCATCGCCATGTGGTAATGAAGAAGAGGAAATGTCTATTGAGTTAGTTAGAGATAACTTTGTGTTCCACGAAATAAGTGATAGTCTTAAAAAATACTTTACACCTAGTAATGGTACTTACAATTTTAAATTAACTAATAAAAAGAGCTTTGAACTTGCTCCACCAACAATAGGGATACAGAAATCATTTAGTGATTATATAATCCAAGAAACTAATGCAGATAAAAAACCTAATTTAGCTTTTCTTAAAATAATTCCTTTTTTATTAGCTAACAGAACTAGTATCTCATATGAGGGTATTAAGGCTAAGCTAAAAGACTTTAAAGATATGGATGAGGTTTCATTCCAATTTTTAAATTCAGCAGTTAGCAAGCTTTCATTTGGTATTAAAGAACTTAAAAAAATATCAGAGTGTGGTGAGGAGGTACGCACACCCATGAAGTTTCCCAGCGGAGCATCAAGTATTTTCGTTGTTCAAGATGCCTTTGAAGCATATCTTGAAGAATAAATTAATGTTACAAAAACATTTCCACTTACAAGAGTATTCAATAGACTCTTGGCCATTTTGGATGTTTGAGGAAAACATTAAGATAGTAAATGAAATAGTTGAGGAAGAAGAAAAGAACCAAGGAAAGCAAGAACAACAACAATCTTCTAACTTTGATGCTAACTCAATGATGAAAAATGCCCAAAGTATGACCAATAACATACCAAAGCCTAAATATTAAGAAAGGGATAGGTTTATAGCCTATCCTTTTTAATTTATATAATTAAATGGAAAAAGAAAGATTATACTTTATAGAGAATGTATTAAAAAATTCACCTAATAGGATTAAAGAATCTTATGTAAGCAAACATTATCCAATAGTATTTGAGCAAATAATAGATATAACTAGGGATAAGGATTTCTCATTTAAACAAAGAATTTGGCATTGGGTTTATAATAACACTAATTTCATAAAATGCTACTGTGGTAATAAGGTATCATTTGGACAATCTTGGAAAGGTGGATATAAAGAATATTGTTCTAACAAATGTTCTTCCAACTCACCAAGTGTTAAAGAAAAGGTAAAAAATACAATTGAAGAAAAGTATGGAGTTTCCCACTACTCTAAAACTGATGAGTTTAAAGAAAAATATAAAAAAACTAGTTTGGATAAATATGGTGTTGACAACTATTCCAAAACCAAAGACTATGTAAATAAGTCTAAAGAAACATATCTTAAAAAGTATGGTGTTGATTCATTTACAAAGACTGAAAAATATAATATAATATCTAGAAACACATCATTTAAAAAGTATGGAGTTTCCCACTACTCTAAAACTGATGAGTTCAAAGAAAAGTTTTCTAAAACAATGATGGATAAATACAATTCTGCTTCTTGCTTTGGGGGAGAGAATTATAGAGGAGAGAACTTTGAAATGTGTAAAAACAATTTATATGTAAAGTATCTAGGTAATGGTATAAGTAAATTTAAGTGTGATGATGATAAATTACACACCTTTGATATAAGCACTGATAATTACTTTGGTAGGCTTTGTAATTCTAATAAGTTATGCACTGTATGTAGTCCTATTTCTGACTTAGATTCCATTAAGGAAAAAGAACTATATGAATATGTCAAAAGCATATCATCACATAATGTTGTTAAGAATTATAGGGATAAATACGAAATAGATGTTTACATACCAGAACTTAGCATAGGCTTTGAATTTAACGGTCTTTATTACCACTCTAACAAGTTTAAAAAGAATAACTATCATATTGTAAAGAAAAACTATTTTAAGGATAGAGGGATAAGGATTATACATATATGGGAAGATGATTGGGTAGATAGAAAAGAAATAATAAAATCTCAAATACTATATAATCTTAATAAAATAGAAAATAGAGTATATGCTAGAAAATGCATTGTTAAGGAAATATGTACTAAAGCTTCATCTATATTTCTAAACGAAAACCATATACAAGGTACATGTAATAGTGTATATAAAATAGGTTTGTTTTATAATGACGAATTGGTTTCTATTATGACGTTCGATAAATTTGAGGGGAGAAAGAAAATGGAAGAAGGTGGTTGGAATTTAAACAGATACTGTTCTAAAACATACCATAATATAGTTGGTGCACCTTCTAAATTACTAAAACATTTCATAAATGAGAAGAGTCCAATTAGAATTATAAGCTATGCAGATTACTATTGGAGTGATGGTAATTTATACGAACAACTTGGATTTGAAGAAAAGTATATTACAAAGCCAGATTATAAATATATTGTAAATGGTAAGAGGGTTCATAAGTCCAACTATAAGAATAGTAATATTAAAACATCTATGACAGAGAGTGAATACACAAAATCTAATAATATTTACAAAGTTTATGATTGTGGTAAAATAAAATATGAATTATTAAAACAAAAAAAAGCCAAATAAATCATTATTTGGCTTTTTTATAAATTATTATTTATTAGTAACCCGATACTAATGGTGGGTTAATAGTGAAGTTTTGATCTATGTATTCATCAATAAAGTAATCCCATACAAAATTTGCAGTGACTTCTTTGATGATATCATTAGAACTCCAATCTAAGTCATAACCTCCTAACTTCTTTAGTTGAACGTTTTGGAATGTAACACGTCTTAATACAACACCTTTTTTATCATGTTGGTTAACTATTATAGTCCCAATTAAGTCACTCTTATAGTGAAGTGACCCATTCTGTGAATTAAATACTAAATCATACCATGCTTTCATTGTGTTCCAAGTCTCCATAGCACCTTCTTGATTAACATTTACCTGAAACGGTATATTTATTTCACCAGACGTTTTAGTAGGTGTGGTTAAAAACTGTCTTGTAGAATACTTGTAACGTTGCGTTACGTTCTGAATATCAAAAGCGGTTAAAGCAGCAGCCTCTAAATCTACTTTAGTGGCATTTTCTAGCAAAAGAATAGGATCTCTACCTTGTGCTTGTAAGATAACTGGTAAAATAAAGGTTACTTCAAATAGGTTTTTATATACAACCTCATCTGGGAGTGTCCCTGGTCCACCTGGACTTCCTACGTTTGATATTTGTGTAAAATGTGGTAATGGCATAATTTTTAGTTATTTTTTATATTTTATATATTAATGTATTTTATCTCTCTAGTATATATATTAAATCAAAAAAACAACTTTTATATTAAATATGGTATAATTATATAAATAAGCAATATGGCAAAGATATTTTTGATAGGAGATACACACATTGGTTTGGGTTATCCCAATAAGACTGACAAGTGGTTGAAAGTTCACAAGGAGTACTTTGATGACTTCTTAATACCTACTCTAAAGAGGGAGGTAAAAGAAGGTGATATAATTATCCACCTAGGTGATTTTTTTGATAATAGAAATGTTGTACCCATTAATCTATTAAATTTTGGAATGGATCAAGTTGAAAGGATAGCACAAATAGCACCATTTCATATACTTGTTGGTAACCATGACTGTTGGTCTAGAAGTAGCGATGAGATAAACACTATAAGACCTTTTAAGTACATACCAGGTGTTAGTATTTACGATAAGGTATCAACACTAGAGTATAATGGTTATAAGTTCCTTATGATGCCTTATTTTGAGAAAAAGAGTGAACAGATAAGACATTTAAATGAGAATAAGGATTGTGATTATGTTCTTTGTCATTCTGATTTAAATGGTGCTAAAATGCATTTAACATCAGTTGGTCATAAAAACAATGATATGATTGGTGTTGATGAATTTAAAGGATTTAAAGGTGTTTATTCTGGTCATATACATTTAGTTCAAAGGAATAAGAACTTCACATTTATAGGCTCTAACTTTCAGATGGATAGAAATGATTATGGTGACCAAAAAGGTATGTTTGTTATTGATACAGAAAATGATAAAGAAGAATTTATAGAAAACAATGTCTCGCCAGTATTTAAAAGAGTTAAAGTAACACAAGAGAGCGATTTAGATACTTTAGAAGAATTAAAGGATACTAAAGACTATATAGACTTATTCATATCTAATAATTTATTGATTAATGATAGGAAACTTAGAAGAAAATTAGAAATACTACTAGAAAGTGGTAAGTTTGCCTCTGTGGACTATATAGACGATATAACAAATGATTTAGAGGATGGTGATGAAGTAGATTCAGTAAATGAAGAATTTGATGAAGATAACTTAGATATATCTATTCAACTAGATTATGAAGATTATGTAAAGGAGTATATTCTAAAGCAAAAATATGATAATAATAAATTTAAGGATGGGATATTAGAGCATTATTCTAACATAATAGGAATATATAAAGATAACTTTAAGCTTAACAAAAACGATAATGACTGAGACCATTGATGCGTATGAAGTTTATGAAAGAATTTTCACAAACAGACCTTATGGTAAAAACTTAAAAATATACTCAAAAGATATAATAAAGATTGTGATAGAATTACTATCAGACTATGAAGAATATGAGATGTGTATTGAACTAGATAAATACCTAGAATCTAGGTTTGATCATAATAAGGGTTATAAAGACTTTAAAATGTTTTAGGATATCTTATTTATTCTTAAGTTTTCTATCTAGAATTTTAGAAATATTAGATCCAATAGTCATATGTATATTTTTTATATCATCTGATTCAACCTCTTCGATTTCACCCATAAACTTATAAAAAAATCTATAATATACGCTAGAGTCCAAATCCTCTGGTATCTCTTTTTTAATTGATAAGTCTATCTTATAGCTATTGTTTATGTTTATTTCGAAATCAAAAGTAGTTTTAGAACATGGTGTTGTTTTAAATTTAGGCTGGTACTTAACCTCAAATACTGAATAGTCTGTTATCTTATTTTTCCTCATATAAAAATTTAAAAACATTGCAGGTGCTTCTATAAAGTCTGATAGTGTTTGTAAATCATCACCAAAATCATTTGACTCTATTATATCCTCCATTCTTTTCTTTAAATCTATAATTGAATCAAAATCTACCTTATGGTAAACGCAATTTATATCATATAAATATACAAATGAATTATCTTCTAACACAGTTTTGTCTAAATCTACTTTAAATATAAATTTAGTGTGTATTATAGATACATCCTCAGCCTTTAACCCATGTATTGAAATAACTAGTTTTAAAAACTTTTTATCAATAGTTGATTCATATAAAGTTTCGACAGAATTAACCATTCCACTGTTTTCATCAAATATATCTCTAACTACATTTTCTATTTCAGATATCTTTATCATTATTAAAATTGTTTTTCATAAGATTCTTTTCTTAAATCAAGAATTCTCTCTATATAACCATTCCTTCTTAAAAGTTTAAAAACTAAATTTTTTAGAGAATACTCACCACTTTCACTTTCTAGACCAGACTTTCTATAATTTTTTATCTTATCCCAGAGTTTTTTAACACGCTTTTTATATTCATTATAATCATATTTATCTATTTCGTCTTCCAAGTCATCAACTAGCATCATAATACCCTTAGCCTTTTCTTTAATATCCATCTCGTCTGGTATAAAGTCAACCTTAACAGGTTCTATATTCCATTTACTATTAAGCACTGAATACACACCAGAAGACCTATGTGGTTCTTTGATATCTTGTATATAGACTTCAACTTCAAAACCATTGACATATAAATCATATGATTTATTCCATAGGTTTTTAGCAGAATCCGTAAACTTTTTAACTAGTTTAGTATCTGAATTAACCTTTTCAAAATCTATTATTATATGTAAATCAAAGTCCGAATATTTTTCAGACCAATTAAAGTTAGCAAGTGATCCAGTTAAGGTAATATCATCTATTTCAACATTTAGGCTAGTTGTATTATAAAAGTCTTGTGATATAGTTAATAACTTTTCACGCACATCTTCTTTCATACTTTTATCTTCTTCCCAAATTTTGGTGTTTAATTCATCCTTTATGTGAAAAGATTTAACTGCATCGAAATCCTTTTCCACAAATTCTAAAAACTTAGTTACTTTCATAATTATATATATTAAAATATTAAGGCCGCATTTCTAAACTTATTGTTTTAAATTAATATAATACTAAATAATAAAAGATATGAAACTTAGAGATAATGGAATTATAACAAAGGCAGACTATATTGGCAAGACTTTGGACGAAGCTTCTAAACATGCAGAAAATGGTGGCTACGTCACAAGGGTGGTTAGTAACAATGGTAATTCTCCTATGTTAGATATGGATGCTAATCAGAATAGAATTAATTTTATTATTAGTAATGATAGAGTTACTGATGTATATGGTGGATAATTAAAAATAATTATAATAAAACTTGTGAGAACCATTTAATAGTTTTATATTTGCATAGTAAAATAAATATAAGATTTTTAAAGAAAAGTATAAAGAGAGAAAATAATTTTAATATATAGAATAATGAGAACAATTAACACATTTAAGCATTTTAGTAAAAAGTCGTTTTGGTTTAGTCCAAACTCGGTAAAGAATGTTATTTGTTCTAATTTTATGATTTGATATAAAAATAGTAAAAAATATATTTAAAGCCGAGCTTCGAAAGAAATTCGGCTTTTTTGTTTTATATAATTCTGTAGCTCAGTTGGTTTAGAGCATCTGTCTTTTAAACAGAGGGTCGTGGGTTCGAACCCCACCAGGATTACACATGGAGTAGTAGCTCAGTAGGTAGAGCACTTGGTTGAAGACCAAGGTGTCGTGGGTTCGAACCCCACCTTCTCCACAAGATTAAATGGTGTGTGTAGCTCAGTAGGTAGAGCGTTGGCTTGTGGTGCCAAAGGTCGGGGGTTCGAAACCCCTCATACACCCTAAATAATACGGACGTAGTTCAAAGGCTAGAATAACGATCTCCAAAATCGTAGATGAGATTTCGAAATTCTCCGTCCGTGCTAGAGTTTAATAAAAATAATATATAGTATAATGAAACTTATAAACACATCGAGTAGTTCAAGTCGCTTAATAATTTCGAAAGAGATTCGATTGTGTGTGTAATTATTTTTTAAAAATATTATTAGCCTTTCGAATTTATTTGAAAGGCTTTTTTAGTTCTATATTTCAATGGATAGAATACTCGGCTACGGACCGAGAGATAGGGGTTCGAATCCTCTTAGAACTACTAATTATGGAAGATTTATCCGAAAGATTCTGGGTAGCGGAGACGGTCTTGAAAACCGTTTGCTTTAGGGCGTGTGGGTTCGAATCCCACATCTTCCGCATAATTTTAATGGAAGCGTACTCAATGTTGGCAAAGAGGCTGGTTTGCTAAACCAGTAGGTCTGTAAAAGGGCGAGTGGGATCGACACCCACCGTTTCCGCTAGTTTTTTATTAGTTCCTTTAATTCGTCTATTTGCTGTTGTAAGCTATCTATCTTATTATTTTGCTCTTTATTCTCATTTTCCTGCTCTGCAAGTTTTAGAGATAAGAAACTATTATAATTAACAGACATCATTCCACCGTCTTCTGGTTTCTTAACAACTCCTGGATTTGTTTTTTCTATTTCTTGAGCTATAGTACCATATACAGTAATTCCTGGTTGAGTTTTTAATTCATAAGAATATACTGATTTTGATATTTTCTTTATATTAGTCTTTAGCCTTTTATCTGAGCTTTCAAAGAATCTATCTGCTGTTAAATCTCCACTCCATTTTAAATTTTCATCTGAAGTAAGTTGAAGTCTTCCGTTATTATCAACACCAGAATCTGAAGTTAAATGAAAATCTATAGCTTTTCCAACTTCCATAAGTCCATCAGATTTAACTACAGGTATATAATTCCACACTATACCATTGGATTGATTAACAGATGCTCTTTGCAGTCCTCCTAAAGTAAGAGCATCTACACTACTAACATTAGCTCCATTTCCTATAAAAGAATCTGCTGTTACATCTCCATGAACTTCAAAATTTCCATCTTCTCCAAGTTCAACTTCACCAACTTGTGAAACATCTCCATTAGGCCTAAAAAGCATTCTTTTAGCTTGAGTACCTACATAGTTTTGACTAAAAATTGTAACAGCAGCACCATTATCTCTAATTTTAGTGTTAGTATTAAAACTTGTAGTGTCTCTAAAATCTTTATTACCAGTTACTTCTTCATCTATATTGTCTGTCCTTCTAACAAAGTCATTACTATCTAAACCATCTAAAGTTTCTGCATCCGTACTTACAGAAATAATACCGTTTGAAATACTAACTCCATTACCAATTTTTACACCTCCTAGAACTGCATCCGTTGCTGTTTGTAGGGTATAACCTACACCTGGTATCCTCTCCCAAAAAGTACCATTGTGAATAACGTCATCTCCAACATCATATGATATAGACCTATTTCTAGAAATTCTTGAATCGTCTAAATCAGAAGTACCTGCTGTTGTAACTCTATAGTAATGTCCTTGAACGCCTGTACTATCCGCTAAAGTAGGGGTGTTTGTATCTGCATTCCAAGTACCTTTATAAACTTGTGATGCAGATATTGGTGTCCATGTTGCGTTTCCATCAGCATCTGTTTTTAAAAAGTAACCATCTACTGCTCCTGATGTTAATTTAATTGTAGGTGCTTCTACGATATCTGCTATTAATTTAGTTGCCATAATTATTTATTAATTTTTTTTGTTAATACTTAAAAGGTTACGCTTGTCCAATTATTTTGTATTATTGTTATCCAAGCATAAGTATTATCATTGGTTTGCATACACATCTCACAATATGTATTACCCCCATCTTTTCTATACCTCATTGTGCCTACCTTATCTAAAGAGGGTGCATCAGTATCATCAGACACCTTTATTCCACCATCAACATCTAATTTAGATTTAGGGTTTGTAGTTCCTATACCTACTTTACCTTCTATAGATTGAGTTGTCTCCCCTGTTTTCTTAACTACATTGTTGTCCAATGCATAATCACCTGCTGGTTGTATACCTGCTTGTGATAAGGTATTATTTACCCAAGTAGTACCAGTCCATTTAAGAATTTCACCATTGGTATTACTACTAATTGTTACATCCTCATGAGAAGCTAGTGAATGAGCTAAAGGTGTTCTAGCATTAGATAGTCTAAAATCGTTTCCTTCTGTTGTGGTATTTGCTGTTGTGCCATATATTACTGCAAAAGTTCTTGCCGAACTTCCATTATAAATATCACCTGATAAACCTGTACCAGGTGTTAAATCCTCGTTAGTATGGTTTAGCAAAGAATACCTACCATCTAAAGATGCAGTAATATCAGGTAGGTTTCCAGTTCTCCCAGCAGTTAATACACCAGTCTTACTACTAAAAGATAAAGCATTTATGTATTCATCGCCATCTGGTAGTGAGTCTAAATCTGTCCATTGAGTGCTTATTATACTACCGTCTCTTTGTGTAAGCGTGATAGTCTTAGTGTTAGTGCCTGTAACTGCAATAGACTCTATGTCATCATTATAAGAAGTATCCCATTGAGATTGCTTAGTCAATGTTGGTATTCCGTAACCAGTTGTTGTAGATAGTATACCTGTACTGTTATTATAATCTAAACCTAAAACAGACTCACTGAAAGTTGAAGCTATATTAATCACACCACCTGCTGAATAACTTATATCTATTCCATCACCTTCTACTAAATCTATAGAGTCATCTGAAAATATTCCTGTTCTTTGAAAACCATTGCTTTTTAAATTCCACGAGGCATAGTTATCAAGTGTTGGTTTGTTTTGAACTTGATCCCAGTCTATTGATATGTTTCCTTCAAAAAATTCAAAATTTTCACTTATTGTAACAAAATTACCAATACCCTTGTACCAAAGTAGTGTTCTAAAATTTGGATTAAAAATAATATTTCTTTTTAAAAGTTCATTGTCCAAATTTCTACTAGTATTTATCGTCCAAGTACCACTAGAATCTGCTTCGTATATTTCACCAGTTCTAAGATCATATATTTCATTTAATCCACTACCACTTATAGATATATTTTTATAAGTACTGTTTAATTGACTAAGTGAAGAGAATCCATATCTAGCTGGTCCTTTAAACTTTTCTAAAATAGGCAAACTGTTTAAATCTATTGTGAGTTCTGTGTCTTCAAATGTAACATCTTGTGTTAAATCAGAGAAATTTAAGACCGAGGTTGTTATGATGTTACCATCTCTTTCGACTCTCACATCAATCTCGGCACCATTCCAAGAATTAGTGGTTGGTGTTTCTATTAAAGATCCCCCATTTTCTAATAATTGTTCAGTGTCTTTTTTAAAATCGTATATTATAACATATTCACTCGTTGCAGAACCACTAAGTGAACCATTAAGACCACCTCTGCTTAAAATTACTGTTATAGTATGTTGGTTAGGAACAAACTCATCAGTTGTATTCAAACCAGGATATGATGCTTGGTCTAGACCAAAAGCTTGGTTTGATACTAAATCATTCTCATCTTCAACGTATGCTATAACAATACATATTCCATCATCATCACTATCTGGTGATGTAAGTGTTGCATTTAATGTATAGCTAGATATTGGTATATCACTAACAAAGCCTATGTGGGTTGTTGAGTTTACTGTTGTGTTTATTTGGTCTATGCCTGATGTATAATTCCATTGTTGTGTTTCATTCACATTTGCTGGTATAGTAGAGTTATTGTGAGAAAATCTTTGCCATGTATTAAAAACTTCTTGAAATGAAGTAAATGTAGTTGGATTTAGTTGTGCATCTGATAGTTCGTCTGAACTTCTAATATAATTACCCTCAACTATGCTATCTTCTGCTTGTATAGTATTAGTATTATCTGTTTGTATCTTATAAATCTGACCTTCTAAACCAAACGGGTTTTCTGTTAATTCAGAATCTATAGTAATAGAGTTATTATTACTAGTATTATCATATGTTAATGTTATATTATTACCACTCACTAGGTTAATACCACTATCTGGTGATATATTATTTCTAGACACACCATCTGTCTTTAATTCCCAGTCTAAATCTAGAACCACATCACCTATCTCTCCATTTACACTTAAAACATTATCGCTATTTCTGGATACTTCAATTATACCATTTTCGTTATATACTAAGTAATCTCCTATATTCCATGCTATTGAAAATATTGTACTTTGCTCACTCGCTCTATATACTTCACCTCTTCTAGAAATATCAGAATCAGTTAGTGTGGGTGTGTTAGTAATCGGATTCCACTTACTTATGTAAGTCAAAATAAAAGCATTATTAATAGAATCAAGTATCTTTTGGTCAACATATCCTTTATTTGTGACTTCACCTAACTCAGTAGGTGTGTCCACATAGTATAATTTTGCATCAGTTAAAAATTCAACTACTGTGTTGTTACCAAAAGATACATTGCCATCACCACTAAGCTTGGATAAGTTTACTGAATTGTTATTGATTTGTTTTCCACTAATCTGACTCATTAAAAATTTGCTTTTATTTATATATTATTAATGGTTAAGTACCTTCGTGGATATGTGGAAGAATATAATGCAATATTCTAAGTCTTTCAAGCATTATAATATACACCATTACCGTTGTTATATAACATTTTATCTTGTCCCTCATCAGTTTGACCGTTTATAAAAAATAAGTCACCAATAATTCCCTCAAAAAATAATGATGGAGACTGATCTTGGTTAGCTCTAGCACCAACTGATATAGGATTTGTGGCACTTGGAGAGGACACCACACTTAATGTATTAATAACTTCATTATTCACCTTTATAACAATAGATTCATTGTCTAAATACTTATATTGTAAAAAATAAAATTGATTTATAATAGGTATTAGCGTTGATCCTGCTCCATTTATAGTTGTACCGTCTGAATACCCAAAAAATATGCGACCACTACTATTTTGAAGACTTATTGATAATTTTGTATCTTCAATCACAGGACTATCATCAGATATAATACCTTCAAATGATGAAGTTTTATTACCAAGTACTTTAAACCAGAAACATACTGTAAAGTTAGTATAGTCTAAACTGTTAAAAAGAGAAGGTGGGAGTTGTACATAGCTATTAGTGCCATTAAACTCATATGCATCACCTAGCTTCCCAGAAGCATTTCTAGTGACACCCCCAACAACCGTTCCGTTGTGGTTATTAATAAGATCAATAGCGTTACCAGAACTTTCATCAAATCTATAATATGCAATTGTATCAATAAATGGATTACTTTTTGATTTAAACCAATACCTAGTTTCATGGTGCTTTAATTATTATTTAAGTACTAAAATACTAGAAAGAATCATCACAGAACCTAACAATATAATAAATGTGTAGAAGTATATGTTTGTAGCAACAAACTTATTAAGAATACTTGGTTTATGGAATACACCAACACATCCAATTATAATCCATAATATGGTAATAACAAATAGAATTAGTGTAATATTATATAACATTATGCTTCATATATTATTTCTACATCATCACCTGATTCCAAACTAAAACCAGCATTCCCAGCATTCCATACTAACAAATCACCGATATCTAAGTCATCAAGTGCAAGTGGTACACCAGTTGCACTTGATGCAACAAAGTAAGCATCTAAAGAATTGGTACCATCTGCAACTTTTTGTTTTTGTCCATTTACTAATACTGAAACTCTAGAAAAATCACTAGGCGTGGCACTAAGTGCTATAGTTGTTACAGAATTGTTAGAAGTATATGATGTTGCTAATGTTGTAAGATCATATACAGGTGTTGCATTTAAAAAAGAATTATCAACTTCAATTTGTCCACTTGCATTTATTATTAACGTGCTATTATCTATATTTGCCTTTAATCCATTTCCATCAAAAACTAACCCAGGATTTGTTGCTAAATCAACATCTATTTTACTCCCATTATTAGTCAATCCAAGACCCGCTAAATCAATAGCAACTTGTGTAGTGTCTAAAGAAACTACATTATTATTTCTTGATAAACCTGTACCAACATTTGTTAATAGTGCTAATTCAGAACCAGCAGTACCAGCAACCCAAACAGATGCAGATTCATCCCATATAAGATTGGCTAGTGGATTTGTGCCTCTGTCTATTTCTATACCAGCATCAACTCCACTTCCTGCGGAATTTCCTTTGGCTAATGTTATTATGTTATCGGTTATTTCTAATTGAGTCGTATTTACAAAAGTGGTAGTTCCATTGACTGTAAAATCACCATCAACTATTAAATTATTTGAAAATGTTCTGTTGCCAATTATAGTATTTTTCAATGTAACTGTATCATTATTTATTGTTAATGCATCTTCATTAACATTAACACTAAAATCTAAACCTATGAGTTCTAAACCATTACCAGCTGTGTACTCTGTGTTTGTATCAGTAACTGTCTCAGTAGCGGTAGTAATCCCAGTTATATGTCCGTAAGTATCTAAAACTATATCTTGGATATAAGTTCTTCCAGAATTATTACTTGAAACTTGTGTAGAAGTATCTTCATGACTAAAGACTAACCCATCTAAGTCTAGTCCCGCACCAGCTGTATACTCTGTGTTTGTATCAACAGAGTTGATTTTAATAGTGTTCGCTGTATCGTCTTTTACCACAGTTGTGTTTGTTCCATTTATCCATTGTGCAGATGCTATATCTCTAATTTCTTCATCACTACGCTGAGTATCAGTAACTGTCTCAGTAGCGGTAGTAATCCCAGTTATATGTCCGTAAGTATCTAAAACTATATCTTGGATATAAGTTCTTCCAGAATTATTACTTGAAACTTGTGTAGAAGTATCTTCATGACTAAAGACTAACCCATCTAAGTCTAGTCCCGCACCAGCTTGATACACTGCATCTTCTGAGGCTGCGAATACTTGATCATCAACGTATTTTTTATTTACCAATTCAGTATCTACCGTTGGTGCATCTATATAAAATAGTCTTGCTCCTGTTAAAAAATTCATCTCGGCAGTACTATCAAAAGATACTTCACCA
>Ga0307930_1001442_pt1 | contig 18779 bp, 22 predicted proteins | sample OrgLakmetageno46_FD_203161 | JGI IMG/M metagenome (GOLD analysis project Ga0307930, IMG submission 203161) | Saline water microbial communities from Organic Lake, Antarctica - #46 | ecosystem: Environmental > Aquatic > Non-marine Saline and Alkaline > Saline | place: Antarctica: Organic Lake...
TAGGACCTGTTCCGACGCTTGCACCCACGCCTGAGCCAACTCCTGAGCCAACTCCAGAACCCAATCCCCAGCCCACTGATGCACCCACTCCTGAGCCTAATCCACAGCCCACTAATGCACCGACGCCTGAGCCCTCTCCTGAGCCCAACCCACAGCCAACCAATGCACCTACGCCTGAGCCCACTCCAGAGCCTAATCCTCAGCCAACCGATGCGCCCACGCCCGAGCCGTCTCCAGAGCCTAATCCACAGCCCACTAATGCTCCGACGCCCGAGCCCACTCCTGAGCCCAACCCACAGCCAACCAATGCACCAACCCCGGAGCCCACTCCAGAGCCTAACCCACAGCCCACCAATGCGCCCACTCCTGAGCCCACTCCAGAGCCTAATCCCCAGCCCACCGATGCACCAACGCCTGAGCCAACTCCTGAGCCCAATCCACAGCCGACTGAATCTCCGACACTTGAGCCAACAGTTCTACCACCGACTGCCCTAGGACCTGTTCCGACGCTTGCACCCACGCCTGAGCCAACTCCTGAGCCAACTCCAGAACCCAATCCCCAGCCCACTGATGCACCCACTCCTGAGCCTAATCCACAGCCCACTAATGCACCGACGCCAGAGCCCTCTCCTGAGCCCAACTCGCAGCCAACCAATGCACCTACGCCTGAGCCCACTCCTGAGCCCAACCCACAGCCAACCAATGCTCCGACGCCCGAGCCGACTCCAGAGCCCAATCCACAGCCGACTGATGCTCCGACGCCCGAGCCAACTCCCGAGCCCAATCCCCAGCCCACCGATGAACCCACGCCGGAGCCGACTCCAGAGCCCAATCCACAGCCGACTGATGCTCCGACGCCCGAGCCCACTCCAGAGCCCAATCCACAACCAACTAACGCGCCAACGCCCGAGCCAACTTTTGAGCCCAATCCACAGCCCACTGATTCTCCGACGCCTGAGCCGACTCCCGAGCCGCATCCACAACCGACTAATGCGCCAACGCCCGAGCCATCTCCTGAGCCCAATCCACAACCGACAAAGGAGCCAACCTGTGAAGAGGATGAATGTGTGGAGGACGATGACGAGGACGATGACGAGGACGATGACGAAGACGAGGACGATGACGAGGACGATGACGAGGACGATGACGAGGACGATGATGACGACAAGGACGATGATGAGGACGATGACGAGGACGAGGACGATGACGAGGACGATGACGAGGACGATGACGAGGACGATGACGACGACGACGACGACGACGACAAGGACGATGACGACAAGGACGATGACGAGGACGATGACGATGACGATGACGAGGACGACGACGATGACAAGGACGAGGACGAGGACGATGAAGATGAGGATGACGAGGATGACGAGGACGAGGACAGGCGCCGTTAGAAGGACCTCCGGTATTTTAATGGATGTGGATGCATTTACTTCCTTTGAAACCCCCTGCTGCTGTCGCAGGTGCTAAGCGCTGTTGGGCCATAAAGGATTCATGGGGCTCATGCGCACTTTCATATTTCTGCATATTCGCACACCTCTGAAGTGTGATGGTCCTGAAAGGCCAGATAAATAAAAGAGATTACATTCGGTTTAAGATTAGCTTAGCTTAGCTTAGCTTAGTTAGCAAGAAAGAGGACAGGCGATGCTGAGATCGGCTGGCGCCCGACGCCCGAGAAAAAACATTGAGACGATGCCCTGCTGGGGCAAAAAATAGCCCAGAGAATTGCCTCGTGGAATTGGGACGTGGCACACGAACGAGCACTCAGTCCCGCCGACTTGTTCGGAGGAAAGGCGCCAGTTGGAGCCTTAATTGGCATTCTGGAGCGAATTTGCTAGCGCATATGCAGCTCAAGTGCATTCTTTATGTGCCACTGTGACTACTGTGTACTTGCCTTTCTTTGTTTTTGGGAGAGTATTAACTAGACTAGACTAGACTAGACTAGCTTAAATTCGAGTTCGAGTTCGCTTAAATTTGATTGGACTGAGCTCCTACCAATAGCAAAGAAACATCAACCTAGAGCTACAGTAAATATTAATGTCGAGTCAAGTCTAGTTAGTACTCCCCCAAAACAAAGAAAGACAAGCGCACAGTAGTCGCAGAGGCTTATTGAATAAATGAACTTGAGCTGCACATGCCCTAGAAAATTCGCTCCAGGAGGCTCTCCTCTGTAATGGATTCAAGTCGTAATGTCACAAAAAAACAACGCCATGGGCTTGAGAAATTTGCGCAAAGCGTCGCCAGGCACCTATAGAATAGACTAGGATGTCAAATGAGTGCGCAACTTCACCTTTGGAATATTCAGCGTTTGCTAAGATACTGCGTGTGCGATCGTGGTGCTCTTTGTTGACAGCTTTTTGCCTTTTCTCTAAAGTGGCCCCGGGAGTAGTAGAGGTGTTGTCAAACTCGAAGTGTACGCGCGTGCGTTGCGCGCAAGTCAAAATCGTAAATAGGGAGTGTGTGGAGAGTAGGAAGTTTGGACCCCCCCTCTCTAAAGTGGAAACTGTTCATGAAATAATTTTGTAGAGGTGTTGCCGTAGTGGGAGAGGCCTTGTAGAGCTCTCTTCAATGCAGAAACAGACGCAGAAACGACTTAAGTCCGGCGGTTTCAAAATTATTTCATGAACAGTTTCCACTTTAGAAGGGGGTGGAAGTATTATGCTTACTGCCCTCTACACACTATCCTCTTTACGATTTTGACTTGCGCGCAACGCACGCGCGTACACTTCTGCCCGCAGAATTGGCTTCTGTGTCATTTGGGTTTGTATTAGTTCGAGTTCGAGTTTGTAGTGTCTTAAAGTCCACAATTTGGTCTGCCCCGTCTAAGTCACAATCAAAACCATTGCTACCTGATAAATGAGAGGCTCTTATCACATGATCTGGTATGATTTTGTTTAAATTTTTGATTTGAGAGCCGCTCGGGGGTTCAGGAAGTTGACGCTGGAAGGTGCCCTTGGTGCCTTGTCCATTAGTAGATCCAGTTGACTTGTAAGGAACCCCGGCGTTGTGTAAGCCCACTTCAGCGTTGCCCAGGGTCGTGTTGTGGTTGACAGCTGCGTTGCTTTGTGTTTCTGCCTTTTAGACTCTAGCCCTCAAAATTGTATTCCGGCCCACTGGGGCCTACGTAGAGTAGCTTCATGAAGTCATGACCCCCCGTAGGGGCATCGATGTCTCTATACTACTGTACTACTGTGAGCTGTGAGTACAGATCTTTCTCCCCTGTAGCCTACAGATCTTGAGCAGTACTTCCCATTTAGTGGCCCTGTATGAAATCCTTCGCTTCCATTTGGGCTTTTGGATTGAATTCCTTTGAACCGAGTGAAACCTCCGCGTGTGGAGGCGTAGACCCGGGTGGATACATAACCGGTGGGGTGGTGGTGGTTACAGCAAATCAGAAAAACAATAATGTTCCCATAAGCATATAGATTTGCTCTCCTTGCTCTCCTAACTATCGAAACTTTGTTTTGCTTCTGCCGTGGGCCTTCAGCTCGACTTGCCTGTGGGCGAAGGGCACAAAAGTGGCGTTAGGCGAACCAACTTGGTGTTGCTGCCACCGGCCTTAGCTCTTTGCCCTGATTTGGCACGTGGAGAAAACCAAATGTCCACTTCAACGGACAACAACGCGTACTGTGTGTAGTGTGTACACTTCGCAGTTTTTGTACACCCCACAAAATGGCAGTTGCTTTAGGCTCTCAAGGCAAAAATTGGACAGCGGCTTTGGGCGTTGGCTTGGGTTTCGCAACGGTTGTTGCAGGAACGGCCAGGCTCGGCGCTGCTAAAGCGCACGCGTCAGCGGATGCAGCTCACGCGTCGGCCCAGGAACAAGCTTCTGCTTTGAAGGCTGAACAGTCAGACCTCGAACGCCGCCTTGCTTCACAAGAAGCAGATGCTCAAGCTGCCCGTGCGAAAATTGAAAGCCTCACAGCTCAGCTCGACTCGACTGAAGTGAGAATCACAGCTTTCATGTTGTTTCTTGGTGGATGCTCTATCTGCTCATCTCACTCACACCGTTACTTCCATTCAGAAGACTCATGTTTCCTCAATTCAATCTTTTGTTGTTTTTGTTGACCTACTCCCACTCTCCCGATGTTTGATCAGGCCAACTTGAATGCAGGGGCATCTGAAGTCGCCGTCTTGCGCGAGTTGCTCGCGAACGCCATCACGCAAGCGTCTAACGCGGAGGTCAAGGTCTTAGAGCTTACGCATTCAATGGAGGACACCCTCGCCCGGGCCGAGGCCGCCGAGGCGCACGTGCGCGCTCTTCAAGAAAGCTTGGACGATGCCTCGGCGAACGCGGAGGCGGATGCGGTGGCTACTGTGCTCGAGTCGAAGACCAGCAGTTCGAAGGGGGCCCACGCGGAGGCGCTGTCAAGGGACCAGCTGTGCGTCATGGAGGCGGCGCTGACGGCAGTGAAGGCTGAAGCCGCCGAGCTTCGCCACCGCCACGAACGAACCAACGCGCGCGCCGAGGCGGCAGAGGAAGAGGTGCGCAAGCAGAATGCCGCAGTCACGGCCGCGAACACGAAAGCGGAGAAGGAATTGAAGGCCAGAACCAGCATGGAGGAAGAAGTTCGGAAGCAAAAAGCAGCTCTTCAAACAGCCAACACGAAAGCGGAGAAGGAAGCAAAGGGGCGGGCTGCAGCTGAAGACGAAGTCAAGAAGCATTTGACAGCTCTTCAAAGTGCTAACACCAAGGCTGCAAAGGAAGTCAAAAGCCGAGCTGAATCTGAGGCTAAAGCTGCCAGCACCGCCTCCGCCAGCGCCAAGCAATTCGCTTCACTGAAATCGAAACTCCAAATCTCCGAGGCGGCTCTTGCGGCCGCTGAAAGCGAACACGCGCAAGCGCTCACGGCTTCGAAACAGCACTCGACGTCCACCACGTCGGAGCTCCACCAGCAGCTGCAAGCGACCAAGGCTGAGCTGAGGTCCTCCACGAAAGAGTGTGAAGTGGAGAAGCAAGCCACCAAGGACGCGGAAGCCCGCGCGTGTGTGGCCGAAGCCAAGGAGAAAGCCGCGGCACAAATGGTGGCACAGCTGGAGCACGAGGCGGCAGAGCTTCAAAGCCAGCAAGAGCTCTCTCACGCGCATGCGGAAGCAGCTGAGGAAGAAGTCAAGAAGCAAAAAGCAGCAGTTGAAGCAGCCAACACTAAAGCTGAGAAGGAAGCGAAGGCCAGAACCAGTGCTGAGGAAAAGGCCGAGAAGCAAAAAGCAGCAGTTGAAGCAGCCAACACTAAAGCTGAGAAGGAAGCGAAGGCCAGAACCAGTGCTGAGGAAAAGGCCGAGAAGCAAAAAGCAGCTGTTGAAGCAGCCAACATTAAAGCTGAGAAGGAAGCGAAGGCTCGAACCAGTGCCGAGGAAAAGGCCAAGAAGCAAATCGCCTCTCTCGAGGCTCAGCTCCAGACTTCTGAAACGGCCCTGGCGGAAGCAAACAGCCACCACGCACAAGCCCTTGCTGCCAAAATTGACCAATTGTCATCGTCCTCCTCGTCAACGTCAGAACTTCTGCAGCAAGAGCTGGACAAAACAAAAGCAGAAGCGCTAGCGCTGACGCAGGAGCGCGACGCCATGCTCCAATCGCTGAACAAGGCGCAGGAGCGCGCATCGGTAGCCGAATCCAACGCCCAAGCCGCGCAGGACGCCCGAGCTTCGTCTCTCCAGACTCACCGCGCCGAGGTCTCCGCCGCGGTGGAGGCCGCCAAAGTGGCGGTCACCGAAGCTTCGTCGCGGGCGCTGATTGGCGCAGAAGCTCGGGCGCGGACTGCCGAAGCCGAAGCTTATTTGGCCCAGGCGGAGCTCAAGGAGCTGCGGCGGCGCTTTGGAGTGGGGGCCACTGCCGCTGCAGGTGGTAGTGAGAACAGTAGCGGCAACAGCAATGGTGGTGCACTCACCACCTTCAACGGCTCGAAAAACTCGTCTCCAACTGCTTCCACGGACTTTCAGGTCCCTCGGCTTTGCTCTTTCAGCTCACCTGTTGTCCTCTTTTCCTCCTCAGCATCTCTACACTCATCGTGCATTCTATACTCGTTTCCTTCATCCACTCAACCCCACCCCCTCCTTTCTCCTTTCTTCACCTCACCTTCCCCTTCATCTTCTTTTCTTCTCCACCTCATCTTCTTGTTCGGCTTCGTTCCTTCCCATCATATCCCCTCCCTGTAAAGACCCGCCTCGACGCCAAGCGCGTGCCGGGCGCCCAGTTCGGGAAACGGGTGGCCAGCGCCAAGGAGGGGGGAAACCACCATGCATCGTCCCAAGCCTTCCCGCTGGTGGCGGAAGCAAAACAACAACAACAACAACAACACGAAGATGATGATGGTGGGCCCCGCGCCACCACGGGCAGCAAAGCACAAGGAAGAGGAGGAGGCAGAAAAGTGAGCAAGGTGATTGAAGTGGAGTGCGGATCGCCGGTGTCTCCTGGGACCGATTCCGAAGACCACCAGCCACACTTGCACCACCAGCAGCAACAAGAGCCACACGACCAGAACGAGCATGCTGTGCCAAACAAGGACCTGGCGTGGATGGCGACCTCGATGACGTCGTCCCTGTCGTCCACCAACAACCTCTCGGCGTTCCTGGACAGCGAAGCGGGTGGCATCAGCAACGACGACGAGCTGTACAGCGCGTGCGAACAAGGCGACGTGCCTGCGGTAAGTTATAAAGGGAAAGGAATGGAATGGTGGTTGTTGTCGCTGTTGCGTCTGTGTGCTCCAATCCTCCAGCTTGATTTGGAGTTAAGCATGCGTTGCTTCCTATTGAATGTCCAGCGCAATACGGCACATCCTGCCACCTTGATCTCGTGCTTTTTACTTGACACAACTCTTTCCGTTCCTCTATTTCCAATTTATCTTCCTTCTTTCTCATAATCTCTCTTCACTTTTCTTCACCCCTTCCTCTTCCACACTTCCCTTTCTCATCTCCTCTTCAGGTTCGCCTCTTGCTCGAATGCGGTGCGGACCCCAAAGCCATCCTGGCCCAGGGCGTGACCCCCTTATACACGGCCGCTCGCAACGGCCACGCGGCCACCCTCGACTTGCTCCTCAAGAGTGGCGCCGTAGTGAACGCCCGAGCCGAAGACGGAAGCACCGCACTGGTGAAAGCAGCTCAGAAGGGGCACGCGGATGCGCTGCAGGTGTGTGTGGGTGTTGTTCCTTCTTTTTTTAAAAAAGTTCTGCCAACTCTACATATTTCGTATCTGTTCCTGTGGAAGTTTCGTGTAGAACTTAATGTGACACTCATTTTACGTGTGTTGACACAACTTTCGTTTCGAAGCAGACTTGTTACCACCACTACCATCCTCAACCTGTTTTTCTTCCTCTTCATTCTCTCCACGTTAATTCTTCTTCTCACTTCGGCGCCTAGGTGCTGCTCTCACACGGCGCCGAAGTCGACGCGTGCAACCTCGAAGGGGTCACCTCCCTGGTGGTTGCCGCCGAACAAGGCCACGCTCATGTCGTGAAAGCCTTGCTAGAGCACGGGGCACGCCCCACTCGTGCAGCGGGCAACGGCGCTACGCCCCTCTTTGTGGCCGCCAAAAATGGCCATTCGGAGGTACCATAACTAGAAATGCAAATTCAATTTGCGAAATGATATCGATGAGGATGTTTATTGCGACTCTTTCCTTCTCTGCTGTTCTTTATTAACCTTCCTTTCGCCGCTTTCGCGCAATTTTGGAACTCTTTTTGCCCTCACAAACTCGCATGGTGAAACCATCCTATTCATCGTATGCTCCCATTTCTCCTCCTTTCCTGTGCATACGAACAGGTCTCCTCGCTGCTGGTGTCTTATGGCGCTGACCCTCACGCCTCTACGCCTTGGGGCAGCGCGCTTTCAGTGGCCGACCGTAAGGTAGGAAGGAAAACGAAGCCTTGCAACCCCCTGTGCCTGGTTTCTACGAATGCACGTCTTCACATTCTTTTCGTCTGTTTTCCCGTGTTTTGTTGTTTTGCGCCGCTCCCCTTTCCTCCGTTCTCTTTTCCTACCTTAGGGCCTCCACGAGGTGGCCCGCACGTTACGGGAGTGCAGCAAAGCCCCACGCCACCGCAGCCGGGTGCTTCAAGCCAACAACAACACCTCCTCTTCTTCGTTGAAAGCCAAGCCTTCGTCGACTTCGTACTCCAACAAGGGCCTCATCGTATAAATGGAGGTTTCGAATGGGAGTCTACTTCTGCCATGCCAGTGCGTTCTCATGCCGCCCTCTTAGTTTCCATGAATTCCGTATAACGCCCTTGACCGGGATTTAAATTGGGCTGCTTCCTGCTTGAGGCGCGCTCCATGAGGCGTATAATTGGGGCGCATGGGCGCGCTGGTCGGTTTAGGAACAAGGGGGAATCACCAGAAGACTGGGCTGTCATTTCCTCATCGTTCAAATATATCGGGGGCACTTTGGTTCGGTTGAATCCGTCCAAATGTTTATGCTAACGCCTCGTGGCTCGTGCCTTAATGAGCTAAAGCACCCCTGTAAAAATAAAAATGTCTTCAAGTTCATCATATTACTAATATAATATGACGGGAAAATAAAGAGAGCTCACTGTAACAAGCCAATCAGCGATCGGCAACAAAACTGTTAACCACGCCACACTTCTCACGACGTTGCTCATTGCTAGCCCAAGCCATCTTAGAAGATCGCTTCCCTGGTTGCACGGCACAACAACAGTGCTCGCGGCCACGTCTATTACTGTAGTCCAGTAGATATTGTATGACCATACTGTAGCCCCTTCTCTAGACTTTCTCAAGAAGATTGCGCGCTGCTATTGCGTAGAAGGAGAGATTCAACTTTACCGTTATCGACACTGCAGCTCTAGCACCCATAAAAAAGAGGAGTTCCGCTGGAGAGTCCTATTCTCTCGCTTGCTTCACCAGCGTTGGGCTCTGGATCAAAAGTTGCAGCTAGACCATGTCGCTCTTAACGGGCGGAGCCTTCGGCGGTCGTGCTGTTCCGAAGAAAAAGCGAAACTTGTTCCTGTCGACAAAAATCAGCCCCAAAGATGTGAGCTCACACATACATTAAAATGTTTCTACGCCTACTTTCCCTTCGTAGCGGGCTTATATGTCGTCTAATCCTGATCGAGTGTTCTATGTGGCCTTCATAATTCCAATTCTGTTGTTTTGTGCCTCTCCTAATGATCTGTGTGGGATGTGGGCGTCGGCATTGTCTTTTATGAGTTCCCGCCATTGCCCCCCCCCCCCCCCGCTAAACCCTCTTCGCGTGCACCTTGCAACTGCTCAGGTTGAAGCTAACACGGAGAAAGCGGAGCTACTAATGGCGATCTCCTTAATCGGCGGTTCGTTACAGAATGTGCCCGAGTTTGAGACTGTTTGTTTGAGCAGCGAGAGCGGACTGATGCATGGGGACGAACCTAACCTTTCCTCAACCTTCTCCTTTGCCTCATTCTCATTCCTCTCTACTGCTCCAATCTTCACAACTCCAATTTGTGCTCACTCTATGGATTCTCAGGATACTACGCAGTAGGAGTGGTCGCGTATGCCTACAACTTAGAGCGTGATATTTGGAACGTGCGCGACTCTCTGTACTTCGCCACAGTGACCATGACGACGGTATGTGTGACAACACTGTGCACACATACGCAGCCTTTTGCGCGTCTCCTCTCCATTCTGTTGCTATAATGCAGTTGACACAACTTTCTAGCTTGCCTCTCTGCGCGTTCTCCTCCTCCCCTCATTCTTTCCCTCCATGGCAATTCGCGTTACTACACCACCCTTGTATACTGCACTTAGGTGGGGTATGGCGACATGGTGCCGTCAACCTTGGCGTCGCGGCACTTCACGACTTTTTACGTGCTCTTTGGCGTGTGCCTCGCAGCTGTCGCTTTTCGACAGGTGCGAGGTTTGAAAGTTGGGCACTGTCAAGAAGAGACTGACAACTTCCTCCTTTCCCAGTTGTCGCAGGAAACGCCTACTTTCTCTCACTTGCATTTGCGCCACCTTCCTTCTTCTTTTTTGATTCACAGATTCTGGCGTACATTACGAAGCAGCGAGACGCTTTGCTGGCAGGGACGAAAAGGAAATTGCTGGTGGAAGCCAGCGCGAAGACGGCCAAAATGGTACACACCCATTTAATAGAGATTGAGAAATTGGGATGAATTATGGGTGGACGTCAGCAGCATGGTGGAAGAGAATCGTTTGTCGAAGGATCTTCCTTAAAATAATATTTTCTTTCGCATGCATTCTCTCGCACCCCTTGTCACTGCCCCCCCCAATGCCTTCCTGCTCTTTATCAAGGTGACCGAGCAATCCGACGAAGCGTTGCGCATCTTCAACAAGCGAAGGCCTTCTCTCTTGGTGCAAGCGGCCCGGCGGCTCAGCAGCTTGCGGATCAGCGGGGGCAGCAACGGCAGCGGTGGCAATCTAAGCGGAAGCATAGACGGAGTGACCAATGCGAATTCCGTAAATTGGAATTACCACAACGACGACGACGACGATGCCAATGAGAACGGTCATCGCGGCGAGGAAAAGAACAACGTTCGCCGGCGTAAGAGTACTAGCGCAGGAGGCACCAGCAAGCACGATGAACACAATGGCGGTAAAGATCTTGAAGCTGCATCTTCTTCTGATGACGATGGCGATGACGACGATGATGGGGAAGAGTATGGGAGCACGTTTGACGCAGGCAGCTCCATGGATTTGTCTCGGCCGCCTCACCGGAAAAAGAAGAGAAAGAAGAAGAAGGACGAAGAAAAGAACAGTGCTTGCTGTCCGAAGTGCGCAGCTTTCTGCTGGCAGTACTGCTGCTGCGGTTGCCGTTACGGCTACAAGGTTATTGCTTTGGCGCTGTCTACTGTTCACAGGCTGCTGGAGTTGTTTCCAATCTTGAAAGTTCTGTGCACGCTGTTTCTGTACGTGCTGGTGACTGGCCTGGTCTACGGCCATCTCGAGGGATATACGGCTGTGGACAGCGTGTACTTTGCGGTGCGACCTTTAGTGCGTGTATTGTGTGTGCGTGTGTGAGCTTTTGGCACAGGAAAGAATCGAATTCTAATTATACCTTGACTTGTCCAATATGCTCTATTTATATTTCAATTACTGCCTCTCTCTCTCTCTCTTGCACGACGAGTTTGAAACTTGCATTTGCGCACGTTCTTCACCTTCTTCTTCATCATCTTCATCTACCTTTCTACGGGCTGGCTACTCGTATACACCCCACAGGTCATCACGGGCACCACGGTGGGGTACGGTGACGTCAGCCCGACCTCACCGACAGGGCGATGGTTGGCGGTGGTCTGGTTGCCGGTGGCGATCATGGTGGTGGGCGGGGAGCTCTCGAGAGTGGGGGAGTGCTTGTTTGGGGACACGCAAAGCGACAAGCTTAACGAACTCTTGAACATGGACCTCAGCTTAGAGGTAACGATTATTTCAGATTCAGTGCCTCTCGTTGAGTCGAGGTGCAAGTATAAAAAGGCAGAATTACAAATGATATTGTATCACCGTTTTTCGTGCGATTCACGGCATGTATCATATTAGTAGCAAGTGCAGACAACTTTTGTTTCATCGTACACGAGCCTACGAATATAGCGATCTACGATTCAATTTATGATGTTGATTTCCTTTCCCCTTTTTTTTTAACTCCATTGCAGGCGCTCATGGCCTTGGACGAAGACGGCGACCTGAGCGTGTCGGAATACGAGTTTCTACGGTTCATGCTCTCGTCGGCGGACCTCGTGGACGCCGAGGCCTTGGACTCGCTGCACAAGCGCTTTCAGGTGTGGGTGGGTGTGGGTGGGTCTACAAGGGGGAGGGGTAAGGGAGGTCGCAGTTTGCACTCGTGTCTGTGTATGACGCACCATCTTTTCTTCTCCGCAGTGTTCTCACTATGGGGTGCTATTCTCACTTCCCCAATCGCCGTTTTCTCTCTTCCGTAATTCCCTTCATCCTTTCCTCTGCTTCGTTTATCATAAAAACTCCTTTTCCATTTCTTTTCTCAAGGCCCTGGATGTCGACGGCTCCGGTTCTCTGTCGAGAGCTGACATCCTTGACCTCGTCGAATCGGAAGGCAATGGCGGCAGCAAAGAGCCTTTTGCGGAGCCGTCTGCTGCTTCCTCGGCGGAAGTACAGATCGTAACGGCGAAAAGAAGTGCTGTGGTGGGAGCAAAGCTGGCGCTGAATGAGGCCATGGCGTCGGCGAGTGACAGCACCAAGGTTGAATTCTTTGAGAGCATGCTTTATGTCTGCCGTCTTTTGTTCTGCCGTTGTTACTGCTACTGGTGTTGTTACAATCTTGCTGTTTTCACTTTTGTACTCATTGTGGCAACCTTTATTTTCCATTTACTGTATCATTTTCCTTAGCCAGTTGGCCATTAAAAGTGCTCTCCATTTACGCCTACGTCTACGCGTGTCTCAATTCATGTCTCTTGTGTATCTTGTCTTTCTTTCTCCCTTCATTAGGAGTTTGCCATGGTGAAAGCCCGGGAATTGCGCGAGCAGCACCGCAACAAGCCGCCGCCATCTTACGACGCCCTCTTAGCGAAAGCAGGTGCTTCAGGCCCGAAACCGAGGCGCAAGCAAACACCCACTTCTCCTAGTGACGACAAGACCTCAAGCAACAACGAGGACACCAAAGCAAGCAACAGTGGTAAAGGCACCACCGCCACCAGCAGAAGCAGCAATGCTACTAAGAAGGCAAGCCCCAACGGCAAGAAATTAGGTTCTCCGCGTGCCAAAGACCGTTACGTGGGGTTCAATGATGACGTCAGCGGCGGCGTGGTTAGCAACAGCAATGACGACGTTGTTGACAGTACTACAAGGGTGTCACCTCTTGTGCCGGATGGCTTGGCATCCCCGATTGTTAAACCTTCCAAGACGGCGAGAAAAAGTCAGTCCTCTTCCTCGGCGACTTCGGGGGCTGCTGGTTCAGGATGGCGAAGCCGCTGGCTCACGTTTGGGAAAGAAGCACCGGGCACCTCCGACGGCGACAGCAGCAGTGACAACGAGACGGAACTCTGATGGGCCACCGATATGATTTATACTGTTTTTCTTTTCCAGGTGTTTGTGAAGTTCAAGCCCCAGTCTAGTTCCCTTCCTTCTTCTCTTGCGCATACGGTCGATAGAATTTTATTCCATGAGGCCATGCGGCCATGCGCTACAAACGATATATCCCTATCCCTAGACGGTCTAGACGCCACGAACTCTGAATTCTGAACCTCTAATCTCGGGCCTCGGTCGCCCGCGCGGGCACCCGGATATGCCGTTGTATAGCTAAGCTCGCGAGAATACCTATCCCGCGTTTCTTTGCCTAGCTCACCCGCTAGTTACTCGGAATACACGTGTGCCTTATGCGGTCTGCTGATTACCATACACCATACCCATCGCAGATCGCTCGGCAGCCGCTCATCGGTTTCTCGTTTCGAAATCCAAAGCGGAGCTCGGAATACGGAACACGGAAAGTCAAGTATAGATATAAATCAATGCACTATAAAATCGCATGTACGCTGGCTAATCGAACTCAAATAGCTGCTGCTATCCAGCAATTCGGTCGTCGATTTGGCTCGCTCGCACGGCCATCCAGACGGCAGCCCCCAAGGGCAGCGAAAAGTGCCACGCCGTGTGCCACCACATGTAAGGGCGCAAGTCAACTCCCAAATCCGCGTCGACCTCCGTGCCCAAAGCGGCTGGCCCCGACGCACCGTGACTGCGTAATTGCTTGGGTGGATGTTTCAGGCACGACATGGAATTCTTAAAGCAGCCGAAGCCAGCCGTAAGAGTGGCAACCCACACGAGCCCTTCGGCCCACGTCATTTCAAGCCACGCTAATTTGCAGCATTGCCACAAGACAAAGGCGCTCGCCGCGAAACGATCTATCGGTTTCCACGCCGACGCACGGCCAAAAGTTGCCACGTCGCACATGTAAGAACACACCGACTGCACCACGAGTAATCCAGCTTCAAGGCTCATTCCCGGATATAAAGGCTTCGCACCGTACCTAATATATCGAAAGCAACGCAAAGGCTTCTTTGAATATCTTGTATTGTGGAACAATTCATCAAAAAAGGTCATGCTTCTCACGCTATTTTTTGTTTCTAACCAGTAAAACGCCCACGCTCCGAGCAATGCGAAGTTCCACGACGAGAGCCCATATAGGCTAAGGGAAGATGGCGGCATAGATGGCGATCGCTCCCAACCTAAGAGAAAAAAAGAACTTGCTTTATTCAACACTTCTTGTAGCGGCACCAGACGCCCACTTCGATGTGACGATACGTCTATCGAAGTTGAATTTTGAATTCTACTGTAGGAAGGTTGTCGATAAGGATTCCCGCACTGACCTTTAGGGATTGCTGTCGATGTCGAGAAAGTAAGCCTAATGCGGTCAACTATGAAGTCAATAAAGCTACTGTGAGCCAAAGCTGCGCCCATGCCACTGGAAAGTTGGTACATGTCGGAATGATGTACTAGTCTTCCTCTCACGCCTGCCTTGTTAGCTTCTCTCCTTTCTGTCGTCTTTTTTTTCTTCTTGCCACACGCCAGCCACACGCACACGTGTCTCTGGTGGATTGGACCAAAACGCCTACTACAGGGGAGGGACAACTGAATTATATCTTTCTGTGCATCGTGCATTTTCTACTGCAACACAATGGCAACTGCTGCCACTTCCGTAGATTTTGACTCAGAGGACGAAGACGATGGTGCTATGGACGCGCAAATCAGCTCGTGGGAGTATGGTGTTGCAGGCGACAAGGAACTCCAGCAGCTTCTCGGCTCGGTAATTATGCACATGATAAGCGCTTAGAAAGAGGTCTTGTGATAAACCGCTTGAAAAGCCAGGCAGCTGGCTCATATGCAGCCTTTCTCAGCTACCTTTCACGAATGCCCCTGCGTGTTTTCACATTCTTCAACTTTAACTTTAAAATATTTCGTTCCTCCAATTGCGCGTCCATGCAGGACAAGGCCAAAAACGCACAAGGCGCCAGCGGTAGCAACGCGAATAGCAGCAATCCTCTGAAAAAGCCCTGGGTAGGCGTGACCGGTCACCAGAGGAACGTCAAGTTCATGTACTACTTCGTGCCTATCTTGAAGGGCTACCGGAAAATGCAACTGGCCACTCGCAAACTTCGCAAAACGCTCAAGCCGAAGGTGTGTTTGGGCAGACAATTATGATGTTGTAGGCCTAGCTTTTGATTCGTTGTGTGCCTGAGTCCTCTTTTTGCCTGTTCTGGCTTCTATTTCTTTTTTTTCTCTTCCTAGGACCCTCGCGGCTACACCATCAAGCGCCAAGCCATGCTCGACGAGCAACACGCGAAAGCCGCGCCCATGATCAAGAAACTCCTCGAAGAAATGGGGGGTATGTTGTCTGGAGGAAAATGGAGATTTGCCTGTTCTCTGTCTATTTTGAATTCACCTTCGTGTCCTATACCTGTTTTGTCCAGCTCTTCAATGTTTTGAGTTCTTAATTTGGCCCTTTAAGCATCAAAATTTGTCTTTGTCTGCTTCGCCCTTCTCCGCATTTCCTTCTGCATCTTGCATCTTCAAACTAAAACACCCACACACGCACACACGCACTCACATATTACAGGGCTGTACAACAAGGCGGCTCAAGACATTGTGACACGCGGCATGGTGGTGCCGCCGCAGGTGTGCGCGTGTTGATGTGCACGCATTCTTTTAACCTTTCGAGTACAATACTCCTGTGTTTTGCCTCTGAGAGCTCCTCTCTGCCACTCTTAACATTTTCTTCTATTCTATCGATGCAATCTTTCCCATTGTTATGAGTAAAGAATCCTTCTTTTCCCTCTGCTTTGTTCTCAGTGGGTGGAAGAGCTCAAGGACTGTTTTGAAGACATGCCGAAGAGAAACTGGACCGAAATGGACGCGGCGATCGTGAAAGGCTTAAAGGAAGTCAACAACAACAATGGCAGTGGCGGTGGTAGCATCAGAGGTTTCAACCGTAGCAGCAGCAGCGCCTCCTCCTCCTCCTTTTCCTCGTCTCTGTCGGCCTTTGCCAGCATCGACCACTCTCCACTGGCAGCTGCTTCGATCGGGCAAGTGCACTGCGCCACGACCAAAGAAGAAGGCGAGCGAGTGATCATCAAGGTGAGTGCAGCTGTGTGCTGTTATAAGCGTGCGTTGGTTCCTTTTTCCCTTTCGTATATCATCACAATTAAATGATGTTTGTTTTTGCTCCTTAGTCCTTTTCTTCACAGCTATTATGGTCTTTTGTCTTCACACTCTCTTCAATCCGTCTGGTACGTATCTATACATGCACATCCAGGTGCTGTACCCGGAAATTCGCACATTCATGGCGGCGGATTTGGCGAATTTGAAGCAAGCAGTGACGATGGTCTCCAAGCTGCTGAGCATGGGGATGAAGGACACCATCGAAGCAGTGTCGCTGGAGCTCTACGATAACTTCCCGAGAGAACTCGACTTTCGCATTGAGGTGACGCATGAAGAAGAATACTACATGTCATGCTATTGGCACTCTTCTAAGATCTGTCTCTCTTCTTATTCCAAATGTGTTTTTTTCTTGTCCACTCTATGCACACTCTTTGTATTATCATCATTATCATCATCATCACAGATGGCGTTCACTGAGCGGGCGCGTGTGAATTTAGCGCGACACTCGCCACGAGTTGTGATTCCCAAGGTATGATTTATGCGTGTGCTTGAAGAGAGCGATATTCTGCAAGTGTAACCCCTATTTCCCCAATATAATATTGCATGTGCAAACTAGATTTACCCCTCCACCAGCTCGACCAGCATCTTAACCCAGCAGCGCATCGAGGGGGACACCATTGCGAGTTTGTGCAAGCACGCGCGGGCCAGCGCCAACCCCGAAGCAGTAGCCCTAATAGCTCCTCGCAAGGCCTTCATGGAGGTAGCTAGGAGAGAGTCACGTTGTATCTAACGTGATGTCTCTGCATGATATTAGTCACACCCACCATCCTTGAATGAATATACACGGACTGCCATGGTAATTGTTGACCCTAGGTGCTCGACTGCCTCGGGAAGCAAATTTTCTTCGACGGGTTCTTTCACGCAGGTGACTATATTAGAGCGCTATAAGATGTGTTGTTTTTGTTAGTGTTTTTCTTCTCCATCTCATGGCGAATCGGAGAACTCTTTTTGAGATCAATAATTCAATCGCGTTTTGAATCGTCAATCACTCACTCTATTGGCCTCGTTCTATTCTATCTGCGCATTTCCTTCCATTTCCTCTCTTCTTTTATGCATTCCAACTCAGACCCCCACCCGGGCAACGTGATGGTGCAGCGCCGGGACAATCGGCCGGTGCTCATCGACTGGGGCCAGTGCATGGAGTTGGACCGCCACCAGCGGCAGCGCCTGTGCGAGTTCACTCTCCTCCTCCGCACGCGCTGCTTGCCGCTGATTGGCGCCGCGCTCCAGACCCAAGGTGAAGAGGGAAAGAAGAAGAGGGGGAGGTAGGAGGTGATGTAGGTAGTGTTTGTGAGCAGATTGAGTGGTGATATTGGCAGTTTTGACACATCCCTCTCAAGCACTCTCCCTGTCTCACTTTCTTTCCTTCTGCCCTTGGTTAATTTTTATAATGAACCAGGTTTTGGGTTTTCCACCGAACAAGAAGGCGAACTAGCAGCTCTGGTGTACTTTTTCTTCGATTCGGCCACGCATGGGCCTTTCCAAGAAGACATTCTCAGGATGCGCGATTTGGTACTACAGTAGGACTCTTTGTGTCTTTGCTAGCGTGGTTTCACTTTCTCTGCTGACGTGTTTTCTAGTAGAAATCCTTTACTTAAAAGTACAACATGTTACCTCCTGCACCACTTTTCCCTCACATCTTAAGGTCCGCTACAAGCCTACGAAAGCCGGCTACATCACTGCTTTGCCTCGGGAAGTGGTGTTCTTTGGACGGGTGATGACCAGCGTGCGCCGCAACTGCGAAGGTGAGCTTCCCCTCTGCATCGTGTCATTGTCCTATCGACGTCAATCCTAGCGCTAGGTTTAGGGGGTTGAGCTTGTTTTTTTTCCCCGCTCATTATGTTTACTTTGCTGTCACTGCTTACACATCCTTTACTCCGATTCTCTCTTTCTTTCTTTCTCTCTCATCTGACACTACACGTCTCCTCCGCCCCCTCACTGCTTTCTCTTTGCTCTTCCAACCAGACTTGCAATTCGACGTCTCGGCCATCGACGTATTTGCGCCCTTTGCTCGAGCTGCTTTGCTGCAAATGCTCGGACCTTCGCCGCCGATGCGCACGCTAGGGAAAGCACGACATCCTATGCCTCCTGCTTCATTGACACAAGATGAAGGAGAAGGCCTATCGCGAACGATGTCAGCGCCGGCGGAGTCGCCATCACTTTCATCCTCGTCCTCAACTTCGTCAACTGCCTCCTCTCCAGCCAACAACAACAACATGCACAGAAGCAGCAGCCCTGTTGACAGCAGCAGCAGCAGTGGCTCGCCTTCTTCTCACCGCAAAGTCGCCCTGAAAGCACGAGGCAAAGGCCACAGCCCGCCTGCACCACCAAGTCCAAGCACAGCATCCGCCCCTGTAGCAGCAGCAGCAGCGCCAGTGGAAAGCTTGTGGTCGCCGTCTCGCCTCGTCGCGCTGTTGCCGCTGGACCCGTCCGCGTTTGAGCTGATCGAAGCCATGGCGGGCTGGGCCATGGACCACACACCGGTGTGCGACGCCCTGCTGCACTTGGCGGGTACGTTTATTACTACATGTAGCATAGGCATACACACGCACACATGTTATGATTGCGTTGCCCTGCTTGTTTCCTTTTTCCTTTTCTGTGAACCCCCTTCTTGTGCATCTTCCTGTCAAAAACCCTACCACTAGTAGATA